>ERZ779892.300-NODE-300-length-56825-cov-114.849022_pt1 | contig 56825 bp, 103 predicted proteins | sample MGYA00511552_ERZ779892 | MGnify/ENA primary metagenome ERZ779892 (study PRJEB29588, sample SAMEA2154561) | human gut metagenome | biome: human gut; feature: human-associated habitat; material: faeces | place: Denmark | collected 2008/2010 ... | reverse complement strand
TGCCGATGGCAGTATGTTAGTGCTAATACCGTATTTATCGTACTTTTACAACTAAATAAAATCTAACTGTCGCTTTTATGTCGTAAAACTGTCGTTTTTATGTCGTGTTCAGCGGCTTTTTTTGTGTGAAAATAAAATTACAAAAGGAGAGTGATTGAATTGTATGACGAAGATTTAAGAGAGCGATTACTCTCACGGGAACAAATACAAAAATTAGACTTAGTAACTCAAACAATATTGTTTAGTGTTATTGAGGATGTATTAGAGGAGAGAGAACATGATAAACAATCCTTATCAACAGCAAATGACTTATACTCCGGGTTATAACGCATATCCATATAACCCGATGCAAAGATTTCAGGAGCAGCAATTACCGCAACAGCCAGTTCAACAAATGCAGCAACAACAGAATTTACAAATACAAGCAGGGATAAATGGCAGAATGGTGGCAGCAGTTGAACAAATTGCAGCTAATGATGTACCTATGGATGGCTCAGTTGCATTTTTCCCTAAACAGGACTTGACGGAAATTTATGCAAAACAATGGGGTGCAGACGGCTCGATAAAAACAGTCGTGTATAAGCCTTATACAGAGCCTAAAAACAGTCAAGGCATAAATAATACAGAAAATATCGAAAACTTGAAAATTGACCTATCAGACGAAAGCACAGCGGTATTTATGCAGAAGTTTGATGAGATTTTTAATAAATTTGACGAGTTAGAAAACAAAATGTGTAAAAGTGCTACTTCTCAAAGGAAAACTTCGACTTTAAAAAAGGAGGGCGGTGTAAATGAATAATCAGATTATGCAGATGTTAAATCAGATTAAAAATATAAAAAATCCAAAAGAAGCCGCTATGAAAACATTAGAGCAAGCGGCAAATCAAGGAAATCCAATGGCAAAAAATATGTTGCAGAAAATAAACAGTGGCGACATGAATGGAGCACAGCAAATTCTTGGTAATTTTATGAATGAACAGGGATTGAATATACAGGAAATTCAAAAACAAATTCAAAAATAGTACATATTAGGGTTTTGTCCGGACAATAAAAACCAGTTCCCTATTTTGTAAATAAATCAAATGGAGGTAAACTAATATGTTTAACAACGGAGTTAGCCTTGCCGATATTGCGGCAGTAACAGGCAATAACAGAAACAATGACGGTATGTGGGGAGACGGTGCATGGTGGATTGTCATTCTTCTTATTTTCGGCTGGGGTGGTTTTGGTAACAACGGCTGGGGTAACGGTAATGGAATGGGTTCTACTGCCGCCGCTTATACAGACAGTGCTATTCAGCGTGGATTTGATAATCAGGCTGTTGTTTCAAAACTTGATGGCATTTCTAACGGACTTTGTGACGGTTTCTATGCTATGAACAACAGTATGCTTACTGGCTTTAATGGCATAAATACAAACATTATGCAGACAGGCTACGGCATCCAACAGGCTATTAACGCTGATACAGTCGCTAATATGCAGAATACAAACGCTTTGCAGTCACAGATTGCTAACTGCTGCTGCGAGACGAGAGAAGCCATCCAAGGTGTAAACTACAACATGGCTACTAACACTTGTGCTTTGCAGAACACCATGAACAACAACACGAGAGACATTATTGATAGCCAGCAGGCAGGAACGAGAGCCATCCTTGATTTCCTGACTAATGACAAGATTGCAACATTACAGGCAGAGAATAACGATTTGAGAAGAGCTGCTTCACAGGATAGACAGAACGCACTTCTGACTTCTGCCATGAGTGCACAGACACAGCAGATTGTCAACTCTGTAAATCCTACAGCTATCCCAGCCTATGTTGTGCCTAATCCTAATGCTTATGCTTATGGATGTGGTTGCAATACAGGATGTGGCTGCTAAAAGTAGCAGCTACGCAAAAATGAATAATTGAGTATCTTAATTGAGTTTAACTCGATTATGTCTGCTAAGCAGTATTACTTATAATCAAAGGGCAGGCTATAATGTTTGCCCTTATTTTTATGAAAGAGAGGTAAATAAAATGGCTGAATTTAGTAATGTAGCCGTACAGAATGTAGCTACAAACGGAAATGTATTATTTGCAGATACACCGACTTCAACTTGCAATAAAGGATGTATCACTCACCGCACAGGAAGTGGCTTAATCAATGTTAAGGGTGCGACAAATAATTGCCGTGCAAAGTACAGAGTAGAATTTAACGGAAATATTGCAGTTCCTGATGGTGGTACGGCAGGGGCTATATCACTTGCGATTGCAATAGAGGGTGAACCGGATTTATCGACACTGGCAATTTCTACACCGACAGCGGTTGAAGCATTTAACAATGTTTCTACGGCTACGGATGTATGGCTTTCTTGCGGATGCTGTCAGGCAATTTCTGTAAAGAACACATCTACACAGGAAATTAGTGTAGCAAATGCCAATATTACAGTTAATCGTGTTGGCTAGGCTTGCTTGAAATGTATGCAAGAAGCGCATTGTCAACAATTTTGCTGATTGGTATTAGAGTTTGCTTGGAGTATTCTTTCAATTTCTTTTCAACCTCTTTGTTAAGAGTTGTCGAGAAACGGACGCGATTCTTCAGTTCATTTTTTGGCATATTTGTACCACCTTTCATAAATTTAATTAAGTTTAACACATTTTTTTATTGAAAACAAGAAAATAATTTGATATAATTTAATTAAAGTTAATTAAGTGAGGTGCGAAAATGGCTAGAAACAGTTTGTACAATGACTTGACAGGTATGAAATTTGGTGCACTAAAAGTATTAAAAAGGCACGAAGGGAAAACCGATATTTCAAAATCTTGTTACTGGATTTGTCAATGCGATTGTGGAAATATTGTAAGCAGAAGGACATCGACATTAAAAAGGGCAAGTAAAGGCTCAATCCCTAATTGTGGTTGCTTAAATGCAAAAAGACTAAGGAAGTGTTCCTTATCAATGAAAAAACACGGCATGTCTAAAACAAGAATTTTTGGAATTTGGGAGAATATGCGCGACAGATGCAATAATCCTAATTCAAAGCTGTATTATTTGTATGGCGAGCGTGGAATTAAAGTTTGTGAGGAATGGTCAAATGATTTTTTGACTTTTTACAATTGGTCTATCAAGAACGGGTATAGGCAAGGATTATCCATTGACCGAATAGATGTAAATGGAAACTATGAACCTAACAATTGTAGGTGGGCTACTGCAAAACAACAAATAAGAAACAGAAGAAATACGGTTTATGTCAATATAGGCGGCGTGAAAAAAACTTTAGGTGAACTTTCAGAAGAATATAACATTAAATACAACACCCTTTATGATAGGTATAGAAGACATAAAGGAGCATCGGATTTTAGCGATATAATTAAATAGGAGGCTTGATGATATGCACAAATGGGCTAAACAGATAATGGAATGCGTCAAGGCTAAGGTTGACGGAATTGGAATTGACAATTTTGAGGGGCAGAACCTTGACGATTTAAAGGATTTTACAGAAATAGCGAAGAATATAGCTTGCTTTGACAAGGATTACAGAATTGTTGAAGCTATGGAAAAGTCAGAAGATAATGAGGATATTATGCGTATGCTTGAACAGTACGAAAATTATCCGGACAGAAGATACTATGACGCTTACCGCTATGCAAACGGCAGATTCGCCCCTAAAGGTCGTGGAACACGCAGAGGATATGAAGAACCGCCATATTATCATATGTACCCAGAAGCAGAGCATATGAGGGACATGGATAGGGATGATAGAGGAAAGATGTATTACAGCGAACCTGCAAGCAATGTGAGTGGTAGCAATAATATGTCAAGAAACTACTCTGAAAGCAACTATGACAGGGCAAAGCGTAACTATACAGAAACAAAAGAGTTACACAAAGGGAACACTCAGGAAGATAAAGAGCATAAGATGAAATCCCTCGACGGATACATGAAAGAGTTGTCAACAGACATTACACACTTGCTCGGTGACATGACAGCAGAGGAAAAAAATCTTTTAAGAACAAAACTTAGTACACTTGTTTCTAAGATTTGAGAATAATATTTTCCGACAATCTAGGGCTATAGATAGCAATATCTGTAGCCTGTTTTTAAATAATAAAATCAATGTTTGTGAGGTGATTTTATGTTTATAATAAATAATATAACGTGGCAAATTGTATTTGTGCCAAGTGACAGTAATAAACTTATGCGTTCTGACGGTTCTATTAGCCTTGCTGTGACCGATTTTAACGACAAGGCAGTATATGTATCAGATAATGCAAAAAACGGCTATTTACGCAAAATAATGGCTCATGAATTATGTCATTGTTTTTGTTTCAGTTACAACATATATATGCCTATTCAGCAAGAGGAATATTTAGCAGACTGGATAAGCCTGTATGGGGCAGATTTGATATATTTACTTGACGATTTGATGATTACTTTAACAAGGAGTGTGGCATGATGGACAATTTATTAAAGCAGATTCAAAAGACAAATCCTGATATGACAGTCGAAAAACTTATCTCTGAGATACAATATAATGACTATTTGACAGTGGCACTTATTATAAGCAAAGGAGTTGTAGAAAATGCAGAAAAATGTTACAATAGCAAACAAAAAAGGAGTTGAAAGATTATGGCAGTAAAAAATGCTGATGGTGTACCTATTTCTTTTGAGTGCATGGATTTAATTAGAGAACTTGAAAGAGATATACAAGAGTTTGGTGAAGACAAGTTAATGGACGCAATAGTTGTGCATCAATGTGGGGTAGAGATTTGCAAAGATTATGACTTTTATCCGCTAGAGATGGAATTAAAAAAAGGTGAGCGAACAATAACAATGACTGCATCTGCATTGCTGGAAGTATTTAAAAAACAAAATTTAATGTTGTAATTTCTAAAAAGGTGAATTATGAAAAATATAGACGATATGATTGGGAAAAAATTCGGAAAATGGAGCGTTTTATCTCTTTCTGACAAAAAAGATGTAAGTAATAACAGATATTATAATTGTAGATGTGAATGTGGGAATACAGGTGTTGTAGCAGGTTGTAAGTTACGCAGTGGGAGGAGCAAGTCTTGCGGTTGTAATAGAACTCTTGATATGACAGGGGAGAAGATAGGAAATTTAACTTTTATAAAGCCAGTAGGGATGGAACAGGGACGGTATATTTGGGAATGTCAATGTGATTGTGGGAATATCATCCGAAAAACAATATCAGATGCAAAAAACATTAAATCTTGCGGTTGCGTGCAGAAAAAATCAGCACAAAAAAGCATAAAAGAAAATTCGAAAAGACTAACAAGAGTAGACAACACCTGTCTAAATAGTTTAACTCAAAAAACATCTAAAAATAACACTTCTGGAATCAAAGGCGTAAGTTGGAATTCTAAAAGAAAAAAATGGATTGCTCAGATAACATTTAAAGGGAAAAATTACGGTTTAGGGAGCTACTCAACTAAAGAAGAAGCGATACGAGCAAGAAAAGAAGCAGAAGAAAAATTGTTTAAACCAATTTTAGAAAAATATAATTATGAAAAGAAAGACGAGTAGCGTGTTAGAATAAGTGCTTAGAAAATATATCAAATAAATCATATTGCAATCTTGTGAAAAGTTTGATATAATATACTTTATAAAGTAACATTTATTTTAATGTCTTGTTTATTTTGCACAATACATAAATGACAGTATGCAAGTGCGGATGTGCAAATTGCTGAAAGTGAGGTGGCAACATGAGCAGTCCCGAAAATGATTTTATAATTGTAAACACGAAAGAAGATGTATTGCGTGAAAGATACATTGCAGGAGCAGAGTTAGTCGGGAAATATGATTTCCCAAAGCTGCAATCAATTCGGGCAAATTTAGAAGATGTTGAGCCGGTACCATTTAATCTTGCAAGTAAAGAAAAGCATCCGAAAAATTGTGTTTGCCATTTTTTTATAGATGATGTACGGTTTGAGCGACTTTGGAACAATCCAAGTAAATACATGGATATACTGAAAAACTTTAAGTATGTATGCAGTCCCGACTTTACTTTCTATGATGATATGCCCCTTGCTTTGCAAATATGGCAGATATACAGAAGTCGGGCATTAAGCTATTGTTTAAACCGAGCCGGTTTGAAGATTATCCCGGCTGTAGGCTGGGGAAGTGAAGAAACATACGACTATTGCTTTGATGGTTTACCAATACACTCCACGCTTGCGGTATCGACAAACGGATGCTTTTCAGCAGAGGGGAAAGAATGTTATAGAAAAGGATTTAAAGAAATGTGCAGGCGATTGGAACCGAAGCAAGTTGTTGTTTTTGGTTCTCAAATTGATGTTGATATAGATGTAGATATTGTTTATAAATCGAGCTACTGGCAACAAATGAGCGAACGGCTAAAAAAGAGGTGATTTGATGGGTAGCAGGAGTGGACACAAAAAAGGCGGATATATTTATACGCCTGGCTTAAAAAAGATTGTATATATAGAAAATAGAGGCGGCATCAAGATTATAAAAACTCGTTATAAATTCTTAAAACAACGGCGGTCAAAGAACAAATAGCAACTATACAGCGGTTATTATATATATGGATAGAAAAAACAAGGCTAAGAAGAAAAATGGCTATATAAAGCCGTAGCAAAGAGATAAAGAGACACGAAAAAAGAGACTTTTTACAGTCTCTTTTTTTCCAAAATGTATCTATTAAATTTGTTAATAGTTAAATATAAATTATTATTTACATCCCAAAATTGTTTCTATTAAATATATAGTATTACTTTTACTTTTTAAGCAAGTTTTGAATGTCAATTAAGATTTTTGACATAATAACTTGCTTTTCGCTGTCGTGCATTTCATCGTCAAGAATTCCTGCACTTTCTGAACTTGCGTCAATATTCAACGCTGTACAGATACGAATATACGCATCTGCAAATTTTACGCTATCATGCTGTTCTTTTGCATTCAACATTTTTAAATATAATTCCTTATATTTCATGCTCTCACCTCCTTTTTTATTATATGTTATTTGCTAAAATTCAGCAATTAAATTTTCACTGAATTTTTCGGCTTCTTCTTTGCCCTCGCGAATAGTGTTTACAGAACATACACGAACCCACGCATTATATGCTCTATTAAAATATAGTAAATCATATTTCATATTAAATCTGTTTATTTCCAAACCGCCTGTAAAACGATTTACAATGTTGAATTTTTCGCCATTTTTTCTAAATATTCTCATAACAATTTACCTCCTTAATCACCAAAAAATCACTTTGCCGTCTTTATTCTTATAATGCCACCATTTGCCCGATTGATACATTATACAAGTGTTACCGTTTTCGTCAATCCATGCTTTTTTGATTTCACCATGTTCCCAAGTGCCAAACTGGGAACGATGGAAGTTGTAAAAATGCTTTGCTGTCATATTCAAGCCCCCTTTTTATGAATAAATCAAGTTGTAAGCATCTAAATATTCTGAATGTTTTTTGACAAATTCAATTTGTGCTTTTTGTGCTTCGTCTGAATTTTTGCCTGAATGCAAAATTTCATAAAACAAATTGACAAGCTCCATTTTTTGAGAGTTTACAATTTTGCATTTTTCACGCTCTTTTTTATCAAAAAGCATGAAGACCCAGGAATAAGCATTCCGCTCGCAGTCTATTCTGTGATTTTTGCAAAACTTTTCAATAACAGGAGTGAATGCGATATATTCACTCTGGTTGTCGAACTTTATGTAGCAGCCGACGCCACCAACTGTATTTTTGAAAGTTTCGTATTTTAAATTATATTTTTTGCAAAAAACAATAATTTTATTTACCATCTTTTTGCCCTCCTAATTTTATTTTAAAGCAAGCCGGGGAATCGAACCCCGGAAAAGTGCCGACACTTGCCTAAATACAACTTTTGAGTGCTAATCTTTTGACCTCTTCGCATTTGACATTAACAAGATATTTTGCTCGGTCAAAATTAACCTTTCCACCTGTGCAATTAACAATGTAATTTGCACATTCTATGTATTTGTTAAATTCTTTTTCGTATGCCTTATCAAAGGCTTTTTCTAACTCTGCATCTTCTGGGTTCTTTTCCCACCTCTTTTCTATTGTGTCGCAAGTTCTTGCAAGCTCACAATATTCGTCAATCAGTTCATGTAATTTTTTCATCATATCAACCGTCCTTTCTGCCATTTATTAAATTCCATAAATTAAGATTTCAAAAATGCCATTTTCGATATTTTCAAATTCGACTTTAAAAAACAAACCGCAATTCAAGTAGTCACATTCCAATGCTCCGAGATGTGAATATCTCCACGGGATGTTGTTTTTTTCAAACGCATCTATAGCGTTTGAATTTAAACTACCTTTTCCCCACTCAACTAAAAGTCCTGTCCTTGCCTTTTCTTCGTTTTTCATATTTCTACACCTCCTCTATTCATCTTCCAAGTGTGCGTATTCTTCGCACTCTTTTTTCTTTGGACATTCTGAACATCTGTCCTCGTATTTTTCACATATTTCTGTAAGCTCTCTTTCAAGCTCTTCAATTCTTGTCATAATCTTGTACCTCCTAAAATGTTTTATTTGTATTTCTTATCTTGTATATATAATAGCACATATATTGCACATATACAATATACAAAATGCACAAATATTGCACATATATTATAAGGCTTTATTGTATAATATGTATAATGCACATATACCATTGACTTTATAATGCACATATGTTAATATATAAAGAAAAAAAGATTGGAGGATAATAAAATGAGTGAAAATAAAACAAGTGCTGCACAGCTTAAAGCGTCAAGAGAATACGAGAAAAGAAATGACAGGATAAATGTTGTATTCCCAGCAGGGACACGAAGCCGCATGAAAGCGTTAGGTATTGAAAAACCTAACACATTTATAAAAGAAGTTGTTGCCAGCGAACTTGAAAAAATGGAAAAATATTCAAAATAATGCACATATACCATTGACTTTATAATGCACATATGTTATAATGTATTCAACAAATAAGAAAGGCAGCCAAGTGGCTGAAAGGTGGATATTATGAGTAGAAGAGCATACACAGGTTACAGAGAAAGAGGTAATCAGCATTTATACAATGACTTTACAGAAATTGAAGCGGACGAGCTTCCAAAGGTCGGTGAGGAATGGAGGGACGGGATTGTTTACGCTGTCAATGAGGAGCAGCTTGATTGTGAACAGCCGAACGATGATAATTTTAAATTTAACTATTATTATATAGAGTGGATAGACGGTGACGGCGATGATTGCGGCGAGTATGTTTGTTTTTTAGATTATGAGTATAAATTAGACGACGACATGGAATATATTCAAAAAGATTTATTTGAAAAATTAAAAGGCGATTCAAAATTATCAAATTGTGAAGATGCCAGCGACTTTGCGGAGTTTATAAACGAAGAAAACTCCGGTGGTAACCTTGAATTTTTAGCAACAACCGCACGAATGTTTGGAAATGAGGTTGTAGACAGCGTTATAAGCGAATACGATTATTCGCCCGAAATTTACAAATAAAAAAAGTAAATGCAGTCAAAAGCGGCTTGAAATATAGCCGCTTTTTTGATGCAAAAACATAATTCTATTATTTCACAATATTCTTTATAATCTTACAGAAAATCGAGTAAAAGATAGGGTATATATCATTACTCGAAAATCTGTATAAATCTAGTCTAGTTTCTGTATAATTTTATAAACACGAACTCGAATTTCTGTATATTTTTAAAAAAACATTTTTATATTGCAGTTTTAACAAGTAAATAGAGATGCATACTATTTTATTTTGTGCAGTTATTACAAATATTATGCTATAAATATACAGATTTTTGAGTTTTGCTGATACCCCATACAAGCATCTGTTTCTGTTACTGTTATATCAAAGACTTTAACTCTTAGATAAAACTATAGTATTAGCCAATAAAGTATATTAAGCATAAATATATATATAAATATAGCCGGTACAGTATATTATAAATATATATACTACACTATACACATATAAAGCTAGTATGTAGATTTTATATAAAACAAAAAAATATATTTAGGGTATTGACAGCAGTTATATTTAGCTGTATAGTAGATGCATAAATTAAATATTTAGCAGATTTGCACTTGAGAGATATAAACATATATAGCGTATATGCCATGTATAATATCTTTTCAGGTGCTTTTTTATTTATATAACAATACTGGAGGTGAGAAGATGGTAAAGGATGTAGAGCAAAACATAGATGTATTTGAAAATGATGTAGATAAATATTTACAGCTTTTTCTTGAAGAGCAAGGCATAGAAGACATGAGAAGCGAGCCGCAAAATGTGTGGAGTTCTGCATTGATGTATATTCAAAAGCATGTATTTAAAAATAATAAAATGTTAAAAATGACTACACCACCAGAGGGTTATATAAATAACAATTACGACAACGAGCATAGCAATCTTAATAAGAGTAACTGTAACGCATATGACTTAGAGCAAGTAAAACGTATATGTGATATATATATATATGAGTGTATGCTATATGATAAGATACCTACTCAGCAGGGTTTTATATATATGACAGGCATAACTGTAGATACTATATGCAGGTGGAAGAAAGATAGTAGTGTACTAAGTAAAGCGGGTTCAGAGTTTTTGCAAAATCTTTATGACAGTGAGGAGGAAGCGTTAATGTCTAAAGCATTCTCGCTCAGGAATCCGACCGGAGCATTGGCTGCACTCAATCACAAGAAGGGCTGGAGAGAAGATGGCAAGCTGCACATACAGCAAGTCGAACAAAAGACAGCAGCAGAGCTTCCAAGACTTGACGCAATACCCCAAGATGTAGCGGTTATTGAGGATAAAAAACACTAGATGTTGTGCAAATTTTGATAAACTTTAAGATAAACAATAGTTTATCAAAGAGTTGAGAAAAGCCGGATGCCGTCACCAACGGCAGGGGGGTACCCCTCTGGTGAGCTTGAAAAAATCGCCCCACTAAGTCCCTCAAATATCCTCAAAAACAAAAACCGGCTTTTCAGGGAAAGGAGTAGCCTATGAGAAAATACACTGTAAAAGAATTGTTTTCGTTGAGACATAATGGGATTGCAACAAAGTTTATCCTTGGAAAATTCTTACTGGTACAAAATCATATAGTTGATTGGCATTTCCCAAAAGATGGCAGTAGTCCTGAAAAAGCGTATATTATTCTTAAAGGCGAACATTTAGCAAGATTAGTATGAGGTGTATATGATAGCAGAGATTTTGAAAAGATTATTTTGTAAACATGAATGGGAGTTAAAACATTGTATTGCGATACAAGGAGAAAACGATAAAATTCCAGTCGGATATAAAGATGTTTATGTCTGTGAAAAGTGTTTGCGAAAGCATTTTATAAAATATTAAAGCAAAAGGAGAACAAAAATGACTGGCAATGAGTATCAAAAGTTTGCAAACAGAACTTGCAGTATTACAGAAAACAAAACGGATATGCTGCATCATGCAGTATTCGGTTTAACATCTGAGGCAGGAGAAGTAGCCGGGATGTTACAAAAGAAATATCAGGGGCACGAATTTGATATAGACCATTTCAAGAAAGAATTAGGAGATTGTACATGGATGATTGCGGAAGCGTGTACTGCGGTCGGAATAACTCTTGACGATGTATTTAACACGAATATCAAGAAATTAAAGAAACGCTATCCTGATGGTTTTACAACAGAAAATTCACTGCATAGGGCAGAAAATGATATATAAGAGTGAGGTGAAGAGATATGGCAATTAGAGCACCAACAATTTAAAGTGAAACATTTTTTGAAACTTGTTTAACATTTGTATTTTAATTCATATCTTTAGTACTTCATAAAAATATTACATATCACACACCGCAAGGCGATAACAGTCTTGCGGAATAATGGGGTATCGCCAAGAGGTTAAGGCATAGCACTTTGACTGCTACATCATGGGTTCAAATCCCATTACCCCAGTTTGGCAAGATGCCATCTTTGTTTTTCTTCTTGCAAAATCGCGGAGAAAAACTCCTTTCCCACACTAGCGGAATGCTGATTAAAGAGCCATCGCACGGCTCGGTGTGGTTGTTCGGGTGTCTATCCCACGATGCCCGAACTTACATACTTTTTCCGTACTGGACTAATGTAGTTCCATTACAACTTTCACACCCACCCATAACACACAGGTGCTTGCATACCATCTTAAAGCCTATACATAGGTGTATGCAGTTTTGGCATATAGTTCAGTGGTAGAACGCCTGACTGTTAATCAGGATGTCGCAGGTTCGATACCTGCTATGCCAGTTAAACAGAGTAAGCATGGTGTAGAATGGTGGTTCGAGTCCACCTGTGAGCATAACTCTAGCGAAAAAGGTACTCACCGCTTCTTTCCTAATGTTCTTAGCGATATAAAGAAAATTAGGGGCGAACGGCAACGATTGGTGGTGTTGCGGCAGACTGTAAATCTGTTCCCATGTGGTAAACAATAGAGGTTCGATTCCTCTTTCGCCCATTTGCAGATATGGTGTAATGGTATCACAGTAGCTTGCTAAGCTATCCAGTAGAAATGCTGTCAAGGTTCGAATCCTTGTGCCTGCGTTATGTCAACACTTGTGCAGAAACCAATGTCGGCAATGGAAGAACAGAAACTAGCTGTTGACATTATACTTTTACTCTCGACAAACATCAATAAGGATGGTTCGGGAACGGTATAACAAAGTCCGTATGAATTATACAAATATAGCAACAAAAATAATTCAATCCGTAAGTAGATGCTATGAGCTTACGGTTTCGGATAGTAGCTTAATGGCAGAGCTTCCTCGGAGCCGAAAGTGTAAGAATAAGGATGGTGCACACGAATTATTCTGAGAAAAAGCAGAGTGGCAGAGGTTCGATTCCTCTCTATCCGGTTTATTTGGTCAGTGATATGCTGTTGGCTTAACTGGTGGTCTATGTCATGGCTGAATACAATACACGCCCACGCAAAAATACTAGTTACGACGCGGGTGGTAGATAGTGACGGAATAGGTAAACGGAATTGTCGTAGAGAATTGGGTGCAATCGACAACTTAGCTACCCAGGTTGCGCACTCCTGTGTGGTGCAAATCCACACCTATCTACTTATCCCTGGCAATTACAAGGATAGCTGATAAACAGGCTTTTTAAAGCTCCTCCTAACAGTATGAAGAAGAGTAGACAGATGGTGTTTTATCCGGTTCGATTCCGGACTACTCTTTACTAAATTAACTTTAAAATATTAGAAAAGGAGTAAATAATGGATAATTTACAGCAACACAAACAGCTTTTACAACAAATACATGATACATATTTCAAGAAAAATCATGATTATGGCGATAGCTTTAGTCGTTCATTTAAGAAATATGGATTAGTAGCGGCTATGGTTCGCATGGAAGATAAATGGAACAGACTTGATAATATGGCATCAGGAGCAGAACAGAAAGTTGCTGACGAAACTATAAGAGATACGCTGTTAGACCTTGCTGGATATTGCGTTATGACAACGATGGAACTGGACAGAGAGAAAGACAACGCAAATCAAAAAGCATTTGAAGAACAGGTTCGGGATGAATATGCCGAAGTTTTTGGAGAAGATAACGAGAACGAAAAAGAAACAGATACTTCTAATAAAACATCAGCGGAAAAGAGTTCTATTGATGTAGGCAAGGTAATGGCTTTACATAATGCCAAATGGTCGCAGGCAAAAATTGCTGACGAAATGGGATGTTCACAAAGCATGGTATGTAAGATTATTAAAAAATATAAACAGTGAGGTAAATTTGAGGTGCAATATGTGTAAGTTTTGTAATAATAAAGCTAAACCTATAATTTCAAATGTAGAACAAGACGGCATAATGGACGAGAAAGTACAAGTTTTTCAAGCTACAATAAAAAGCAATGAATTGATGTTTGAAATAGTTTCTAATCACTTATCAACTTACTTTAATCTTACAACATTAAAAAAACAAATATCTTATTGCCCTATGTGTGGCGAAAAATTGAGAGAGGACTAAGTATGTGTGAATTTTGTGACAAATATCATTCACAAAAAGGAATGATAACGGGAAAAGAAATTGCAATCAATAAATGCGCAACAGAAACGGATTTGAAAGATTGCCAAGTATATCTTCATGGCGAAGATAATCCGTCAATCATTATTTGGGGTAAGAACGGAATAGCGAGAGGATATTTTGAGATTGTGTTTTGCCCTATTTGCGGTAGAAAGTTGGTGTAGTAATGGCAGAACCTTTAAGTAAATTAGCAGAAAAATGTAAAAGTTGCCCTAAATCTGAAAAATGCGACCATAAAAGAATGGAGTTATGCGCTTTAGCGGATTTGCCACCGCAAAATCTTGCAAGTGCTACACAAGGTATTTTGATAGACAATATGTCACCTATATTGAGGGAAGAAATAAAAAGCCCTTTAAGTCCGTTTAGGTACAAAGACGAATTAGAAAAAGCACTAAATGATTTCCATTTTGGGAATATGTTTATGCATGGTGCTTAGAAAGCTGGTAAAAGAATGAATGAATTTTTAAAATTTTTTGACGATAAAGCAAAAGACTTTCCAATGCATCTTGAAATTACTTATAGTAAAATATGTGATTGGAATATTTTGATTTATAAAAGAGGCTGCGCTGATGATTACCCTAAAGCTAGGTGTAATGGCGAAGATGTAATAATTGTTGATGAAAGTAGTTGCGACATGGAGTTTTGCTTTGCTAAAGCGCATGTAAAACTGAAAGAATGGCTTTTGGAATTTAATGGCGGATATTAAGCTGGTGGAAGAATGAAACAAGAATTGCATATTTGCGACCGGTGCGGTGCAGAGATAAATATTCCAAAAGAGAAAAAATGGTATGATTGTATAACACCACATTTAAGAAGAATGAAACTTAAAAAACCGGTTAGCTTGAGAGAGTATGAAACAAACATTCGTCAAAACATTGTTTTACCGGAACCAGAGCTAAATCAAATTGATAGTATCAGAATTAAAGAATATTATTGTGATGAATTAAAAGACTTTGATTTATGCCATAAGTGCAGGAAAGATTTTGAGAGGTTTATGAGCAATGAGCATGGCAGATGTAATTAAATCAATAGAGTGTGGAGCGTTTAGAGAGATACAGCCGCATAAAATAGGTGGTAGAAACGGTGAGCCTATAGATTGTTCCACTTTAGAAGATGAACCTGTTATTGTGGCAGATAATGAAGCAGACAGACAAAAATTTTATGAATGTTTTTATAAGCAAGAGCCTATTGAGCCTAATAACAAAAAATGTAACCTGACCTTTTGCCGATATAATACAGACATGGAATGTACTAATGACGAAAAGAGAGAAGAATGTGTTGAAGTTTCAAGAAAGGTGTTGTTCATAAATGAAGAAAACAAGAAGTAAAATAATCATTAAAACAAGAGCTGGCGGTTACACAAAGATTTATGCCAATGGAAAATGGCAGAAGAAAGTATGTGTCATTGACTATCACGCAGAATGTAGTAACAAAGGTGGTATAAAGGTTACTTGCGAATTTGATAGACTGAAAACTGATAAAAATGGTTCAGTTATCTACGATGAAGCTAAAAAAGATTTTGCAAAAGAACACATAGTTGCAAGGATTTAGGGGGCGAGATTATGAAGAAGAAAATTATAGCAGTTGTATTAGGATTAACATTGTGTTTTGGAATGACTGGATGTGCGTCATGGGACAGAGCGGTAACAGATATGAAAAGTGATGTAAATGGCGGTATGCAAAGAACAATTACTGTATACACGGCAGATGGTAAAGAACTTGCAACATATGAGGGCAAAATTGACCTTAGCACAAACGATGGTGGATATGTCAAGTTTGACTTTAATGGCAAGAGATATATCTACTACAACTGCTTTGTAGAAAGCATTGCAGATATTGATTAAGTGATTTTACCGGCTACAGATTGAATGTAGTCGCTACCCTAAAACAGTTATAGGCAGAGGTCTATAAGCACCTTTGCCACAGAAAGCGAGGTGCTTTTTTTGGCATCTAAATATCTTAAAGAAACAATTCAAAGTTACGAAAAATACATAGAGAAAAATGGAATAGATGAAAGTGTTATTGATGCATACATAGAGGCGGCAGGAGTGGCAATAAATACAGAAAAGGATATTCAGTATGGATTGCAACTTGCAAAGCGTTCTAAGGGATTTGTAGAGCGTTTTTGCATGAAAAAAACAGGCGGCACAATATGGAAATTGGAAAAGTATGCGTTTGAGAATAAAGTTGAGTATGATTTAATTGATAAATATTATAAACCAACATTATATGAAGCTCAAAACAAAATTGTAGACAGTTATTTTCAGTACATAGAGAGAAAAAGAGAGCCTAAAGACAGATTTTATATGCCACGAAGAAAGCAATTAGTAAAAATTGGGCTTATTGATGCATTACAAGGCATGATTGATGATAAATACGATATTTTGTGTGTCAGCTTAGTGCCGGGTGCTGGGAAAAGTACGGTTGAAAAGTTTTTTCATTCGGGCATAGCTGGTTGGTTTCCGAAAGATTATAGTTTGTTTTATTCTCATAGCGGTGATATTACACGGATGTATTATGATGGCGTTTACGACATTGTGACAAATGACGAGGAATATGCATGGCATGAAATATTTCCAAAACTTTCAGTAACAAGCACAAATGCAAAGATGGAACAGTTTAACATAGGGAAATATAAACCGTTTCCAAGCGTACAATGCACATCTGTAGGAAGTAAAAATGCTGGTAAAGTCCGTGCGAGTAAATTTTTACTTGTAGATGATATGATAGGCGGTATCGAGGAAGCCTTAAATCCAGTTATTCTTGATAAACTATGGAATAAGTATGCAGTAGACGCAAGACAGCGTAAAACACAAGACACGGACGGAAAGCCGTGCAAGGAGATACACATTGCTACTCGTTGGAGCGTACATGATGTTATTGGAAGAATACAAAATATGTATGAGGAAAATCCGAGGGTTAAAGTGATTGCAGTACCGGATGTTGACCCGGTTACAGGAGAAAGCAATTTTAATTACGAATATGGGGGCTTTACAAAAGAGTTCTTTGCAGACCAACAACTTTTAATGGATGAAATCTCTTATAGATGTTTGTATAAGCAAGAACCCATTGAGCGTGAGGGATTATTGTTTCCTGACGACAAAATACGCAGATACCTTAATTTACCACACGGAGAACCGGAGATTATTACAGGACAATGTGATACAAAAGGAAAAGGAACGGATTATTTCGTATTACCGGTTCTTCAAAAGTATGGGGATGATTATTATTGCGTTGATTGCGTATGTGATAATACAGCGGACTATGAAGCACAATACAGAAACGCAGCGGGTGTGCTTGTAAATAATAAAGTACAAGAATGTGAATTTGAGCGTAACGCTGGTGGAGACAGAGTTGCAATGGAAGTTAATAAGCGTGTTGAGAGTGTCGGATGGATATGTAACATCACTGACACCCCAACGGAAACAAATAAGGAAGCAAGGATATTCCAATGTTCTAACTGGATATTACAGCATATTATTTTTAAAGACGCATCACTTTATAAGCCTAATGAGCCATATGGAGTAATGATGTCATTATTAAAGCAGTATTCGGTGTCGAGTAAAAAACAATTAGATGATGTACCGGATGTTTTTTCAAACTTTGCATTAAGAATGACAAAAGGAAACAGAATAAAAAAGACAGTAATTATGTCAAGTCCAATATAAGAGGAGGATATTTATGGTAACAAAGGAAGTTTTGTCACAGTATTCAGACTTACAGGAAGAAGTAAAAGAAGTAAGGCTAAAGATAGAACGACTTGAAAAAGATATAAGTAAAATCGAAGCCGGAGAAAGGGTTATAGATTCTGTTAGCGGCGGCAATGGTGGCAAACAGCATTTTAAGATTGAGGGCATACCATTTCCAGAGTACAGTAGGAAGAAAACACTTCTCTATGCAAGAAAAGCCACATTACAGTTGCTTGAAGATGATTTATTGGAAAAAACAAATGAGGTTGAACAATTCATCGCAAGTGTTGATGATAGTAGAATAAGAAGAATAATCAATCTTAGATTTTTAGAAAATAAATCATGGAATGAAGTAGCTGATTGCATAGGCGGTGGAAATACTGAGGATAGTGTAAGAAAAAGTTTTACAAGATTTTTTGAAAAATAGCAAGTTGTCCGATATGTCCGCTTTTATTAGTTTATTATTATATTGAGCAAAAGCAAACTTCATAAACATAAAACAACCCTTTATCAGAAAAACACCGTTGCTTAATTGTAGCAGTGTTTTTGTTATGTAACGAGGTGGAAATATGAATTTTTATATGAATAAAGATAAATCAATCATGTGTCCGAACTGCCGTAAGTTCTTAACTAAGGCAGACAGCAAAGACCCACGGACACATAAGTTAGCGTGTAAACATTGCTACAAATGGATTTGGTATGTGCCTAACAATAATAGTAATTTTCAAATTAAGGAAATACCGGATAGCAGAACTTCAAGCGGTATGAGATTTTATTAGAGGTGTAGATAATGCAGACAGGAAGAATTGTTATTTATACAGGTGCAAAAGAAATAACATCTGACAACATAATACCAATTTTGCGTGAAGCAATTTTGGAACATGATATTAATTCCAACAGAATACAGTTTCTTCTTGATTATGATGCAGGAATACAACCAATAGTTAGGAAGAATCCAAAGACTTACAGACCAGATATCAATTGTTCATGTTGCGATAATGTGGCAAATGAAGCTACGGAGTTTGCGCTCGGGTTCAAGTGGGGGAACCCTATAACACTGGTACAAAATGGTGATAACGAAGACCCTAACCTCGCAAAAGCTATAGCGGAATTAAACAGTTGTTACGAATCGCAGAACGCAAGACAGAAGCAACAGGAACTTGCAAGATATGTTGAAATCGGCGGTGTTGGATATGTCCTTATTGATGTGAATACAGAATATGAGGATGGGGAAAGCTATTTTACATATAATGTATTAGACCCAAGAACAACATTTGTTGTAAGGTCAACAGCTTATAGTGATAAGAGGGTTATTCTTGCAGGTACTTACATCAAAGACAAACATAGCGGTACAAGATACTACACTTGTTTTACCAAAGATACGCGGTATGAAATTACTGACGGAATAAAAATCACTAACGGAAAAAGTAAAGGCAAAACAAAATGGGGGTTTTTAGAGAGAAGTGGAGAAGAAAACCCACTGCATAAAATTCCTATCATTGAATACACAAGGTCATTCGACAGAATGGGGTGTTTTGAACGGCAAATATCTGAAATGGATAATTTAAACCTACTCATTTCAGACTTTACAAATGATGTCGAGCAGAATACACAGGCGGTGTGGCATACAAATGATGTTGATTTCCCAGTTGAACAGGAAACAACAGTTGATAAAGATGGAACTCAACGCATTACTGAAAAAGTAAGGAAACCAAAATCCGGAGAATGGATGCAGACATATACATCAGCAGATGGCAAAACTCCAATAGTTGAGCCGCTTGCAATCAATTATGATTACACAGGTATGCTTAACAATATCCAATCAAGGCGACAGATAATCTTACAGAAATGCAATGTGCCACAACGAAATGATAGCAGCGGCGGTAGTACAGGAGTTGCAATGTCAGACGCTACAGGCTGGTCGCAGGCTGAAACAGCGGCGGCAAAACAGCAATTAATTACAGATGGCTGCAAAATGGAAGAGATAAAAGTTGTTCTTGCAGCTATCAAGCTGTCAAACAATGTTAATAGCAGCAACCCATTACTTAAGTTAAGGGCAAGAGATGTAAAGCCTAACATTAAGCGACAAAAAACTTATGAAATGTCAACCAAGGTTAATGCCATGGCAACATTGATAAGCCACGGATTTAGTCTTAAAGATACAGTTGATGCAATTCCATTCTTTGATGACCCTAACGATGTTGTAGCGAGAAGTGGAAAAATGGTTAAGGCATATCAAGACAGTATAATCAACAAAGATACACAGAACCAAGCAGAGGGCGGAGATGGGGAACAACCACCTAATAAAGACCGCACAATGCAAGACTTATCAGACCAGACAGAAAATAGTCCGGTTATAGATAAGAACAGAACAGATAAATAATTGATATTAAGCCACAGGATAGAAAATGCCTTGTGGCTTTTTTATATGCCCTAGAGAAAGGGCAATACAAATATCGCAAGAAGTTGAGAGAACAACAAAAAACGCAGAAAGCAGAGGTAAAGAAATTATGGCAGATGTAACTAACACAACAACAGAACCAACAACTAATAATGAACCACAGAACGAAGAGCAGACACCTAGCGTAGAAGAGCTTATGGCACAGCTTGCTAGTGAAAGAGCTGAAAAAGAGAAGTATAAGAACGCTTCCGATAAAGCCAGTTCAGAAGCAGCTAAGTACAAGAAAGAACTTCGCTCAAAGCAGACAGCAGAAGAACAGGAAGCAGAAGCAAAGGCGGAAGCTGAAAAGTTGCAGGCTGAAAAGTTCGAGAACATGAGCAAAGAACTTAATCACATGAAAGCTGTTAACGCTTATCAGACAGTTATAGGAGATGGAAAGGATATTGATTCTTTGATTGAGGCAGTTGCAGATGCAGACCATAGCCTTATAGCAACTGTAATTGCCAATGAAGTGCAAAGACAGGTTAAAGAAGCTAAGGCAGAGTGGCTTAAGTCAAGACCGGCTATTAATGCAGGCGGTGGAGAAGAAAGCACGATAACACAGGAACAGTTTAACAAGATGAATTACCACGAAAGAGTGGAGTTCAAAAATAAGAATCCAGAACTTTATAAGAAGTTTACAGAGTAGAAAATGGAGGTAAATAAACTATGCCACAGACTAAGTTAACAAATTTAGTAGACCCACAGGTGATGGCTGATATGGTATCAGCTAAGTTACCAAAGAAGATTAAGTTCTCACCTATCGCAAGAGTTGATACAACACTTGTAGGCAGACCGGGAAGCACAATCGTTGTGCCAAAGTATGCTTATATTGGCGACGCAGAAGATGTAGCAGAAGGTGTTGCTATGGGTACAACAGTACTTACAACATCTACAACAGAAGCAAAAGTTAAGAAAGCAGGTAAGGCAGTAGAACTTACAGATGAATCAGTGTTATCTGGTTATGGCGACCCACTTGGTACAGCTATTAATCAGATTGCTATGTCAATCGCTGCAAAGGTTGATAATGACAGCTATGACGCACTTTGCACAGCACCTATTGATTACAATGGAACAGCAACACCTATCAGCTATTCAGCAGTTGTAGCAGCTAATAGCAAATTTGATGATGAATCAGATTCATCACTTACAAAGATATTATTCATCAATCCGGCACAGGAAGCCACATTGCTTAATGACGCTGATTTCAAGAGCAATGACAAGTACCCACTTAATGTAATTATGAATGGTACTATCGGTTCTATTGCAGGAGCACAGGTTGTTAAGTCTAAGAAAGTTAAGCTGGTTAAGTATGAGCTTGATGATTCAACAGGAACAATCAATGTTGTAGCTGATACAACAAGTGAGGATTCAACTAATGTTCATCTTGACACAGCACTTGCACATACACTTAAGTCAAAGGACAAGGAAATCAAGGTAGGTAGCAAGTTAAAGGCTGTTACAACAGAGTTCTACGCTTGTCCTATTGTTATCGTATCAGCAGAAGACCCTAACGAGGACACAGGTGCAGATGGCGTATCGGAGGAAGAGAACGCACTTACAATCTATATGAAGAGAAGCGTTGAGATTGAATCGGACAGAGATATTCTTGCAAAGACAACTGTTATCTCTGGTGATGAGCACTATACAGCAGTCTTAAGCAATGATTCAAAGGTTGTTCTTGCTAAGTTCGGAAAGTAAGAGGTGCTTATATGTTATTAAGACGACATAAAATCAACGCCGCAAAGCAGAGCGAAGAAGTAACAGCAGACAATGTAAGACAGGAAGCTGTTTATGGAGATGAGCTTAAGTATGAGGAAGAGCAGGACAAGTTCCCTACTCAACCTACAAACGATTACACAAAGACAGCTATTAAACGTATGCCAACAGCGGACTTACAGACACTTGCCTTAGAACAAGGTATTGAGAACGCAATGGAGCTTACAGGAGCAGAACTTAAAGAACTGTTAATTGAGAAATTAATGTTATAGGAGCTGAAATTATGGAATACACCACATTGGAGCAAGTTAAAATCCGACTTAAACAATTTCATATAGAGACTGTCGCAAATGAAGATGAAACAACATCTGATGTGGTAGTGTTTGATAACAAAGAAGATGATTTGCTTATCGAACAGCTTATTAAGCAGGCTACAGAAGATGTCAAAAATAGAAGAAATTACCCCGACAGCTACACGGAAGAAATGATAACAGAGGACTTGAAACAATTTGAGGGAGTTATCGTAAATCTTGTTGTGTACGACCATTCACAGGCTGGGGAAGAATTTATGGCGAGTTTCGGTGAAAATGGTGTAAGTCGAACATGGAAAGACAGAGACAGCTTATTTGTCGGGGTATTCCCTTTTGTAAAAATGTTATAAATATTAAAAAGAAGATTGTGCGTTACCATATTCGTGAGGTTACGAAAATGGTAGCAGGCGGCACACAGTAAGGGTGGTGGGCAGTGTGCCATTATTAAATCACAGGAGATATAAAATGAAAGAGATTTTATTACAAACTTATACCGTAGTGTTGCCGATATTACTTAGCTATATAGTTTGGCTTCTGAAACAACAGAAAAAAGATAAGGATGCTAACAGTAAAGGCACAATGTTGCTTTTACGAGTGCAACTTATTGAATATCACGATAAGTACATGAAACTTGGTGAAATTCCCTCATATGCGTATCAGAATTTTTGTGAGATGTATGACGCATACCACGCACTCGGGGGGAATGGCATGGTAACAAAAATGAAAAACGAAATCCAAGAAATTCATTTAGGCAAAGGAGGTAAAAACTGATGGACTTTACGCAAGTACCTACAGTAGTTGCTATTATAGTGATTACTTATTTAATCGGATATGCTTCAAAGCAGATACCACAGGTCAAAGACAATATTATTCCAGTTATCGTAGGTGTAGCCGGTGGAATACTCGGTATTGTTGGAATGTTTGTAATTCCAAACTATCCGGCAGATAACATTCTTGACGCAATAGCAGTTGGAATTGTGTCAGGCATGGCAAGCACCGGTGTTAATCAGATTTACAAACAGGTAAAGAAAAATGCTTGATATAAACAAGCAGTCAATGAAGTATTCACAGCAAGGGGCACGCATCACAATTTACGAAAGAGACGATGACGGCAATATAATTTATGAGGGATATACCGATAGCGATGGAAACTTTGTTCCTTATCTTGATGATGATGGAAATAAAATTCCTAAAATTATCGAAGAAAAAGTCGGTTTTTCAAAAGCTGCCGATTTTAGAGCGAACATAGCGTTCAGCGGCGGCGAAGCTAAAACAGAAGAGTTCGGCTTTGATGCCGCCGACTATGACGCAATAATGTTGACAGATAAAAATGAGTTCCCTTTAAAAAAAGGTGACTTAATATGGCTTGATAGTGAAGTAACTTACATTGACGAAGATACAGAAACAGTTGACGAAACATCGGCAGATTTTACTATAGTTGGAGTTAAACCGGCTTTAAAGTCGACAAAATATGTGCTTAAAGCAGTTGTAAAGTAGGTGTTTTATGGCAAAGCAAACAATAACACTGGGCTTGTCTCAAAAGTCTGTAGAAAAGGCTATAAAACAGCTTAGACAGTACAAACAATGGCTTAGAAACAAAACTACAGAACTTGTAAAGGCACTTGCGGATATTGGCATACCTGTTATAGAAACGAATGTCGCTGACGCAAGTTATACATTTGACAGTAAAGGGGTTAGGAGTGGTTCTAACACCGAACATTATACCTATGTAAAACTTAATAACTTTGGAAGTTATGCACAGGCAAATCTTGTTGTAGAGGGCGAAGAAATTCTATTTATAGAGTTCGGGGCAGGTGTTTATTATAACGGTGAAGCCGGTACAAGTCCACATCCAAAAGGGCAGGAATTTGGCTTTTTAATTGGCTCATACGGAGCCGGTCATGGAGTGCAAAAGGTTTGGGCTTACTATGATGAAACAGGAGCATTAGTAATGACCCGTGGTGTAGAAGCAACAATGCCTGTTTTAAAAGCGTATGAAAAGATTATAACTGATTATAAATCAGTGGTAAGGAGAGTGTTTGGGTGAGAGCAAGAACGGCATGGGCTTTTAATTTAGAAAGTACAATATTTAACATTGTCAAAGCAAGAGCAGAAACAGGATTAAAAAAAACATATCCAAATATCCGTTTTACTAACGAAGAAGAAGCTGACGGAAATGCAGTTTTTCCAACTGTACTGATACAGTCTATGCAACCGTTAGAAAAAGTAGTAGATTTGGAAAAAATAAATATTGACACAGTGCTTTATACAGCACAAGTTACAGTTACAACAAACAAAAGTCGAGCAGAAGCATTGAATGTGGCGAATGAGGTGGCAGGAAGATTTAAACAAATGGCGTTTACACTGAATCCAATGCCATTTGTGAGAAAAGAGAACAAAGTTTTTACAGCAACATTCAGGGCAACTCGTACTTTTGATTATAACGATGTTTTATAGAACCATTAGGTTCTTATTTTTTTACAAAAAATTAGGAGGTAAAACATGGCAACAGGTTTAAAATCGAGAATTGCGTACAAAGAACCAAATTCATCAGCAGTGGAAGGAGAGTATTGGGCTGGCACCTATAAATTACTTATGAGAGCTAAGTCGATACCATCTCCGTTCGGTTCTCAAAACATGGTAGATACATCTACACTTGAAGATTTAGTCGAAACACAGGAGATGGGCAGGCGTGCGGCAGGCTCAATGGAAGTTCCGGGGGCGTTTGAAAAGAAATACAAAGACGACATGGTAACAAATGAGGGCAAAAAACTTGACTTCATTATTCTTTACGGAACTGACGGAAAAGGTTCAGAGGGCATTTGTGGATTCATCGGGCAGGAATCATTTGCACCTGACGAAGCAACAGACGACCACTTAACAGGTACTGCAACTATTTCAGTTCAGACAGTGCCGAAATGGATTGAAGATAACTATACAGTAACAGTCACAGAAGATGAAAATGGTTATCCAACGGCGATTAAGTTGGCAAAAAAATAGGTAGTCAGTCACTAAATAAAAGTAAAGCTGTAGTGCCTGACGAAATAACAGAAACGGCTGACTATACTTATGATAAATAGCTAAAACAAAATGATTAAAAGAGGGGCAGTTTTCGGACTGCCCCCTTTCTTACAAAAAAGTAAGAGAAAGGGAAAATAATATGTTTAAAATTTTAAATATCAGTAACAAAGAATACAAACTTGAATACTCTCTCGAAGCATCACTTTATCCTGAGAGTACAGAAAGACTTTTGGAATTTATGTCATCAACAGATGCAGATAATGAGAATGACAAAATCAAAGGAATTATAAAAGGAATGTCAAATGTACCTCAGACAACATTGCATATGTTCTATGCAGGATTGTTAGAACATCATGGAAATACTGAAAATGGCGACGGTACAGTTACATCACTTAGTGATGCAAAGGCACTGTTAAAACAGTATATTGCTGAAAATAAATCAAACTTTTATTCAGTCATGGAAATGATATTGGAGCAGATGAGGGAAGATCGTTTTTTAGAGTTGATAGGTCTGAACGAGATGTTACAGACAGAGGAAGAAACACCAAAGAAAGCATCGAAAGTTCCACAAGACCACATGAAGAAAAAATAAGTTTCAAAGATAACATAGAAAAAAATATCTTGCCTAGTGCTATAAAGGCAGGATTGACATATAAACAAGCTATGCACATGACGCCGAAAGCCATAGAAATGCACATAAAGGCATATACAGAAAGAGAACAAGAGAAAATAAAGGTATCTGAATATCTTTCGTGGTTAAACGGATATTATGTCGCGGAAGCAATAGCGTGTACTTTCGGAAAAGGAAAATATCCTAAAAATCCATTACTTGAAGAAGAAAAAGAAAACAGGATAAAGAACAATCCCAACAAGGAAAGTCAAGAAGAAATAGCAGTATTTGAAATGAAACAAAGAATACGGCAGTTAAGAGAAAGCGGACTACCTGAAAGTCCTGATTAAAGACAGTGAGTAAAACTTGCTGTCTTTTTATTTTTGAGGTGAAAACAAAATGAAAATGATTAAGAAAAACGCAAAAAGCATTAGCTATGGCGGTAAGCGCAGCTTAAACAACATAAAGTATATTGTCATACATTATACGGGAAATAAAGGCGATACAGCACTGAATAATCTTGATTACTTTGCCAATGGCAATACAAGACAGGCAGGAGCACATTTTTTTGTTGATAAGGCAGGTAAGATAGGTAAATCAATAGCAATGAACCGTACAGCATGGGCGGTAGGCGGCGACCACAGAAGCGGAAGAAAAGGCGAAGCGGCTTATTTTGGCAAATGCACAAACGCAAACTCAGTGTCTATTGAATTGTGTGATATGTGCTTAAAAACAAACTGGGAACAGGTGTATGCGACAAGAAAACTTGTTAAATACATTCAAAGCAAGTGCCCTAATGCAAAAACAGTTATAAGACACTGGGATGTAAGCGGTAAAGAATGTCCTGCACCTTTTATTGGCACAAGTAACGAAAAGTGGATTGAATTTAAACGCTTTATAACAGCAGGATATAAATTCAAGGCAAAAGTTACTAAAAATGCTACTTTGAGAAGTTCGGCAAAAATTTCAGCAACAAACAAAAAAGGAACTGTCAAAAAAGGAAGTGTAGTAAACATTGTAAAAATGCAAAATAACTTCGGTCTTACAAACGATGGTTATTGGGTAACACTTAATAAATTAAAAGAGATATAGAATGAGGTGATTTGATGGAATTAGATAGCTTGGAATTAAAAGTATCGGCAGAAGCACAGTCAGCAGAAAAAGCACTTGACAGTCTTATAAGCAAATTGCAGAGCTTTTCAAAAACTTTAGGCGGTATAAACACTACTTCCATCAGTAAAAACCTTGAAAATCTTGCTAAAGTCGGCGGCTTGAAAACTGTCACTAAAGAGGTAGAGGACTTAGGAAAAACTGTAGACAATGTCAGTAAGAAGAAAACAAAGACTGAGGTTAAAGTCGATGTTAAACAAGGCTTAGAAGCTATTGCAGAGCTACAGAAAAAATATGCAAATGCAGGTAGAGGTGCACAATTCAATGGCACCACTACACAACTTGAAAAACAATATAGTAAACTATCTACCGACCTTGACAAACTCCTTTTGAAAGAAGATGAATTTTTAAATCGAGGTAAAGCAAATATCAAAAGCACTTCTTTTGACGGGTTAGAGTATAAAATACAGGAAACTATAAATAAACTTGATATTTTAAAAGTCAAAATTGCAGAAGCACAGCAGGCTTCACAAAAAGGCTTCGTGAAAGAAGATGCAAGTAATTCAGCAATAATGATACCGCCTGAAAGTGAAATAAAAAAAGCCGTAAACACTTATCAGAAGAATATAGAAAAAATATCCGCAGACACATTACCTAAACATACAGGCTGGGATAGTCAAGCAGAACTCCTTAAAATGCAAAAAGAAGCGAGAGAGGGAATAGCAGGAGCATTAGAGGGATATGACGAAAGAATAAAGAAAGCCACAGCCGACCTTAAAGCGGTCGAAAAAAGTGGCAAGGGCATGGGTACTGAGGAATGGGACAATGCTAGTATTACTTTACAAAAAGTTGTAGCAGAAGCTAAGTGGTATAAAAATACCTTAAAAGAAGCGGCTGCTGACCTTGATTTGAATGTCAAATCTATTAAGGAACTTGAAGCAGAAGAAAGCAAATTAGTACAAAAATCAAATCAGCTTGCTGGGAAAAAGTTAGTCGGAAGTGCTGATTATAACGAAACCATTTATCAACTTGGACGAGTTAGAGAAGAATTAGATAAGCAGAGAATAAAAATCACAGGTGCGAGCAGTGCTTTAAAAGGTTATGACGAACGAATTTCACAGGCTAAAATCAATCTTGCTAATATACAAGCTAGTGGCAAAGGCATGGGAACTTCTGAATGGGACACTGCCAAAATGGCTTTAATCAAGTTAGAAGATGAAGCAAGGCGGTATAAAGCGGCTTTAAATCAAAAAGCATTAGGACTTGATACCGACATAAAATCAACGGACAACCTCGAAACAAAGATAAAGAAATTAAATCTTGCTATAGAGCAAATGAGAAATAGAGGTATTGGTTTTGGTGATACAAACTTTGATAAGCTGTATCAACAACTTAATCAAGCTGAAAAAGAACTTGCAGAATACAAAGCTAAACTTACAGAAAGTTCAACCGCAACACAAAATTTTGGAAGTATTATAAAAAATGCGGCATCGGGATTTAAAAATTTTGTCGGTAAAATAAAAAACGCTGGAAGTGCAACACTTAATTTTGCTAAAAGTGTACGCAATATGAAATCGCCTTTAAAACTTGCACTCGGTCAAATTAGTAAATTAGGAAATTCAGTTGCAAGGCTGTATTTCAAGTACATGATGCTGTCGAGGGTTGCTGGTGCACTTGGTAAAGTTCTTGGCATATCAAGTGACTATGTAGAGGAATACAACTATTTTCAAAAGGCAATAGATAAGATTGCACAGGAAAATAAAGGCAATTATAAAAAATACGGCTATGATGATGCTGAAAGCTACGCAAATAGCTTTGAAGATAGATTGACAACCCTCACAGGTAAAATGACAGGTTACAAGATTGGCAAGGATGGAGATTTACTTGACACAGGTACAGCTAGTCTTGGACTTGACATTACACAGATAACAAACTTTGAAGCTCAAATCGCACAAATGACAAACTCTGTCGGAATGATGGGCGAGGCATCTATTGCAACCTCAAAAGCCATGACAATGCTTGCCGGGGATATGTCATCATTAACAAATATGCCACTTGATACTGTAATGAAGAATTTTTCAAGCGGTCTTTCGGGTGCGGCGATGGCTGTAAAAAAATATGGCATGGACATATCAGTTGCGGCATTACAGGAAACAGCACTTGGGCTAGGTGTTAAGAAAAATGTTTCTGATATGACACAGGCTGAGAAAGAATACTTGCGTGTAATAACAATGTTGCAACAATCTAAAGTCGCATGGGGTGACTTAGCTAAGACTATCAATTCTCCCGCAAACCAATTTAGAATGTTAAAGTCCAACATCAAACAGTGCGGCTTGATGCTTTCAAGATTGTTTATGCCTGGCATACAAAAAGTATTGCCATGGCTCAACGCAATGGCAATGGCTGTCAAAGATTTAATGAAACACATCGGTGACTTGTTTGGCTTGAAGTTTGATAGCAGCCTTGGTTCAACAGGCAGTGACACATCAGATACTTATGACGATGTATCAGACAGTGCCGACAATGCGACAAACAGTATAAATGATGCGGCAGATGCACAGAAAAAGTTTAATAAGCAGCTGCAGGGATTTGATAAGTTAAATAATCTTACGACAAACGAAACATCTAAGAAAGACAGTGACAAGGATAAAAACGGCACAGGAGATGTTAGTGGCGTATTATCTGATGCTCTTATAAATGCTGTCGAGGATTATGAAAAACGCTGGAATAAAGCGTTTAAAAGCATGACAAGTGATGCTGACAAGCTCAAAGAAAAGATTGAAAAACTGTTTACAACAGCATGGGACACAGGTGACGGAACAGAAATTGGTGAAGCACTTGCGACAACCTTAAATAAGGGCATTGACTGGGTGAATGAAAATACAAGCAAATGGGCTAAAGGCTTGAAAAAGATTACCTCAATTATGGGTACTTCTTTAAATGGTTTTGTTGAAAAATTCAAGTGGAAAGGTTTAGGAAAAGCTATAGGCAATTCTATTAAAGCCGCACTTGAAGCTGAAACAAACTTCTTTAAAAAAGTAAACTGGGTAAATCTTGGAAAAGGTTTGTCGAAAACTCTTAATTCAGCTATAAAAACAGGAGTTTTGCAGTCGTACTTTAAATCAATGGCAAGCAAGTTAAGGGCGGCTATTGAGACAGCGTTTGGAGCAATTACTACTTTTGATTTTAAAGGGCTTGGAAATGCGTTAGGACAAGGTATAAATGACTTTTTTAAGACAATGAATAAGAAAAATAAGCAGACTGGTCTTAATGGTTGGCAAGAACTTGGAAAAAGTTTAAGTGATGGCATAAAAGGCATTGCAGATACATTAACTACAGCTTTAAAAAAGGTGAAGTGGGAGAAAGTCGGTCAAAGTATTGGAGATTTTATCTCAGCTATTGATTTTAGCAAGGTAACATGGAGTTTACTTGGGCTGGCAAAAGCGTTAGTAAGTGCAATAGGAAGTGCTCTCAAAGGTTCATTTTCAAAAGCACCTATTGAGACAGGTTTATTGGCGGCATTTGCATTGGTAAAATACACTGGCATAGGAAAGTTTATTGCTGGAGAAGTTTCTAAGAAAATGGCGGCTTCTTTAGCCGAAAAAATGGGCTTTGAAATCGCAAAAGACGCTGGAATAAGTACAGCTATCAAAACAGGACTTAAAGGGCTTATAGTAAAAGCAGGCTTAACAAGTTTAAGTGTTTCGGTAGGTGTAGTTGGGATAGCGGCAGCAACGGCAGCATTGGTAGCTTTCTATAACTATGTAGAAAGCAAGGCTGATGAAAAAATAAAGTTAGATATGTCAGAAGCTAATAAGGCATTAGGTGACTTAAATTCATCAGCAAAAGAATGTGAAAAAGCTGTCAACAAAACTAAAGATGCATTAAAAAAAGTCGAAGAAAGAGACGAAAACGCAGAAGCCAAAGGCAAAGAAGTTGAAAATTTAGCAAGTGCTTATTATAAACTTTCAAAAAAGGTCAACAAGACAAAAGCTGAAAAGGCAACTCTTAAAAAGATGTCAAAAGAACTTTCAAAAGAAATACCGGGCTTAAAAAAGAATGTTGATAAAGAGACAGGAGCATACAAGGGTAGTTGGAAACAGCTAAAAAAACTTGTTGAAAAAACAAAAGAATATTATAAGGCAAAAGCGGCACAAAAAGACCTTGCGGATATAGGTAATAAACTTTATGAGAATGAAAAAAAGTTAGCAGAAGCGGCAAAGAAAAGTAAACAAGCAGAAGCAGTATTGAAAAACGAAAGAATAAATCTTGTTAATCGAACTAAGAGATTGAATGAACTTGAAGAGAAAAACTTAAAATGGAAAAGTGGTTCGGCTTCAATGACCAAATCCGAATATACGGAAATGGAAAAATTGCGTACAGAAGTGCCGAAACTTGCACAGGCATTACAAGACCAAGAAAAAGTTTATAAAGACCACAAAAAAGAACTGGGGGCACTTAAAGATACACAACAAGAACTCAACGAAAAGTACAATACAGCTTCTGACTATGTAGAGAAATATACAAAAAAGGTAGACAGTAATACTACTAGCACCAACAAACAAAAAGACGCTATAAAAGGTGTTGGGGAAGAAACCGATAAATTGTCGGGCAAAAAAGCTACTGTATCTATAAATTCCAAAGGAGTTGAAAAGACTAAAAAAGATATTGACGGTATAAAGAGTAAAAAAGTTAAAGTTACCGCAAATGCCAAAAAAGGTAAAGATTTTGATAAAACTAAAAAGGACTATGACCATTTTAAGACTAAAAATGCAAATATAAAGCTAAATGTAAAAAATGCAGACAAGTTAAAGGAAGTTACGAAAAATCCGTTGCTAACCGATATAGGCAAGAAAAGTACAATAAAAAGGAATGTAGAGATTACTTTTAAGATGAAAAACAATTTCACTGACAATCTCTCTGATTTTTTAAATAAAATTTCGACTAGCAGTAAACCTAAAAAGAAAGCAAAAGGCGGTATATTTGAAAATGGCTCATGGCATAATATAACAAAATATGCAAGCGGCGGTACTCCAAACATGGGTCAGCTTTTCTATGCAAGAGAAGCAGGCCCCGAACTGGTAGGCACGCTCAAAGGCAGAGGAACAGCGGTTATGAACAACGACCAAATAGTTACGTCAGTATCTCAAGGTGTGTCAGACGCAGTGTATAATGTTATGACACCTGTTTTAACAAGTCTTGTATCAAGTATAAACCGTATGAACAGTAGCGGCACACCTCTTTATGTCGAGGGAGTTTCTGATGGCGATATAGTTAAGATAACACAGAACGCTAACGCTGATTACAAGAAGCGGTACGGCAAACCTCTTTTCACTTAAAATATTGCTATATTGTGCCGAATGTGGTATGATATAGCAAATATTTAAAAGGAGTGTGAACGGATATGAGAAAAAGTTTTTTTACAAAGATTGTAGCATTTTTAGGGATAGCAACTCTTGTTATCTCTAGTACCTATACTACATCTTATGCAGTATGTAATCACAGATGGGTTTTAGATTCTAGTTTTAGCGAAAAACCCACATGTTCTGAGGCAGGTTATAATTGGTATGATTGTTCTATTTGCGGCGATTCTAAGAAAGTGACTGTTCCAGCGACAAGAATACATAAATGGACTGAATGGAAAGCTGATGGCTATTTATGTGAGGATGGAAAGTGGGAAAGATATTGCACTGAATGTTACAAAGAAGAAACAAAAGCAAGACAAGGTGATGGCTCACATTTATGGTCTAATTGGGAAGTATGGACAGAAGCTGACTGTTTAAACAAAGGGCAGGAAAGCAGATATTGTTATAATTGCTATCAAAGAGAATACAAGGATATTCCAGTTGATGACACGAAACATAATTGGAGCGAATGGAGCACAGGATGGGTATATTCTGCCGAGCCAACTATTTTTAAAGCAGGAAAGCAAACAAGATTTTGTTATACATGCTCAAAAGTTGAAGAAAAGAAAATACCTAAATTAAAGGCAACAGTTTCAATATCATGCAAGAGCAAAACTTTAAAAGTAGGTGAAAAGCTGAAATTAAAAATAAAAAAAAGAACTTATCCCGATGTATTGAAAAAATGGACTACTGACAATAAAAAAGTTGCTACAGTCAATAAAAACGGAAAAGTTTTGGCTGTTAAAAAAGGGAAAGCTACAATAACTTTAAAAATGAAAAGTGGTTGTACAGCAACTTGCAAGATAAAAGTTAAATAAAACAAATATCATATAAAAACACAAGACGGATTTAATATCCGTCTTTTTTGATGCAAAAAAATCATTAACCTTAAAAAGTTAGAGGTAGAATTATGGCGTTTTCAAAGAGTAAAGGTCTTGTTTCCATTGCTACAGGATATAGCGGTGGAAACTACGAATACACAAAAATAGACCAATTCATAGCGGCAGATAATTTGAGTATCACCGCTGACAGGGCACAGGATTTAGATAGTTATGTCAATGCAAACGGTCATTTAAAGAGAAATGTTTTAAAGCATATGCGTGATGGCATATCTTTTTCAACGGTCTATATGAATTATGACAAAAAAGAAAAGTTTATGACTATCATACGCAAAGCCATGAAACAAAAGGATTGTGCAGAACCGCCCGAAAAGAAAGTTCGTGTTAGGTACTTTAATGAATGGACTAACGATTACGAAACAGGATTTTTTTATATACCCGATGTTGAATGGAAATACGGCGGTACATATAAGGGAACACCTACCTATTTACCAACAACATTTGAATTTATCGAGTATTAGCGAGGTGATAAAATGCTTAATCTTACAGATAGCGAAAAAGAATGCTTTTACGGCAGAGGAACTTATTTTAATGACTATGAATTTAATTTTCCTGACTTAAATTTTACTATAGCAAACGAGACATTACATCAAGAGTCAGTAACAATTAAAGAAAGCATATGTGATAGTGAGGATTTACAACTTGGCGGCTGTATTGCATCATCGTGTGAGTTTGAAGTATCAGAACTTGTAGGAAAAGAACTTGCAGGACTGGAATTTACGGCAAGATTATTAGTAAATGATGGCAAAGATGCAGTTGTACAAATGGGAAAATATCGTGTAGACAGTGCGAAGCGTGTAAATGACAAAGATTATCGGAAAATAACTGCTTATGATGCTTTATATGATGCTCAAATTGATGTTTCTGAGTGGTATAATAAAGTCTTTTATGTTGTATCACAATATGAGGAATTAGTGGCAGTTGGCGATATTGACGATTTGTGGGAACATGGTGAATATACAATCGACAATTCGGGAAGTAAGCCCCCCGAAGTAGCTTTTTTCTTAAATGGTGCAGTACCCGAAGAAGCATATGACACAACATATCTTGATACATCAACAGGTAAATTGTATGAAGCACAAGATATTAACAAAGATGATGATAGTAAGGACGAACTGTATCGTTGGGTTGAGATTTACCAATGCACAAGAAAGACAAAAACAAAGTACATTTACGCAACAACAACACTTAAGAAACTGCGTGAAAGTTTGCTAAATTATTTGAATATTCCTTTTGTTGAACAGGATATAATCAATGATGATATTACAATTTCAAGGACTATTGACACAAACGAAAACGGAGAACTGCTCGGAACGGATATGCTGAAATATATTTGTGAGGTTAATGCCGGTTTTGGCAAAATGAACAGAGAGGGAAAGTTTGAGGTCATTTCATTACTAAGCCCGGGACTATACCCGGAAGAAACATTATACCCGTCAGAAGAATTATATCCGGAAGACCATTACGAAGTCATTGCGAGTGATGAAAATTCAGCAAGCTACATATCAACAAGCTACGAAGAATATGAGACAGAGGGCATCACGGGGATTATCATTAAAGGTGATAGTGATAATGTCGGGGAGCTTGCAGGCACAAAAGATAATCCTTATGTAATCAGCGGAAATCCTCTTTTGTATGGCAGTACAGCCGAGAAACTAAAGGAAATAGGACAAAAAATTTATGAACAAATAAAAGGATATATATATCGTCCAAATACAACAACACTTGATGGACTTCCGTACTTGGAAACAGGTGATTATTTTGTATTGATAAAAGAAAACAGTGACGACATAGGCTCATTCATTTTTTCTAGGACATTAAGTGGAGTACAAGCATTAAAAGACACTTATGAGAGCAAAGGAAACAAACTAAGAGTAAATGAAGATGTTCAAACATCAGAGCTAATGTATTTGCAATCAAGAACGGCTAAAATTCAAAAGAGTGTTGACGGCGTGTCGATTGAGTTGGCAAACTTAGACGAAAATACAAGCTCAAGATTTGAACAGACAGCAAGCAAAATTGAAGCTGAGGTAAAAAGAGCAAGCAACGCTGAGGGAGAACTTTCGGGCAGGATAACTGTTACAGCCGACCAAATAGCACAGGAAGTAACAAGGGCAAAAGCCGAAGAAGCAACTTTAAGCGGTCGAATTACTGTTACGGCTGGTGAAATAACACAGGAAGTATCAAGAGCGACAAGTGAAGAAAATACGCTGCGTGCTTCAATTTCCTTAAAAATAGATAAAGACGATGACGGTCAAATTATATCTATGATAAACGAAAGTGCAGACGTAATCACTTTAAACTCTAACAGGTTGGTTGTGAATAGCACCAATTTTACTTTAGATAGAAATGGTGCAGGTTCAATAGGTGGATGGCAATTCGGAAAAGGATATATGTATTCAGACGGAGAGGCATTCATTTCGACACATTCAAGAACAAATTACTATAACTGGGATGGGTTCCCTTATAAAGCATCTATAATGCAAGGAAAACTTATATGTGGAATCCAAAGCGGAGCTTTAGACGAGGCTATTCCTGATACGACAAGGGGATATTGTGATTTTTCAGTTGCCGGAATTTTTGCTAAAGATAAAAAAATGAGCAGCGGGTATCTGTTTGCTGTGGGAGTTGAAAATGGAGTTGTGACAACAAACACAGGAGCATTTACGGCATCAGACAGACGATTAAAAACAAATATAACTGAAATAGATGAACAATATGCCAATAATCTGATAGACGGATTGAAACCATCAACATACACAATGATAGATGGCAAAAGAACCCACAGCGGATTTATAGCAGATGAAGTTAAAATGACTGCTGAGAAAGTTTTGGGTACAGTAGATGATTTTGCAGCATATGCAACAGTTCAAATTGATGAAGATAAAAAAGACTATGCTGCATTGCGGTATGAGGAGTTTATCGCACCTCTGACGAAATATTGTCAGTGCTTAAAAAGAGATTTGAAGCAGGAAACAACGAAAAATCAGCAGTTACAATTTCAGCTTTTGAACTTACAAAGCGAATTTACGATATTAAAACAACAACTTTTAGGAGGTAATTAACATGGTAAAATTAAATAAACAAACTACAGTGACAGGAGTGAGTGTACTGACTATTGACGGAGAGGAAAAACAGGTTGCGTACATGAACGCTTCAATTCCAGTCGGTGGTGCACCTAATATCAGTCGTGCTATTCAGAATGTAGAGTTGTTCAATGCAAACAAAGAGGAAGTGTTAAAAGACTTTGCGGCATTTGACAATTATGTATATAGCCTTATGGAAACAGAGGAAACAAAAACAGCAGAATAAGAGGTGACGCACGATGGCAGTAATAAAGGTTTACACCCGAATAAATTGGCTTAATAAGTCGGAAAGTCTGACAACACCGCTTGGTAAAACAAACTTAAATAAGATGGATAAAGCAATAGACACTATAGACAACGAAGTAGTATCTATTTCAGCGACTGCGGAAAGTCTTGATACAACAAAAGCCGATAAAGACCAGCTTAACAACATGGTAACTGATATATCTTTTAATGACAAAAACGGTGTTATCAGTATAACAAAATATAACGGTACAGTATTGAATATTGATACCGCAATGGAAAAAATAGCCGTAAACTTTGAGTATGACGCACAGACACAACAGCTTATACTTACACTTGAAAACGGTGAAAAGCAATACATTGATATGTCGGCTTTGATTACTCAGTATGAGTTTAAAGGCACTGATACGATAGCTTTTAGCATTGATAGTGATGGAAAAGTGAATGCGTCTATTAAACGCGGCAGTATAACAAAAGCTATGCTGTCAAGTGAAGTTATGTCGGCTATAACATTATCAGAAAGTAATGCGGTTGCATCGGCACAGGCGGCGGCTCAATCGGCTACAAATGCTGATATGGACGCTAAGCTATCTCAGTCGTACAGCGTTGGTAAGAGTGGTATTCGTGACGGGGAAGATACTGACAATGCAAAATACTATTCAGAGCAGGCAGAAAAATTTGCGAAAGAAGCAGAAGATATTGTTGGCAGTAATTTTATAACTCAAGCTGAAAAAGGTGTTGCAAATGGTGTAGCTGTATTAAATGCTAACTTAGCAGTTGAAAAAGCGGTGGCAGATGAAGATGGTAACAACATTCAAAATACATATGCTAAAAAGACAGAAATAGGAGAAGTTATAGAAGTTGACAGCAAGTTATCGACAACAAGCACAAATCCAGTACAGAACAAAATAGTAACTGCTGCGATTAACAGTGCAAGCCGACAGGCAGATGTTGCGAACGGTACATTAGCTCAGTGGCAAGAACAAGGTAGAATACCAAATGGCATTGTAAACAACCTTGTTACGACCGAAGAGGGATATGCACTTGATGCAAGACAGCTAAATAAAAGTGTGGTGGGCAGTTTCGCCGAGAGTGTTGATAAAAGTATCTCTGCATTAAACAATGCCTTAAAACCATTCACATTTATAAATGTTGCTAGTGGAACCCGAAATGTTATAGCATTTTATAATTCAATTACAAAAATGATGTTTGTGAGTTTTAATTATAGTATAGCTCGTGTAAATGAACCAACAAGTCTAGTTATACTTAACGACAATGCTCATACCATAGATACTGATAAATATAGATTTCCCGTTAGTGCTTGGGATGGTACAACCGGAAATATAGTATTATCGTATGGATATGTATCCGGACAAAACATATGCATATATGCTCCGCCATGCAATGAATTTAATGCTTATGCTGCATTTTTTTACCATTGCAAATAGTATTTAACTCTATATTGATTTTATATAAAGAAAGGAATGACTATTATGAAAATCAAATTAAAAGACAACACGGAACTTACAGTAACAGATGCTTGCACATCAACATCAATAGTAGCTGAATTTACATCAGCTGAGGAAATTGAAGATTTCAGAAAAAAACTTACAGACGAAAATTTATCATCTTTTGCATATGTAAATGACGACGGAACGATAGTAGGAGAATATAAAAACTGCACTTTTACAAATGTCACTTATGCAGAAAAAGGCGGCAAGTTTACGGCTACATACAACATCCGTCAGTACAGTGACATGGAAGTAAGATTAAATGTACTGGAAAAAGAACAGACCTTACAAGGCGATGCCATTGCAAGTATGTCAGAAACAGTATATTCATAGAAAGAGGTGATAATATGAATGGAATTGTAAAATTTTGGGCTTACAGAATAGGCTTTGATTTGTCGAGGATTGATGAAGTCCCAAACAAACTTAAAACACCAGTCAGCGAATACATAGCCCAAAGCATGGCAGATTAAGTCACAAAATGTCGAACTATAACAGCCAAATCCTCTTGTTTCCCTTATCCTCAAGCCGTACAATAAACTTGTCAGAAGTTATCTGACAACATCAAGTTTTGGCAAGGGGCGGTGTAATTGGCGTTGCACTGCCCTGCATTGAGGGGATTGACATAGAAGAACGGTTGTTCTATAATATGTCGTAGGAGGGTTAAATGGACGAGATAAAGAAAGAAATTTGTGAACTTGTAAACCAAATTGACAACGAAAAGATTTTAAAACTTATAGCAGGCTTTGTAAAAAGTGGCTATAAAGAGGAACAGGCAGGGAAATAAAACCCTGCCTTTTTTTGTTTGACAAACTTTTTAATCAATAAACTTTTCAAAAAAATCACATAACACTTCTTTTTTATCTGTTGATAACTTATCATACTTTATAATGAATTTCTTAAATCTTTCATCATGCAATCCTATTTTCATCACAATATCTGAGTATTCATCGTCGGTATCTTCAAATTGCTTTTCTTCTATCAAGTCGGTCATTCCTATATTGAAGTAATCCGCAATCTTTCTAAGTTTTCCAGTACCAGGAAGTGAATTACCTTTACACCACATATTTAATGTTGTTGGCTTTTCATTCAAGTCTTTTGCAACATCTATCTGTTGCTTCTGATTTAAAGCTATATATTTGTTTAAGTTTTTGGCAAATATACGCTTTGTTTCTTCCCTATCATCTGTCATAGCTATCCTCCTTTCATTTTGTATTATATAACAAAATTAAAAAAAATTCAATATAAAATCCAATTATTTTGAATTTTAGTCTTGACAATTCAATGTGATTGAATTATAGTTGTATTATCAAATCAAGAAAGGAGTGGTTAGATGCCGAAGATTTCTCTTGAAGCAGTAAGAGTAAATGCAAAAATGACACAGAAAAACTGGGCTAAATTGCTTGGTGTTTCGGTAGCAACAGTGATTAACTGGGAAAAAGGGAATACTGAGCCGAGCTTATCTCATTTGAAAGAAATGAGCCGTTTATCTGGTATTCCAATGGATTTTATTTTTGTACCCGATAAATCCAATTAAATTGAATTTTAAAGGTCGGAAAGGAGATAAAATGAACGATTTAAAAATTTTCAATAATGAAGAGTTTGGAGAAATCCGAACAGTAGTAGTAAATGAAGAACCAATGTTTTGCTTGACTGATATTTGCAAAGCGTTGGAAATGAGCAACCCGACAATGGTTGCACAGAGATTGGATGATGATGAACGCACTAAGTTAGACTTAGGGCGTCAGGGAGAAACAAATTTCATAACAGAAAGCGGTTTATATGCAGTCATATTGAGAAGCGATAAACCGAATGCAAAGAAGTTTCGTAAATGGGTAACATCTGAGGTACTTCCATCAATCAGAAAAAACGGCGGTTACATAGCAGGACAGGAAAACATGACGGATGATGAACTCATGGCAAAAGCACTTATGGTGGCACAGAATAAGATTGCTGAGAGAGACAAACAGATTGAACGTATGAAACCAAAAGAGATATTTGCTGACGCAGTATCGGCTAGTGAAACATCAATCCTTGTCGGAGATTTAGCAAAGCTGATTTCTCAGAACGGTTACAAAATCGGACAAAAGAGGTTGTTTGAATGGTTAAGAACGAATAACTTCCTTATTAAATGTGGTTCATCAAGAAATATGCCACAGCAGAGGTTTGTTGAACAGGGATTGTTTGAAGTCAAAGAAAGCAACATTCAGAACCCCGATGGCAGTGTGAGAATAACACGCACAACTAAGGTCACAGGCAAAGGGCAGATTTACTTTGTTAATAAGTTTATGCAGAAGTCAGAAGTGGCGGTATAGAAAGGAGATAAAACATGGATAAACAGAGATACGGCATTGTAGACAAAACAGGTAAAAATATTATTGTTAAAAAAGACAATGCCCGCTACATCGGTATTGATGAACTGGTACAGCATATAGCAATGGATATTATCGAGGATTATCAGGACATAATAAAAGGCGATAAGAAAATTGATGAAACAAACATAAAACTGTCAATCAAAGTTCTTAACGCCATAACCCCAGTAGTTGAAACTTTTAATAGTGTTTCACGCTACTAAACAAGTGTGATATTACAACTTAATACGAAAGGAAAGTGAGGTTAAAAGATGAATGAGCAGACAAAGACATTGAAAGAAACAATGTGCAAAGATATTGATGGAGCAAACTTCTTCTTTAAATACCACAGAAACGGACAGGAGATAGATAAGCTGACAAAAGATGTGTTAAATCTTATCGCTGAACACTCCATGACCGTTTCTGAAATTAAAGGTTTCTTGGAATATATGAAAATTATTGTGGATAATCGTTCATATCTTCCTCAGCGGAAATAACCTTGATTGAAGTTTCTCCAAACGCTTCATTGTCGGGTATTTCTTTGGCAGTCTTGAGTATCGACAATACTTTGGCAGAGTAAGGATATTCAAGATTACAGTTAGGACAAATTATCTTGTCAGTATCAATATTTTCGTTTACAGAATACTTGCAATGACAAGCACAGGAAATTTGAAACTTTAAAAACATGGTGTTCACCTCTTTTCTATATTGAAGATAGAGGAATTATATCACAGAAAGTGAGGAATATAAATATGTTCGTAAACCCGTTTATTTTAGGAATTTTGGCAACTTTATTCACGGAGATGGCTTTGTTCATTGTTTGGGCGTGGATTTCAAGTAAAAAATAGAAAGGAAAAAGATATGAGTAAGATTGTTACCGATATAAATGAATTATCAGTTTTTGAAATAGAACAGTTAGCAAAAGTGCTGAGGTTTGAACTTGTTATTAACAACGGTAACGAGATAAAGATTGTTAGAAAGGAGAAATAATAGATGATAGACGCAAGTAGAAGTGTGGACAAGCCGACTGAAAATGTCGGAGTGCCGTTTGATGAATATAACAAACTTTCGAGCATATCAACAAAAGTTGATATTATAGTTGACTTGATGTGTCATGGAACGCTGATGTCAGATGATGTCTCGAGAATATTGAAAGTTGACACATCTTTCCCGAAAGGAAAAACATTTGAAAGAGATATAGTGGTTTCGGTGTGTATTTATAATAATCTTTTAGATTTAAAAGTGCGTGTAGATGTTCTGCTAGATATGCTGGAAAACAACGACTATGTATCAACAGACGAGATTTTAAGAACACTTGGCACAGAGTTGGCGATTGAAGAAGCCGACAGATGGGAGAAAAAGAAAAATGAAAGGTCTGACAATAAGTAATAAAGAGTATCGAGCAAGAGATGGAGTAAGTAGCACAGACTTAAAGAAGATTGCAAAGTCCCCAGCCCATTTCCGTTACTGGAAAGATAATCCCGAAGAAAGCACCCCAGCGTTGCTTTTCGGCAGAGCAGTACATAAATATGTATTAGAGAAAGAAAAATTCAATGAGGAATTTGCCGTTGCGCCCGAAGTGAGCAAAAGAACCAAAGAGGGCAAGGCTCAGTGGCTTTTATTTCAAGACCAAAACGAGGGTAAAGACATAATTTCGCTTGATGATTTTGAAAAGATAAAAGACATGAGAGAAACATTATATCAGACACCTTTTGTAAGCCAATTATTAAAAGGCAAAAAAGAAGCATCTTACTTTACGGAAGATGATGAAACAGGCTTAACTGTAAAGTGCCGTCCCGACTGTCAGACACAGGTTGGAGATACACATATTCTTATTGACTACAAATCTTGTGCAGATGCCAGCAGTGACAAGTTCATGCGTGACGCAATCAACTTAATGTATGATTTGCAGATGGCATTTTATAAAGACATTATGGATAAAGTGACAGGGCACGAACACTCTGTAATCTTCATAGCACAGGAAAAAACACCACCATATTGTGTGAATATTTTAGAAGCAAATGAATACTTTTTACGAAGTGGTAGGGATATGTATAGAACTTATCTCAATGCTTATAAAGAGTGCTTAGAAACCGGGAATTGGTATGGTTATACCAACGGTGCTATTAACACACTTGGGTTGCCGAATTGGTTACAGAAACAATATGAATAGAAAAGGAGAATAGAACATGAATGAAGTGAGTAATAATAACAATCATGTACCTTTTAACAACATAAATCAAGGTACAGTCGCAGTTGAAAGTAGCAGAGCAATAACAGAAGCACAGGGAAAATTGTTACTTGCAAAGCAGTTTCCGAGAAATTATACAAACTGCTATGCAACAGCTATTGAAGCGTGCCAGCGTAAAGGGTTTGCGGATAAAGCATTTTTTGCATATCCACGAGGGGGACAGACGGTAACAGGAGTGACAATTAGATTTGCCGAGGAATTAGCAAGATGTTATGGCAACCTTGATTATGGAATAAAAGAGTTGTCGCACGAAGATGGCAAGTCAGAAATGCAGGCATACGCTTGGGATTTGGAAACAAACACAGTATCAAGTCAGAACTTTACAGTCGAGCATATCATGGAAACACGAAACGGCAGCAGAAAGTTGACAAGCCAGCGTGATATTTACGAGAGAACAGCTAATGACGGTGCAAGGAGATTAAGAAGCCGTATTTTGGCAATCTTACCGCCCGATTTGGTTGAGGACTGCATAAAAGAGTGCAAAAAGACACTTGCAGGGCAGAACGGCATTCCTTTTAAAGATAAAGTTAAAAATATGGTTGTAGCTTTTGCTAAATACGGTGTTACAAAGGAAATGCTTGAAAAGAGATTAGACCACACTGTCGAGAGTATCAGTGAAGATGAACTGACAGAGTATATCGGTATTTTCAATGGTTTGGCACAGAAAGAAACAACGGTTTCAGATTGGTTTGAACAGCCAAAAACAGCAAGTCAGATGACTGCATTGCTCGAAGAAGCGGAGAAAGAAGAAAAAGTCAAAGAAAAGAAAGAGGAAAAGAAGTAATGACATACAAAGTGATGATTGATAAGAAAAACAATACATTCCCTTTAAAAGGTTTAAATGAATTGTTGGGTGCGAGATTATACAACCCACGCACAAAAAGATATACAAATTCTGTCAAGACTTCAAATGACAGAACTTGTTTAAAGGCAATAAAAAAATGTCTGCCAGCAGTACACATTGATAAGCCTATCAGATGCACTTATTGCATCTATACGGCAGATAAAAGGCACGACAGAAGTAATTTATATGCCGCAATAGAAAAGTCGTTCTTAGATGCGTTGCAGTTGGCGAAAGTTATTAAAAATGATGGCTGGGATGATGTTTACGACAGCGTTTTTCACACGAATATAGACAAGGAAAATCCGAGAGTTGTAGTGGAAATTGAGGTTTTAGGAAAGGAGAAATAATTGAAAATAGTGAGAAATAAAAGTCAGTATGACTTTTTAATAAAAATTAAAAATGAATATGTTACTATAGCATGTCTCCGACCATGGTTGCTTGAAAGAAAATACAATTTATATTTTTATTATTATGGTGAAGAACATGAAGCAGGAACATATGCTTGCAACCACTTTATTAATGGCAATGTGAGTATTGTTGTTTGGGAAAAGGAAAACGAACTTTTTAGAGATTTTCTTGTAAGAGTGGAGCATATGATATTAAAAAAATTGTATGCTATAGGAACTTCAATACTTGAAGAAACAAAAAATATTGATGATTCGGATTTAAAAAGTTGGGAAAAAAGAAAGTAGGTGAGAATATGACAGTATATGATTTAATACAGGAATTAAGTCAGTATGACGCAGATACAGAAGTCGAGTTTCATTGCGAAGCTGTATATGACACCGATGTTGAAGCAGAATTTGACAGAGAGGACGAAAATGACATACAGGAAGTGACAGTTAGTGCAGAGTTTGATGATGATGTGAGCTACGAGGGCATCCATGAATGCAAAACGGTAATAGGGGCGATGCCATACATTACCATCAACTTAATATATTAAGGAGTAAGAATATGAAATCAGCAAATTTAGAACAGATGATGGCTGATATGAATAATGGCACTTATGACTTGACCTGCAACGGAGAGTGTACTCAATGTGGTAATTGTTGCAGTAACTTACTTCCTATGACAGAAGATGAAATTGCAACAATCCGCAGGTACATCAAAAAACATCATATTAAGGAACACAGACATAATTATCCGACAGCTACACCAACAATGGATATAACTTGTCCATTTCTTAATGATGATAAGTTAAAAGAAAAATGCGAGATTTATTCAGTCAGACCTAGGATTTGCAGAGAGTTTATCTGCTGTCCGAGTAAAAGACCGCCGATTGATGATTGGGGTTATAAATTAAAGTGTAAGGCAGTTGATGTCAGAAAGGAGTTTTTCAAATGAGAGTTATATCACAGGACGGAACAATGGATGTTCCTTATGAAATGGTAGTTATTCAGAGGTTCAAAGAAGATGTTTATTTTTTAAACCGTAATTTAACAGGAGTAGAAGACTTGGTTAATGACATTAGGTTGGCTAAATACTCCACCGAAGCAAAGGCAATTAAGGCTATGGAAATGTTGAGAGAAACATGGATAAATGAAACCGTAGAATTTGAGGATGGAATTTACCATAGAAATATTATCTTTCAGTTTCCAAAGGATAGCGAAATCGAGGTGAGTAAATGACACTTAGAGAGCGAGTTATTGTAGAAGCCTATACAGGATATTGTATGACAACAGGTGAGGATAGGAACGCATTTAACAAGTATGTAGCGGAAATTATGGGGAGACCGATTTTTACTCACGAGTTAGCAGACGATAATATGCAAAACGAAATACATGACAAATCCAAAGCAGATTTTATTAAACTTTGTATATGCGATGATAGTGAATAGCGGAATAGCGAGGTGTAATATGGATAAAATGGATGTTATAGAAACTGCTAAAAGACTTTTTAAAGATAGAGAAGAATATTTCAAAGAACTTGAAGCGTTAAAAGAGGATATAAGTTTCTTTGATATGTATATGAAAAGGAACAAGAAAAGTAAGGCTAAATTTGCAGTAAGAATTTCTTACAAATGTGCATTCGGAGCTTTTGATGATATTTGGAAAAAGCATAGTTATCATAAGTCCGATATAGAAATAGTTTTTTCAGAGTTTATAGTTTTGGAAGCTATTATACAAGATATTTACGCAGATACAAACAGTTTTACTAAAAATACAAAGAAAGAATTTATAGATTATTTTGAGCAGTACGGAGATACTATGGTAGAAGATTATGTTTCAGAATTTATTGGTTGTAGCAGAGGCTGTATGGCTGTACTTGGAAAAATTCAGCAAATTAAAGCTGAGCAAATCTAAAAACTAAGGAGTTGAACTACAAATGAGTGCAAGGAGAGCGGCTATGCGTCGGGAACGATTGCAAAGGAACAAAATTGACAAGAAAAAATGTGCTATGGCTGAACTGGAAAGAGCAAAAGAGCAAGGCATTATTGATGGCAGAGCGATAGGTGTTAGTGCGTGCCTTGAAGTGTTGCACAGCAAATACAAGTTTAGCAATAGTAAAGCACAACAGTTACTCAATGTTATGGGGAGAGAAAGTGCAAGACTTGATGATACAGGTGTTAGATTTGTTGCAAATTACTATGCTGAGAAGTTTGAAAAGAAACTAGATGTACTGGGAATGTATCAAGATATAGCTGATATTCCTACAAAGATTTATTGTGCATCAAAGCATGAGTTGTTTGTAACATCGGTCGCAATAGCTTTGATGGTGCTAAATGAATTATGGAATTTTAGCAGTAACGATAAAAACACTGGTCGGCTTGATTACATCATGGAGTATTGCACAAATCGGTATTTAGAAATGCAACTTGACCCCGATATTAACACAGCAGAATATTACTTTGAGCGAATGTTAAGACGGACTGGTTATAAGTTGCATTAAGAGGTAAATATGATAGACGAAAAGAAGATTATTAAGAAAATCGAAAACAGGATAGATACTTATATAAAAGAATATCCTGAAAAGAAAAACTGTGAATATGTAGAAACACAAAGAGAATTTATACATATATTACAGATTGAAGCAAGAGAACAAAGCAAATCCGATTTAAGAAAGGAATAACGAGTACCCGGTAAACCGGGTTGATGCAGAGGGTGTATAACTGCTAGCGAAAAATCCTAATTAGTAGAGTGTAAAAAGCGTGTGAAGCCATTTAGGATTATCCATGTTACGGTATTTGTAGCGTGGTGTTATGACAAAACTAAAAGTATGTTGGATAAGTGCAGGAATATCAAGTTTTATGGCTGGATATTTAGCAGGGAATGTAGATAAATGGATTTATATTGACATTGCCGACCAACATCAGGACAGTATCAGATTTATCAAAGATTGTGAGAAAGCAATCGGAAAGAAAATAGAAATTTTAAGTAGTGCAGAGTATAAGAGTGTCGAAGATTGCGTCAAGGTTTTTGGCGGTTTTAGAAATCCTAGTAACAACTTTGCACCATGTACAAACTGGCTTAAAAAGAGAGTGAGAAAGGAGTGGGAAGAACAACACAAAGATTGTGAATTGACTTATGTGTGGGGATTTGACTTGAAAGAGAAGAACCGAGCAGAACGAACCATTGAAGCCAATCCGCAAGCAAATCATGAGTTTCCACTTATTGACAAATGCTTGTCTAAGGAAGAAGTGCATGGACTATTTGAACGGACTTTTGATTTTAAGCGACCGAAAATGTACGAATTAGGTTACCCAAATAATAACTGCATCGGATGTGTAAAAGGTGGCATGGGTTACTGGAATAACATCCGCAAGGATTTCCCTAAGGTATTTGAAAGCAAAGCCAAGTTGGAAAGAGAAGTTGGCTACTCGATACTGAAAGACAGTGACGGCAAACCTATATTTCTTGACGAATTAGACCCGAAACGAGGGAATATGAACACTGAAATTTTTCCTGACTGCGGCATAATGTGTTATTTGAATTTAGAGTGAGGTGAGAACATGACAGTAGACGAATTTAAGCTACTTGCGGTAGATACTAAGATTTCAGTGCGTGATATACGAACTGGAAAGTATCTTAAAGATAAAAAAGAATACGGCAGGCGAAAGGTACAAAGTTTGTATGCAAGAACGCACAGGTATCAAGGCGATTGTGAAGCTAATATTGTATTGATGGTGAGGTGATTTGATGAAAGATAGATACTTATTCAAGGCAAAAACTTGTAATGGAGAGTGGGTTACAGGATTTTTGCATTGCAAAGATGATAAATGGTATATAAGTAATAAAGCAGGTTCGCCATTTGCGTATGAAGTAAGACCAGATACAATTTGTCAATGCACAGGTTTGAAAGACAGGAACGGTAATCTGATTTGGGAGCATGACATTATGGTTGCAAATTTAGACGAATCATGTCCAGATGATAAGACTTATCAAAAGGTTATTTGGAATGAAAGTGGATTTCATTCAAAAGAAAAAGGAAGCGAAGACATATACCCGATTGGTAGGCTTGAACAAGAGTGTTTTGAGGTTGTTGGAAACATATTTGATAACCCTGAATTATTAGAAAGCGAGGAATAAAGATGGCAAGAAGAAAAGATTGACGAAATAGCAGAACAGTTGAAAGGAGCAAAACAGAATGAAGATTTTAAGCAAGAAGAAATATAATAAACTCATTGAAGATTTTGAGAAATCGCAGAAAAAGGTCGAGGAACTCAAAAGGATAAATGAAAGCCTTGGAAAAAAGTTAGAGGATAAAAAGACAAGTTGCAAGCTGAATAACGGTAAGGATTTCTGCTTTAAATGCAAAAATTCTTACAGATACAAGACATACTGGGGAGCGACAGAATACGAAAAATGCGGTTGCTTACTTGATGTGCCTTGCGAGAATTTTAAGAGAAAAGAAAGCGAGTGATTTAGAATGAATTTACTTGAACACTATGTAACAAATATAACTCACGAAGAACCTATCGAAAAGTACGGAATGTTATTTTTCAAGGTTGTATGTGATGTTGATTGCTATGGTAACAAAGAGGTTCAGACAGAAGTTTTACTTACCGAAGATGATTATGCGGAAGCGAAAAGCAAAGGCTATTATTTAGCCTAAAAACCAAAGAAAGGAATAGGTTGTCGCGACATAAAGCTGAGGTTTCCTTTTGGTGATGAAATGAATTTTGATGATTATATTTGTGACGGTCAAATTAGTATGTTTGATTTTACGAATGATGCATCTGATAACACCGATATTGAATTTAACCCCTTAAAGTCCCTTGCGTTGCATGGTACTGGGATTCGTAACGGTATGAAGCGTATAAAAGAGTATTTTTCAGAAAGTCATACTTTAAGAGAAAAAGTTGCTTTTCTTAAAAGTGAATATGGTACTGGCGGTTTCGGTTCATGTAATAAAAAACCTTGCTATATACACCAAATGTGTACTTCTATATCGCAAAAATTGATTGAATATGAGTATTACGATGAAGATATGCAGAATGTGAAAAAATATTGCAGTTGGGTTGATTTAGCAAACATAATTTCAGAAATGGTTGCAAAAGATGAATATGTTTATAAGGACGGTGATTAAATGGCAATTTACAGAAATGTACGCTTATCGTTTTGGACTGATAATAAGGTGATAGACGAGTTCACACCCGAAGATAAGTATTTTTATCTGTACTTGCTCACAAACCCTCAGACAAATTTGTGCGGTTGTTATGAGATAAGTTATAAAAGCATGAGTGAAGATACAGGATATAACAAAGATACTTGTTTGAGGTTGTTAAAAAGATTCGACGAAGTACATAATGTTATCAAATTTAATGAGAGTACAAAAGAAGTGCTGATTCTGAATTGGTATAAATATAACTGGAGCAGTTCGGCAAAGACTTTGTCAGGGGTTATGGCTACAGCGAAGTACATAAAATGCGAAAAATTTAGAAATTATGTTTTAAGTGTTGCAGAAAGTGCGAAGAATGGTAATAAAGAGCCAATTAGATACCCCATAGAAGCATCTGTATCTGATACTGTATCTGATTCTGTTACTGAAACTGATACTGTAAATAATAAAAAGAACATTACAGGAGAATATATAAAGGAAATTGTTACTTATCTGAATAAAAAATGCGGCACGCATTACAGATGTAACACAGCAAACACTAGAAAGCATATAACGGCGAGATTTGCTGATGGCTATACGATTTCTGATTTCATGACAGTGATTGATAAGAAGTCCGCTGAATGGCAAGGTACTAAATTTGAATTGTATTTACGACCCGATACTTTGTTCGGGAGTAAATTTGAAAGTTATCTGAATCAGCAGATTAAGCAGAAAGATAGCACAAAAGAATTTTTGGGCGGTTGGGGGTTGTAGCTTATGACAGAAAAAGAAGTAAGGCAATTACTTGCCATGACACAGGCTGTATATCCTAACTACAATCCACCCAGCAGAGAAGCGGCGGTAAATGCGTGGCTCATGTGTTTAAGCGAGTATGATAACAATGTTGTCATGGCGGCATTTAAAGCATACATGACTACGAATACAAGTGGTTTTGCACCTGCACCGGGGCAACTTATAGAAATATTGCAGACTTTGACACAACCGTCTGAGCTGAACGAACTGGAAGCGTGGTCGATAGTCAGAAAAGCGTTAAGAAATTGTGGTTACAATTCTGAACAAGAGTTTGCAAAGTTGCCGACAGTAGTGCAAAAAGCTGTCGGGACACCACAGCAATTAAAGATTTGGGCTTGCGATAGTGAATTTAATGAAAATGTTGTGAGCAGTAATTTTATAAAGACATATAGAACAGAGGTCAAGCGAGCAACAGAATTAAATAAAATGCCTGAGAATGTAAGGAAACTTATAGAAATGGTAAACACAAATTCTGCATCGGCTCAAATAGCAAGCGAAAACAAAAGGACTATATCTTTATCACTTGAAGATAAAAAAACCGAGGAAACAGGCAAAATGGAAGTTAGAAACAGTGTTCTTATGCCTGAGAAATATAAAAAAGAATTTGGCATTAAATAATGAGTTTAAAGAAAGGAGATGAACCGCCGTTTTGAGAATTGAAAAGTTAATTAAATTTTTGAAAGAAAGATTTGAAAGCGGAATACAGATGTTTGATACACCGTCTCTTGTAAATGATTACAGAAAACCTATCTATGTCGAAGACGACATAACTGTACTATATGCACCGTCTTGGAATTACATAGAGATATTTGGCATTTCTGACGAAGAGTTTGAAAGAGTTATGAAAGAAGCAAAAGGATATTAGTGAGTGTCCGTTTTAGAAAGGAGATTATATGATTTTTAGTAATTTATATCCAACAAATAAAGATGGATTTGATTCTTTGATTAAGAAAATTAAAAAAGAAAAAACATTAGACATATTAGTTTCTTCATTTGAGAGTTTTTGCACAGGCTATTCTTGCAAGCCCGACAGAGAAGAATATCCTTATCCAAGAGGAACTGATATTATTGATGAATATGAATCTGTTAAATGGAACAGAGAAGAGGTTCGAAGATTAAGAAGAGCTTTTGAAAATAGAGCTGAGGAGCTTACCCGATATAAAAATCTGATTTCTAGTGCTTTTGAAGGTAAAATTATTGAAATCTTAGCAAGTGATAACAGCATATCAATAGAGGAGAGTCGGAAAATATGGAACTACGCTTATTCAGAAGGGCACAGTTGTGGGATAAGAAATGTTATTTCCTACTACGAAGAATTTGTTAGCGTATATGCTGATTTATTAAAAATCAGAAAGGAGCAGAAATGGAGAGATTAACAAACAGAGAATATGAAGAAATTTCTTGCACAGGCAGAGAAATACCATGCAGTTCATTTTGTAATAACTGTTCTCAGGGTACAGGTAATTGCGAGATTGTAAAAAGAATGGTTGAGAAGTTAGCTGAATACGAGGACTTAGAAGAACAAGGCAGACTTCTGAAACTGCCTTGTAAGGTAGGAGATACAATATATGCTGTTGGCGAAATAGTAAAAGAATACAAAGTAATAAGCGTGGGTTATCATAGCGATAAAGCAACTAACAGAATCAAATTTTGCATTGAAACATTGCCTGTCAATGGCTCAAGAGTAGTTGCGGCTTTTTATGACAAGGAATTTGGAAAGAATGTATTTCTCACAAAATCCGAAGCAGAAGCAAAACTGGAAGAATTGAGAGGTAATCAGAATGGAAAAGTATAAATGTATTAAAGAATTTTATGTTTCAAAATATGACGAGAACGACAGCCCTACTGACGAATATATAACAATTCACAAAGGGAGTATATACGAGTACACAGAGGGCTATATAGGTGAATCGGATATACGATTGTATTTAGAAGATGGAGACGATGACTGTGGTTATCTCGATATTTCCTATGAAACATTAGAAAAGTATTTTGAAAGGATTGCATAAAAACAGAAAGAATTGAGAGGTGAAAGTATTGAGAACAGCTGAAAATAATATCATTTCATTTAAAGTTTTGAAAATTGAAAAAGGTAGGGATAAACTGTGCAAATGCGACCCACCACATTACGAAATTGATACCGTAAACAGAATTATAACTTGCTCAGATTGCGGTGCTGTAATAGACCCTTTTGAAGCATTAGTAACACTTTGTAGGTATGAAGATAAATTTACAGAATATCAGGAAAAAGCATTTGAAAGGGCAAAAGTATATGCAGAAATGGCGGATAAAGAATACCGCAGGAGAATAAAAAATGCTGTATTTAAAAATATGGACAGTAATTATCGAAAAGATTTATATCCAATTTGTCCTGAGTGTAAAAAAATAATAAATCCTATAGAAATTACAAATTATGCAAACAAGAGGTTTTATGATGAATTGAGAGGTGGAGAAAATGGCTCAATGGAATAAAAATACGGTGCCAAAATGTAAGATTAAAAATTGTTCAGATGAAGTTTTGGCAACGGTAGAACACACAGGATATGGTGGAAAACTTTATAGGAGAGTGGTTAAGGCGGTTTACTTTCCATATCATCATTGCACTGTTGAAGATATGGGACGGAATATGCGTGATGGTGTTTTTGATGATTGGGAATATTGTGAAGAGGATGATTCATATTGGATTCCGCAAGGTTGGTATGAAGTATGCGATTACTTTGAGGACTATTCCTATTCGCAAATTACAGATTGCGTAAAAGCTTGGATGAAGTTACCTAAACCATATGAACCAAGAGTTAAAGAGTTTGGAGGTGGAGAAGATGAGTGATAAACAGAGCAATCTCACAGACAAAGAAATGGAAGATTTACAGAGCATAGTAACTGACACATTAGCAAGTGTATGTGCTATGGCAGATAAGCACAACATCGACAGAGATAGTATGCTGAAATACTTTGCTGATATGCTCACAGCTTTTGCAAAAGCGGCAAGCATACAGAATTATGAAACTAACCACACTTGCAACTGCAAGCACAACAGCAATTTAAGAGATAATGAACCTTGTTGCAGATGTGATAGCAGACAGACCCATGCTAACAGGATAAGGAATATGTCGGATGAAGAGTTAGCAGAATGGATTAATACAAAAAATACATGCGACCAATGTGCCTACGAACCGGACAGGTTATGCATGAAAGAAACTTGTGCAAATGGCGTATTACAATGGCTTCAATCAGAAGCGGAATAGGAGAGAATATGGAAGAAAAAGCAAATGTGGAAATAAAAAAAGCGATAGATAGTTTAGAATTTTTAATTGACGAGGATTGTTCTGATACACAGTTTGACTATATCGAAGAAATTGAAAGTGCAATCAAGGCACTTACAGAACTTCAACAGTACCACGCAATCGGCACACCGGAAGAGTGCCGGACGGCGAGAGAAAAGCAGATACCTAAGAAACCCGATTTTACAGAAGATAAGGAGTTTGCTTTATGTCCTTGTTGTAATGGTAATGGATTAGCTGATAAGCAGGAATATTGTGATAATTGCGGTCAGAAATTAGATTGGAGCGGTGAAGAATGAGCGAAGAACTTAAACCATGCCCGTTCTGTGGACACAGTATAGATATTGAAAAAGATGTGTATGAACCGAGTAGGGATTGGCACCCGACATTTATTGACCCAGATAGTGGTGGCGACCCCATTAACATTCATTGCGAATGTGGTTTAGAGTTTTGCACTGGTACATATAACTGGGGCGAATTTGTAGAAGCATGGAACAGGAGGGTGAACGATGAGACTGATTGATGCAGATAATATTTACAATGTTGGAAATTTCGTCATATTGGATGAAGATGGTAATGCTTATGTATCACTTGCTGATTTATGTAAAATAATTGATATTCAACCGACCGCCTATGATGTAGATAAGGTTGTAGAGGAATTGGAGGGTGCAATGTGGCTTACAACAAATGATGATGGAGAAACCAATAAATTATCTATTCAAGTTGTTTCGTTTGATGATGCAATCGAGATAATAAAGGCAGGTAGTAAGGATGAATAATGAGCAGTTAAAAAATAAGAATTTAGCGAGGTGATTATACAATGAATGATTGCAAAGGATGTAAATATGAGAACATCACAGATATAGAGATATGTTTAGAATTTTGTACAAATTGTAAAAGAGCCTATTCTAATGAAGAAGATAGAGAATTTCACGAAGATAAGTATGAGATTGCAGACTAAGCTAAAACTAAGAAAGGAGTAAGAGTTTTGTGCACAGTAAAAACCGGTTTTACTCCATAAAATTATGTATAGCGAGAATAAAAAGAAGTGGCTTAAAGAGCGTTATCGTCAAAGAAAAGAACATAGCTTATGTACCAAGTGCGGTAAACCTGCAATGACAAACAAAACTCTATGCAAGGAATGTGCCGAAAAAAGAAAGAAGAAATATCGAGAAGATAGAGAATTTTTCAAAGCACAGGGATTGTGCCCAAAATGCGGCAAAAGCAAATTATTTGGCAGTGAAAAAACTTGTCCTGAGTGTTTAGCGTATGCTGAAAAAGTAAATGCTAAACACGCAAATAAAGTAGCTGGTAGTAAAGAAGCATATTATAAACAGCTTTATCAAAAAGCAAGACAGCGTTACGATGAGCAAAATCTTTGCGTAATGTGTAAAATAAGACAGCGTGCAGAGGGACATATACACTGTGAAGAATGTCTCGAGAAAAGACGCAAGAAAGGCAGAGAAATACGAAAACAGCAAGAAAAAGTAGGTATAACAAGAAGCGAAAGACCAGCTTACGGACTTTGCTATCGCTGCGGAAACCCACTTGATAGAGACGGGAAGTTGTGCGTAAAGTGTGCAACAAAAGCTGTAAGCTGTTTACCTAAATTTAGAAATACAGATGTATGGAAAAAGAATAACAATCTATTATTTGGAGGTAAGCAAGATGATAAAATTTGAAAGTGAATGTATTGACTGCCCCAACGAAATAGGTTGCCTTGGGGATAATTGCCCGAAACGCAATATACCTCACTTTATATGCGATTGTTGTGGTGAAGATGTAGAAGAATTGTACGGATATGACGGAGAGCAGTTGTGTAAAGACTGCTTGCTTGATGCAGTACCAAAAGTAGAAATATAGGAGAAATGGCTTATGAAGTTTTCAGAACTTACTAAGCCGGAACTTGATGAAATTTTAGAAAACGCCAATTTTACAGAGGAAGAAGAGAATATATTTACAATGCTTGCAAGAGGAAAAACACTTACAGAAGTTGCACAAAGAAATATGATATGTGAACGAACTGTACAGAGAAAAGTTGACAAGATAAAAGTAAAGATTGAAAAATTGGAGGTTTTGAAATGATTAAAATAACAATAAATGGAAACGAGATAAAAGCAGAGGATGTAACTTTATCTGCCGATATTGTAAAAATCATAACATCATGCCTTGATTGACATTGTGTTTTAAAAAGGTTAGAATGTGTCGTAAGTACGATAAATGCGGCACATTCTTTTTATATAAAAGGAGGATTTGAAGATGGAATGTGTTGCGTACATGAGAGTATCGACAGAAAAACAAGCAGAAGATGGAAACGGGCTGGAAAGTCAAAAAAGAGATATTGATAATTACTGCAATAAGAACGGTTATATAATCAGTGATTACTATATTGACGATGGCTATACAGGAGCAAACATGGATAGACCGGAATTACAACGGCTTATTAGTGATTGCGTTGCAAAAAGAATAAAATGTGTAGTTGCTTTTAAATTAGACAGGTTGTCACGAAGCATGGTTGATGGAATATATATCATCGAACGAGTGTTTCAAGCAAACAACATCTTGTTTAAATGTGTGCATGACAGTATAAGCTACGACAGTCCGATGGAGCAAGCATATACTCAGATGATGGCAGTTTTTGCACAGCTTGATAAAAATACAATGATGTTGCGTATGCGTGGCGGTATGTTGGAAAGAGTAAAGCAAGGCTACTGGATGGGTGGTGGTAACACTCCTTATTGTTATAAGTATGATAAGGAAAAAGGAATTTTAGTACCTATACCTGAACGGAAAGAGCAGGCAAATCAAGCATTAGATTTGTTTATTGACGGCTATTCGGATGTTGCAATTAAAAAAATGCTTAATTTTACGCATGAGCATACTGTTAAAATGGTTTTAACAAGTCCAGTAAACATCGGCATGATACCATATAAGGGCAATTTATATAAAGGTTTGCATGAGCCTATTTTTGATAAAGATAGATTTCAGCTTGCACAGGAAGCGAGGAAAAACAGAAGAAAAAAGAAAACAGTTAGCCTTAACAAAGAACCAAATTTATTGACAGGTTTATGTTATTGCGGTGTGTGTGGATGTAAAATGCGTTATCAAAAATGGGGAAGTGAATCTGATGCACCTAAAAAAATTTACTGTTGCTCACGAAACAAAGATTTATTTTATTTGCCGAATTACAATAAAGACTGCGATAATTCAATAGAATGGGCTACCGACATTGAAAAACAAGTCGAAGCTGAGATAATAAAAATATCTTTAAATTTGTCATCGCAAAAACCAATCGCAAAGCAGAGTAAAATTGATATAATACAGTCGCAAATCAAAAAGGAAAAATATCGCCGCAAAAGGCTTTTTAATCTTTACGCAGATGGAAATGACGATGTTTTGAATATAATAAAACAGTCAGACGATACTATCAGTAGTTTAAAAGAACAACTTGAAATTGAATTATTAAGTAAAGAAGCAAATAAAAAGAAAAGTATTGCCTATGAGAACATCAAAAAAATTGCCGATGTTTGGGACAGCATCGACAAAAGAAATAAAAATATGATACTTAAAACTATAATTGACAAGATAATAATTGTCAATGGAGATATTGAGATACAATTAAAGAATTTTTAGCACATACTACACGCCATGCCGATG
>ERZ779892.283-NODE-283-length-59054-cov-4.704842_pt1 | contig 59054 bp, 50 predicted proteins | sample MGYA00511552_ERZ779892 | MGnify/ENA primary metagenome ERZ779892 (study PRJEB29588, sample SAMEA2154561) | human gut metagenome | biome: human gut; feature: human-associated habitat; material: faeces | place: Denmark | collected 2008/2010 ... | reverse complement strand
CCATTCCTTTAAGTGGAAGGAAGTAGTTCATCATAGAGAACATACCTTTCTTCATTTCTCCGCCGTACCATGTATTGATGATAACCTGCTCTTTGCTTGTGATGTTGAAAGCTACACATGTCTCAGAGTTTAATCCTAACTCTTTGTAGTTTGCAACTTTAGCCTTAGAAGCATTGTATACTACGAAATCAGGCTCGAAATTCTCAAGTTCTTCAGCGGAAGGCTTGATGAACATGTTTGTTACGAAATGTGCCTGCCAAGCTACCTCTACGATGAAACGGATAGCCATACGGGTGTCTTTGTTTGCACCACAGAATGCATCTACAACGAAAAGTCTCTTGTTGCAGAGCTCTTTCTTTGCAATATCTTTAACAACTGCCCATGTGTCTTCTGTCATTGGGTGGTTGTCGTTCTTGTACTCATCAGATGTCCACCATACAGTGTCCTTTGAGTTCTTGTCCATAACGATATATTTGTCTTTTGGAGAACGTCCGGTGTAGATACCAGTCATTACGTTAACTGCACCAAGCTCTGTCTCCTGACCAACTTCATATCCTTCAAGGCCAGCTTTTGTCTCTTCTTCGAATAATTTCTCATAAGAAGGGTTGTGAACGATTTCTGTGGTACCGGTGATACCATACTTGCTTAAATTGATTTCTGCCATCTTGATTTAAACCTCTTTCTTTATAGTATAGTAAGAAAAAATTCCTTTTTCCCTAATTTAGTATTATACATAATTACCCAATAAAATCAATAAAATTTGTATGAAATTTTCCCGTTTTTGAAATTTTGGGGGAATTTGGTCACATGTTTTTTTCCTGTGCTTTTTTCACGGTTTCAATGAAGTGTGTTACATCGGCATCCGGTTCTTTGGCATAGAGAATTCCGTAAGGGATCGGGTGATCCCAGTCAACAGGGAGTGTTACAAGAGCCGGATGGACATCTTTCCAGCATTCAATTGTGACCATGAGGTTCTGGGACTGTTCACACTGGTTAAATACCTCAATATCGTAAAACTGCGGAGCATCTGCAATGTGAATCTGTGGATGCTTCAAAATCTCGGCGCGGATCGCATCGACGGTATCGGAATCGCCCTGTTTTACCATCATAAGTGTTTCTCCATAGAGATCTTCGATGCGCAGGCGTTTTTTTGACGCCAGCCGGTGTTCACGCGACATAGAAATGCAGTGCTGATAAGTGCCGAGGGGCAGAAAGTTACAGCGGTCCAGCCAGAGCGCAGAGTCACAGACTCCGATGAGAAAATCAAATTTTTTGCCCAGGGAGGAAATTTCGGTAAGAATGCCCTGATGGTCGTCCTCAAAAGGAACAATGTGCAGCCGGTAACCCGGAAACGAAGCATTTACTTTGTACCACAGATCCATAAAAGGTTTGCACGGATTGAGAAGCGAACTTCCGATACAAAACGTTTTTTCAGAAAGGCTGGCAGCGGCACGGGCTTCCGCGATGGCATTCCGGGAATAAGAAAAAAGGTATTTGGCATGGCGGTAGATCACCTGACCGGCGGGGGTCAGATGCAGTCCCTGGTTAGTGCGGTGAAACAGTTTCATGTCCAGCTGTTTTTCCAATGCGTTTACCTGTTTCATGACAGAAGGTGCGGACAGATAAAGTTTTTCCGCTGCTTTGTTAAAACTTCCGCAGTCAGCGGCACAGACAAAAACAGTGAGTAAATGATTGAACATATGGAAAATACCTCCTCATATGTATTGCTTATAAGTTAATACGATATTATAATATCGATTCTTCTACGTCAAGAAAAGCGCGGTTAAAATACAACTAAGAAAAGAATAAGGGAGATTTAAAAGTATGAAGTACGAAGAAAGAGCTACATCTGAACAGGCAGATGCCTTTGGAATCGGAGCACCGAATGATGCATATGCGCAGTATTTTGTCGGAGATTCCTTTTTGCATCCGCTGACAGATCCAAAAGAATGTCCGGTTTATATGGCGAATGTCACATTTGAACCGGGATGCCGGAATAACTGGCATATTCATCACGCAGATAAAGGTGGTGGACAGATCCTTGTCTGTACCGCCGGCGAGGGTGTATATCAGGAGTGGGGCAAAGAGCCGCAGATTCTGCATCCGGGGGATGTGGTATATATTAAACCGGGTGTAAAGCATTATCACGGAGCGGCAGCAGATTCCTGGTTCAGTCATATTGCGGTGGAATGTCCGGGAGAAAACTGCAGCAATGAGTGGTGTGAGCCGGTAACGGATGAACAGTATAACCGTGTTGTAGAATAAAATAGAGAGGTTTTAAATTATGGCAGTAAAACAGACAGCAGGAAGAACACAGTTGGGAGAGTTTGCACCAAAGTTTGCAGAATTGAATGATGATGTGCTTTTTGGAGAAGTGTGGAGCAGAGAAGAACAGCTTTCCCTGCGTGACCGTTCGCTGGTGACGGTTGTGGCACTGATGGCACAGGGACTTACTGATGAATCATTCAAATATCATCTGCAGAGTGCAAAGGCAAATGGTATTACAAAAGAGGAAATAGCAGAGATCGTTACACATGCTGCTTTTTACTGCGGATGGCCGAAAGCATGGGCCGTGTTCCGCATGGCAAAAGAAGTATGGAATGAGGGAAAATAGGGAAGTATAAATAAATATAAAATATACATTGAAAGGAAGAAAAACATGTTAGAAAATACATATACACTGGAAAACGGAATTAAAATCCCCAAATTAGGACTCGGTACCTGGTTTATCGATGATAGCAAAGTGGCAGAAGCGGTAAGAGAAGCCGTAAAAATTGGTTATCGCATGATTGATACGGCGCAGGCGTACGGCAATGAAGTGATATGTTGTGAAGTGTAGATGTCAGATTTCCCAAACAGTGTTGTTTAGCGGAAACCTCCATCTGCTAATATAACACAACATAGGCGGCTGGCTCATTTGTGGTGAATGATAGATTGCAGATGTTGTATTAAGAAGGTGATACTCTTTTAATTGAAACTGTAAACATTTAGCACAAAGGAAAGAGCAGCGTATGGAGTTAACATATCATTGGGAAGGCGATGTATTGATTCCAGATTTGGAATTGGAAGATGGAAGCAATTATCAGATTGGAAAATATGGCAGAATGCGACAGAGGTATTTGTTTGAAAATCATCATGCCATGTATACACATCTGGTCCTTACGGAAAAATTGTGGAAACATCTGGAAGAAGTAGATATGGAATGCAATGACATGATGGATATGCTTACGGTAAGAATGGCTGAGCGTGAAGGTGTGACGGAGCATTTGAAGTCAGTAGATCAGCTCGGATGGGTGCGGAAGATGAATAACATCCGGAGCAGAGCAGAGGAAGTAGTGTTGCATGATCTGATTTATAGATAAGAATAAAGCAGGAATCGTCATGGTTCCTGCTTTGTCTTACCATATATACGAGAATGGAGCTATTGGTTGTTATTATCATTCTCATTGACTGCTTCATCTAGCAGTAATCGAGATTCCAGCTCATCCGTTGAAGGCAGTAATGTTGCAAGATTTTCTGGTAAGAAATTCGATAATTCGTATGCTGAAATTGCTATTGGTTCGTTGGAACTGTTAACAGCATATTTGGCTAATACATTATTTTTTTCTTTGCAGATGATCAAGCCAATAGTTTTTCCATCGGAATCCATTTTGACAATATCGTCAACAATGTTTATATAAGTACCTATCTGACCAATATCACGAGATTTGAATTCTTTTATTTTGACCTCTACTACGACATAACAATGTAGGTTTAGGTGGTAGAATAACAAATCAATATATTCCTCTGTGCCTTCTATAGGTAAAGGGTATTCTCGACCGACAAAGGCGAACCCTTTTCCCATTTCAATTAAAAGATTCATAACCTTTTCGGTCAGGGCATCTTTTAATTCTTTTTCGTTATAGTCACGATTTAAAGCAATAAAATCAAAATTGTAAGGATCTTTTGTTATTTCCTGAGCTAAATCACCGGTGTAAGCCGGTAGTGTTGTTTGAAAATTACTTATTGCCTTGCCTTGGCGTTCATATAGATTAGTGTCAAGGAAGTTTAGAAGAACAGCTCTTGACCAGTTATTCTTTATTACTTCATCAACGAAGAACATTGCTTTTTCGGGTTCATCTTTGCATTTATCAACAATTAATTTTATATGTCCCCATGGAATGGCATATATTTCTGCCCCAACTTGAGGCAGATTTGTAGCCTCCGGTAATTCTGCCCCAAGTTGGGGCAGAATTTCACCAAATAAATTGTAGTATCTTTTCATGTATCTCAAATTAGTGGTTGAAAATCCTTTTGCACCTGGGAACATCTTTTTTAAATCTTCACTTAAAGTTTCAAAAAAAGCACCGCCCCATTTGCTTTCAGCCTGCATGTTAACGATATCCTTGCCGATTGACCAGTAGAACCTAAGCAACTCGTCATTAACCTTGATAGATGCTTTTATTTGTGTATTTTTAAATCTTTTTTTAACATGTTTCAGCCATTCGATATAATCTTTATCAATTCTAATCATATTGTCCATAGTATTTCCTCCAGATATGTCATTTATTCATTATTCATCTGTTTTATTTTTCTTAGCCCTTGTTTTATAGACATTATACTGATTCTTGCATTTCGGAGAGCAGAACTCATTTCCCTTACGGCTTGCGATAAATGCCCTGCCACAGTGCTTACACAGCTTCATATCGCAGTCAGAATCCGTAAGCATAAAAGAAAAGCACATCTGGATCATGACGAGCAGGGAATGGAAGTTCCATACGATAACCGGGGCATTTTCCGCTAATGCGATATGGTAAGTCGGGGATATGCCGCCAAATGCAGACATACCCTGACGATACAGGTTTTTTGTCTGTTCATCCAGACTGTCATAGTCCATATAGTATAAGAAACTTGTGGTAAAGGTAAATGCCCAGTCGGAAAATTCTTTCACCAGCCAGTCATAGCGTTCTGCATATTCCTTCTGAAAACTCATCGTAACAGCCTGTGAATTCTTTCCCGTTGCAAGTGCGATTGCAATGCCATTCCGCATTGGTGGTGATGAATTTGTTGTATTTGCCGGCATGACACAAAAACAGGTTGAGTCAACCCTGCTCGAATTAAAGCATACAACAGAGAAGTAGTCTGGGACAAAGGTTGACAGAGTGAGTATCTCTGTTGGATATGCTCTTACGGAAGACCATAAAGAATTTTCTATTGAGGAGCTTGTGTATCATTAAGACAACAGGGAAACAAATTCCACACGCTGATCCATCCAGTTCCCGATAATTGCAATTCCTTTTCCCATGGTAAAAGCTGCAACAATGGTTCCGATGCCAAGTCCCATGATATGTCCGAGACAGAAGAACGTCATACATGCGGTAATAACCAGACAGGTTACATCAAAACCGATTTTGATGCGGGCATAGGGAACCTTTGTGATGTCTGCGGCTTCCCGCGGAAACAGATCGGTTGGGATGATCGGCAGTTTGCAGCGGTTTGACAGCGCAATTCCAAAACAGATGATAAGATAACTCAATACAAAGTAGAGGATGCGAAGTGGTATATTCAGCGGCAGCCGCGTAATCCACAGTTCATGCAGATCCATCATCTCTCCAAACGCAAACCCTACAACAAAACTAAATAAATAGGATGGGACAAATTTTTTTCGCATAATCATTAGAATGCAGATCAAAAGTCCTTGAAACAGGTAAGTCCAGGTGCCGAGTGTCAGTTTCGGGAAAACCTGTTGAAACGCATACGGCACGCTTGAAATGGCGGAGATTCCGGAGCCGGACTGAAGCATCAGAAGGACACCGAGGCTGTTAATGATAACGGCAAGGACAAGTGCTGCCTCACCACGTAAGATTTTTTTCTGTTGTTTCATGATAATAGTGCTCTTTTCCGATAGATTTTGTGTGCATTGCACACGGCTGCGATTATAGTCCTTTTTTCACAGATTTTCAAGTGTGGGTTATGTAATGGATGCATTTCCAGTGCAGAAGGTAACCGATTGTGGAGAGATTGCGTGAAACAGAATAAATTCTGATAAAATTTCTTGCAAAGTAGGTTTCCTTGTGGTATATGGTATTAAAACGGTTAAACTATGGAAACAGAAACGAAGAAAAGAGGGCAATCACAATGTGTACAGCAGCAACATACAAGACAACGGATTTTTATTTTGGACGTACCCTGGATTATGAATTTTCCTATGGGGATGAAGTGGCAGTCCTGCCACGGAATTATGCGCTTACCTTCCGGCATATGGGTGTATTAAAAGCGCATTATGCGATCATCGGTATGGCATATGTAGTGGGCGATTATCCACTGTATTATGATGGAATCAATGAAAAAGGACTGGGTATGGCAGGGCTTAATTTTGTCGGCAATGCCGTGTATCAGAAAATTGAAGAAGGGCGGGAAAACATCGCACAGTTTGAATTTATCCCATGGATTTTAGCACAGTGCGCTTCGGTTTGTGAAGCAAGAGAAAAGCTGGAGAAGATGAATCTGGTAGGAACACAGTTCAGTGAGCAGCTTCCGGCGGCACAATTACACTGGATGATTGCGGATGAAAAGGAATGTATTGTAGTAGAATGTATGGCGGATGGATTGCATATATATGACAATCCGGCGGGAGTTTTGACGAACAATCCGCCATTTCCGCAACAGATGTTTTTGTTGAATCAGTATATGCATCTGTCACCGAAGCAGCCGGTCAATGCGTTTTCCAAGCAGCTTCCTCTGGAGCAGTACAGCCGCGGCATGGGAGCACTGGGCTTGCCGGGAGATTTGTCTTCTGCTTCACGGTTTGCCCGTGTGGCATTCACCCGGCTGCATGCGATGTCGGGTGAATCCGAAAAAGAGAGTATCAGTCAGTTTTTTCATATTTTAGGTTCGGTGGATCAGCAGCGTGGCTGCTGTGAGGTGGCAGATGGCAAATATGAGATTACGTTGTATACTTCCTGCTGTAATGCAACAAAGGGTATTTATTACTATACGACATATGAAAATCATCAGATTACTGCTGTGGATATGCATCGGGAGAATCTCGATGGGGAAACGCTGGTGCATTACCCAATTGTGACAGGAGAACATATTTTGTGGCAGAATTAAAAGGGTGACATACACGAGGAGATGGAAAGGGAAGTTTGAAATGAAATATATTCCGTTAATCATAATATTACTTCTGATTCTGGCAATTTTGGTTTTGATTTTTTACGGAGTGTACCGTGTGAAACGTTTTTCCAGACAATTGTTTGGCACAGATGATATTTTGCAGGGCGTAAAAAAAGCGCAGGAAGATCTGTCAACAACACCGCGTTCGGTATCGGCAATGACAAGAATTGCCCTGCCGCAGATCGTTTCCGATTTTCCGGATTTTGAGTACAATGAAATGAAGCAGCGTGCAGAAAATGCCCTGATGCAGTATTTCGAGGCAGTAACGGCACAGGATGTAACAATTTTACAGGAAGGAAATGAAGATTTGAAAGAACAGCTTCGTTCGCAGATTCGCGCATTGGTCTCACAGGAAAAATGGGAACATTTTACGCAGGTAAAGATTCATCAGACGGAGATCGCTCGGTATCGGAAAGAAGCTGGCCGTTGCATCGTGACATTCCAGTCGGCGGTGGAAAGTTTTCATTATGTGACAGATGCAGCACATGCCGTGGTGCGGGGATCGGATCATATCTTAGAGCAGAGCCGCTATAATGTTGATCTGGTTTATATTCAAAATCGTGACCTTGCCAAAGGAAATACCGATGGAGCGCTTGGAGTCACATGTCCGAATTGTGGAGCACCGATCACGAATCTCGGAGCTAAATTCTGTGAGTATTGTGGCGCCGGTGTTGTGGAGTTAAATGTACACGCATGGTCTTTTGAAAATATTGAGGAAGCATAAATTTATTTGCAGGCATAAGCAGAATTCTTTTTTGTATGCTTGCGTTTACTGTGATATTGTGTTAAAGTACATATTGTTCTGAATATAAGAACCATAGAGTGATGACAGGGGTCACACGAAGGGGTACACCACCGCGGGTGTAGCTTTCTTCGTGTGGCCTTTTTTGTTGCAATATAAAAAGGAGGTCTTACATGGTACATATCAACGGAAAAGATATAGATGCGGCAGGGCAGTCTCTGGCGGCATATTTAAAGGCAAATGATTATGAGATGGGAACATTTGTTGTGGAATGCAACGAGGAGATCATCCATAAAGAGGATTATGAAAACTATATGCTAAAGGATGGCGATATCATAGAAATTGTCCAGTTTATGGGGGGTGGCTGCGGCATGCGGTACATCTCTGATGTATCGCTCCCGGTATATTTTCAAGATATCGCTCCATAATGTAGCGTTGGCCCATTTGCGAAGCAAATTTTTCATGGGCCGATGTTCCCGTTGGTACATCTCTGATGTATCGCTTCCATAGTGAAAAATTACAGTAAAAAACATAACACAGAAAAGAGGAAGAACAATGAACAAAGACACATTTACATTAGGAGGAAAAGAATTCTCCTCGCGTTTTATTTTAGGATCAGGAAAATATTCCATGGAGCTGATCAAGGCTGCCGTTGAAAACGCCGGAGCACAGATTATTACATTAGCAGTGCGCCGCACCAACACAAAGAAAAAAGAAAACATTCTGGACTTTATCCCGGATAACGTAACATTGCTTCCAAACACTTCAGGTGCAAGAGATGCAAAAGAAGCAGTCCGCATTGCGCGCATGGCAAGAGAACTTGGATGCGGAGATTTCGTAAAGGTTGAGATTATGAAAGACAGTAAATATCTGCTGCCAGATAATGTGGAGACCGTAAAGGCGACCGAAATGCTGGCAAAAGAAGGATTTGTGGTGCTTCCATACATGTATCCGGATCTGTATACCGCACGTGATCTGGTCAATGCCGGAGCCGCAGCTGTTATGCCATTGGCGTCTCCGATCGGTTCTAATAAAGGTCTGGCAACGAAAGAATTTATCCAGATTCTGATTGATGAGATTGATCTGCCGGTAATTGTGGATGCCGGAATCGGAAGACCTTCCCAGGCATGCGAGGCAATGGAGATGGGAGCTGCCGCAGTTATGGCAAATACCGCAATTGCAACAGCAGGAGATGTCCCGGCCATGGCGGGTGCATTCAAGGCAGCCATTGAAGCTGGAAGAAGTGCATATCTGTCGGGACTGGGCCGTGTACTTGAGCGTGGTGCTTCCGCAAGTGATCCGCTGACCGGATTTTTGAGAGACTAGGGGGCGAAATCATGGCTGAAAATCAATTTTTTATTGACTCCGATAAGTTAAGCGAAGCTGCACTGGAGCGCAAACATAAACTGGAAACCGATCCGTCGAGCAGAACGAACCATATGGAATATATGCCGGGGATGGAACAGATCGATCCAACCATAAGAAATAAAGTCCTTTCCGAGATGGACAGTTACGATTACAACAAATATACGGCAAGAGATGTGCAGAATGCATTAGAGCATGAAACCTGCAGCGTTGAGGATTTTAAAGCATTGCTTTCGCCAGCCGCAGAGCCGTTTTTGGAGCGCATGGCACAGCGTGCAAAGATCGAGACAGGCAAGCATTTCGGAAATACGGTGTATCTGTTCACACCGCTTTATATTGCAAACTACTGCGAGAATTACTGTGTGTATTGCGGATTTAACTGCTACAACGACATTCATCGTAAGAAACTGACTTTTGAGGAAATCGAGCATGAGATGAAAGTCATTGCAGACTCCGGCATTGAGGAAATCCTGATGCTGACCGGAGAAAGCCGTGCGCAGAGTGATGTCGAGTATATCGGGGAAGCCTGCAGGCTGGCAAAAAAATATTTCCGCAATATCGGTCTGGAAATTTATCCGGTCAACAGCGATGAATACCGGTATCTGCACGAATGCGGCGCTGATTACGTGACGGTATTCCAGGAAACCTATGACAATGTCAAATACGAAACCCTGCATCTGATGGGGCATAAGCGTGTATTCCCATACCGTTTTGAGGCACAGGAGCGTGCGCTGATGGGAGGCATGCGCGGTGTCGGATTTTCCGCATTGCTTGGACTTTCTGATTTCCACAAAGATGCACTGGCTTCGGCACTGCACATTTATTATCTGCAGCGCAAGTATCCGTATGCGGAGTATTCCCTGTCCTGTCCGCGTCTGCGCCCGATCATTAACAACGACAAGATCAATCCGCTTGACGTGCACGAAAAGCAGTTGTGCCAGATTCTGTGTGCGTACCGTATTTTCCTGCCGTATGTCGGTATCACTGTTTCTTCCCGCGAGCAGAAACATTTCCGTGACGGCATCGTAAAGATTGCAGCGACAAAGGTATCTGCGGGAGTGTCTACCGGAATCGGAGATCATGAGAGCAAGTATACCGGAAAGGATAGCGGAGAATCCGGAGATGAGCAGTTTGAAATCTCGGATGGAAGAAGCTTTGACCAGATGTATAACGATATGGAAAGCGAAGGTCTGCAGCCGGTATTAAATGACTATGTCTATGTATAGAAAAATCTGCGTGACCAACCGTGCGCTGGCAGAACGTCCTTTTTTAGAACAGTTAGCGTGTGTGCTTGCCACAAAACCGTATGCGATGATCCTGCGGGAAAAAGACCTCACGGAAGAGGGATACGAAGAACTTGCGGGAAAAGTAAAAAAATTGTGTGAAAACACGGACACCAGGCTGATTCTGCACAGTTTCCCGGATGCTGCAATGCATCTGGGGTGTACGGCCATTCATATGCCACTGCATCGGTTTACAAAGATGCCGGAAGAACAAAAGCAAAAATTTCTGGTGCGCGGTGTCTCCGTACATTCGGTGGAGGATGCGCGCCTGGCAGAACAATGTGGGGCAACCTATCTGACGGCAGGGCATGTGTTTGTGACCGATTGTAAAAAGGGACTGGCACCGAGAGGACTTGATTTTTTGCATGAGGTGTGTAGTTCTGTGAAAATTCCGGTATACGCAATTGGAGGAATCAACGACAAAAATGCGGCATCCTGTATCAGGGAGGGAGCAGCAGGTGTGTGTGTCATGTCCGGGTATATGAGGATGCGTTAAAAGAATACAGGTTCTCCGTTTCGGACAAGTGGAATTCGGAATACGGTAGTGTCAAACCAGACCTGTTCCCCAATTACATCTACAGGCATACAATCCTGTCCGGTTACAATTTTAAACATGTCTTCCGATGATAATCTGCACAGTGAGCGAAAAGGTGCGGTTATGTCGATCTAACAAATTTACATCCAGTTTTTTAATCTGCTGTGAAACAGCAGATTGTGAAACATGGAATTGTTCCGCAGCTTCGTAGAAATTCCCATTTGCAATCATATTTTCAAAGATTGAATCTGTTCTATACCTTCTTATTGTAAAAATATATATTATTTTATGTTGAATTTTAGAAAAGAAAAGACAATAATAGAAAAGAAATTGTGTGTAAGTGGTTAATTCGATATATGAGGTGTAGAACCGTGATTTATAATGATTTTGTCAAATAAATATAGTAATGATAGGAAAGACAACTTTCTGAACAAAATGATGGAGGTATGGATTGTGAATAAGAAAAAAATAACCATATTGGCATGTACTCTTTTTATGGTGATGAGTCTGGGAGCTTGTGGAAAAGCAAAAGAAGATGAGTTCACCGTAACACAGCAGGAAAGCGAGTCTGTAGATTCAGAAATAAACAATGATGAAAACACAGAGAGTGAGGATTCACAAATAAACAATGATGAAAATACAGAGAGTAAGGATTCTGGGATAAAAAAAGAGGAAGACACAGATACAGAGAATTCATCAATAAAACAGCCGCAAAGCAGTATGCAGAAGGTTGAAGGTACAGAAGAGAAATTGACATCAGACCAACTGTTGGATTTATTTGTCAATGGATCAATAGATGCAGTTGATTCCAAAGATATGACGTCAAAGTATAGTATCGCTGATTTTCATATAGGTTCTGGAGAAAAGAATTCATATTCGATTGGAGAGAAAATGGATCTTGACAATGATGGAGAAAATGAGCTGATAATTAGAGGTACTTATGGTGGGGTATACTTCGATGCTCGTGACAATAAGGTGTATGCCTTTGCCAGGGGAGATGGTGATGCAAATATACTTTCATATACTTATTACAATGGAGAAATTTGGATTTTGTACAGTAATAGTGTGAATGAGGGGGCTGAAAGTTATCATATGGAAAAATACGAGGGAGCTGACAAGTTAGTTGCGAAAATGAATTTTAGTGAAAAATTTGCTGATGCAAATAATCCGAAGGCTGGAAAGAAATATGTATTGAATGGAAAAGAAATTTCCAGTGATGAATATGCCGCATTTGCCAGTAAAATCTTTGCGGCTGAAGAAAGTACAGACTGAAAATCTGATTTTGGGTATTCATTTTTTATTACTAAAAAAGTGTAAAATTTTCGATGAAAAAACCATCGTAACGTGTTATACTGGCAGAAGCATGAGGATATATGTCAGAAAACATGAAAGAAGAGGTTACCAGTCAATAAAAATGAGTAACATACTGGAAAAACAGTTTTTAAAACAAAGAAATGATTTTGAAAAATCCTGTGTGGAGAGAGATAAAAAATACCACTTTCCGCAAGGCGTGATTTTTGAAACAGATATCGCATATGCAAAGGATAAAAACAAAGCGCACCGTCTGGACAGATATCGTCCAAAAGGGAAAGAAGCGCAGATACTTCCGGTGATTATCAATGTCCATGGGGGAGGGCTGCTTCTCGGAAATAAGGAATTTAACAAGTATTTTTGTGCGCTGCTCAGTAAGAAGGGATTTCTGGTGTACAGCATGGAGTACCGGCTCATCCCGGACTGTACATTTTTTGATCAGCTGCGTGACATCTTTCTTGCAATGGATTTTGTAAAGGAACATGCTGCAGCAGACGGAGGAGATCTGTCGCATGTCTATCTTGTCGGGGACAGTGGCGGGGCCTGTCTGGCCACTTATGCAAATGCAATACAGAACAGCAAAAAAATTGCAAAGGCAGCGGGCATAAAACCGTCTGAGCTTAAGGTGCATGCACTTGGTCTCATCAGCGGGATGTTTTATACGACAAAGTTTGATAAGATCGGTCTGTTTCTTCCGAAATATCTGTATGGAAAACAGTACAAAAAAGCACCATTTGCGGCTTATGTAAATCCGGAAAATCCGGAGCTGCTTTATGCGCTTGCACCGGCATGGCTGGGGACAAGCCACAACGATTACCTGAGAAATTACACGATCCGTTTTGAAAAGGCTCTGACGGCAGCAAAGATGGAACATGAAATTGTGGATTTTCCGCGAAATAAAAAACTGACACACGCATTTTCTGTGTTTGAGCCATATCTTCCGGAGAGTGATGCAGTACTGGAGATGCTTGTGGAATATCTGAAAAAGTTTTAGAAAACGCGTCTATTGTGAAAAAATATCCCGGATACCTGTAAGGTCATAGGTATCTGGGATATTTTTGTGGAAAAACAAACGCATATATTATAAAAGTTACTGGATCATAGAAAGAAACATTCGGTGAATTCTGCGATCCTTGTCAAGTTCCGGATGAAAAGCAGTTGCGATCTGATTTCCATAGCGTACACCGACGATATGGTCATCGACCACCGAGAGAACCTCCACCCCGTCCGATACGCTCTCTACATAAGGGGCGCGGATAAACGACATTGGAACCAGTCCGAGATCTTTAAATTCTGCCTTAGTATGGAAACTGCCGAGCTGGCGTCCGTAGGCATTTCTTTTTACCTGCATCGGGATTGTGCCAAAATGTTCCGGGGAGCCTAAAAGGATCAACCCGGCGCAGGTGCCAAGCACCGGCATTCCATCAGCGATCTGTTTTTTCAGGGGATCAAACATTCTAAGTTCCCGGAGAAGTTTTCCCTGTACAGTGCTTTCCCCGCCCGGCAGGATCAGTCCGTCATACGGCTGGTCTAAGTCTGCCGCCTGACGCAGTTCCACGGTCTTTACCCCAAGTTCTTCCAATACATGTTCATGTTCGATAAATGCACCCTGCAGGGCAAGTACTGCAACAGTCATGTTTATTTCCCTCTTTCTGCCATCAGTAAGGCGATTTCCTGTTCGTTGATTCCGACCATGGCTTCTCCAAGCCCGGCAGATAATTCTGCGATCAGTTTTGCATCGGTATAGTTTGTGACGGCTTTTACGATAGCAGCTGCACGCTTGGCAGGATTGCCGGATTTAAAGATTCCGGAACCGACAAAGACACCTTCTGCTCCGAGCTGCATCATTAAAGCAGCATCTGCAGGGGTAGCGACACCGCCGGCAGCAAAGTTAACCACCGGAAGTTTTCCGTTATTATGGACATAGACAACCAGATCATACGGTACCTGTAATTCCTTTGCTGCTTCGAAAAGTTCATCTTCCCGCAGGCTGACAACTTTTGCAATCTGGCTGTTGATCTTTCGCATGTGGCGGACGGCCTGTACGACATCACCGGTACCAGGTTCTCCTTTGGTACGGATCATGGATGCACCTTCACTGATACGACGGAGTGCTTCACCGAGATCTTTGGCACCGCAGACAAACGGAACCTTGAACTGGTGCTTATCGATATGGTAGACGTCATCGGCAGGAGAGAGCACTTCACTCTCGTCGATATAGTCGATCTCGATAGCCTCTAAAAGCTGTGCCTCTACAAAATGACCGATCCGGCACTTGGCCATAACCGGGATGGATACGGCTTCCTGAATGCCGCGGATCATCTGAGGATCGCTCATGCGGGAAACGCCGCCGGCTGCACGGATGTCTGCAGGAATCCGTTCGAGTGCCATGACGGCGCATGCGCCGGCTTCTTCTGCAATTTTTGCCTGTTCCGGTGTGGTGACGTCCATAATTACGCCACCTTTTAACATCTGTGCAAGGTTTTTATTTAATTCATACTGTTCTGCTGTGCTCATCGGTATTCTTCTCCTTTTTTGTTAAAATTTGTTTTATGCCGGTCATTATAGAACCTGATTGGATATATGAAAATAGCCAAAATAAATATTTATTATAAGACCAGAACGATAAAACGACATTTAATGATATAAAATCACATGATGTAGTAATAAAAACCACATAAGATAGTAGACATGTGATGATAAATGGTGTAATATGATGTGTGACATAAAAGGAGTAGAAAACGGAGGCGGGATGAAGCTGAAACAGCGCACGATTTATTATCAGGATGAACTGCATGACGAGTTTGCCGGAGATCATATTAAAGCAAAACATATTGGACAGGATTACCGGTATATCCGGGTGCGTCCGTTGGAACGTATGCTGCACGGATTCTGGTATGGCATAGTTGCAATTCCGCTTGCACGTCTTTACATGAAACTGCATTTTTCACATAAAATAATAAACAAAGAAGTGTTAAAGCAGGCCGGAAACAGTGGATTTTATCTGTATGGGAATCATACACATTTTCTGGCGGATGCGCTGATACCAACGCTGGTAAATTATCCGCGGGAAACGGCGGTGATCGTGCATCCGAACAATGTTTCCATGCCGGTGCTGGGGCGGATTACACCATATCTTGGGGCACTTCCGCTGCCGGATGACAGAGGTGCCATGAAACATTTTCTGGAGGCATTGACCTGGCATACCGATTGTGGAGATTGTATTATGATCTATCCGGAAGCACATATCTGGCCGTTTTATACCGGAATACGGCCGTTTCCTGATACATCATTCCGTTATCCGGTGCAGCAGAAACTTCCGGTTTTCTGTCTGACCAATACTTATCAGCGCAGGGGAAAGTCTCACATTCCGCAGATCGTAACGTATCTGGATGGGCCATTTTATCCGGATGCAGAATTGCCTGCAAAACTGCAAAAAACGCAGCTGAGGGATCAGGTGTATGAAGCCATGGGAAAACGGGCGCAAAACAGCAATATGGAAATGATCCGTTATATAAAAAAAGACACTGACAGGGAGAAATCATTCATATGAGAAATATTCTTTTTTGTGGAAACAGTAAAGTATTTGATGGTGTGCTTACATGCATGTTGTCTGTTTTAAAAAGAACACATGCAACAGATCCGTTCTGTTTTTATATTTTCACAATGGACATGACGCGGATCAGACCGGAATATACGCCGATCAGCGAAGATATGACAGATTTTCTGGAGCGCGTTGCAAAAAAATTTCATCCGCAGAACCGGGTGATTTCGGTGGATGTAACAGTATTATATGAGCGTTATTTCGGAGGATGTCCGAATGAAAGTGCTTATTGTTCGCCATATACACTTTTGCGCCTGCTGGCAGATCTGGTGCCGGGAATGCCGGATAAACTGTTGTATCTGGATGCGGATATTCTGTTTCAGAGAGATATCCGGCTGCTGTATGACAAGGATGTGTCACACGTGGAATATGCCGCGGCAAGGGATCATTATGGCAAGTATCTGATCTCTCCGGATTATATTAATGCGGGGGTATTGCTGCTTAATATGAAAAATATCAGAACAACCGGTCTGTTTATGAAAGCACGGAAGCTGCTTCAGACAAAAAAACTCATTTTTGCGGATCAAAGCGCGATTATTCGCAGTACGCGTGCGAAAATGCTGCTCCCACAGAAATTTAATGATCAGAAATTTTTACATAAACATACTGTCGTGAGACATTTTTCCAGACGGCTGTTTTATCTGCCGTATCCGCATACGGACAACATCAAACAATGGGAGGTAGAGCGGGTGCATACGGTATTTCATTACCATGCATTTGATGACATTTTAAAAGAGTATCTGTACTTAAAACATATTTATGAAAAAAGTAAACACATATAAATTGCTGCATCCGGATGAAACGGATGCAGGAGAGGAGAAGGAGCATGAAAGAGAAAATGAATAAAATACCGGTGTTTTACGCATGTGATGATAATTTTGTGAAATACACGATGGTTTCACTGCAGTCGATGATGGATCATGCATCCAAAGAGGCACAGTATGAAATTCATGTACTTCATACCAATATTTCGGAAGAAATGCAAAAGAAGATGCATGCTATGGAGAATGCGAATTTTTCTGTGCAGTTTGATCATGTGACGGAATATTTACATTCCATACAGGAGAAACTTCCACTTCGGGATTATTATTCCAAAACAACATATTTTCGTCTGTTTATCGCGGAAATGTTTCCGGAAATAGACAAAGCCATCTATATCGACAGCGATACGGTCGTGCTGGGGGATATTGCACAGCTGTATGCTTATGATCTCGGGGATGCTTATGTGGGAGCGTGCAGGGAACAGGTGATGATTCAGGAAGAGGTATACGGCACTTATGTGGAGAAGGTGCTTGGGGTAGAACGTGATAATTATTTCAACGCCGGTATGCTTGTGATAAACTGTGAACAGTTTCGTAAAAATCACGTGTTAGAGCAGTTTATGGAACTTCTCCCGATGTACAATTTTGTGGTCACACAGGATGAAGATTATCTGAATCTGATCTGCCACAACAAGGTGTGCTGGCTGCCGCAGAAGTGGAATGTGGAAGTATTCGGTCAGATCCCGTGCCGCGAAGAAGAAATCTGTGTGCTGCATTATATTATGGTCTCAAAGCCATGGCATTACAGTGACTGCCGTCTGCAGGAATATTTTTGGGAGAGCGCACAAAAGACCAGTGTGTATGCCGAGATCCGGAAGGTGCTTGAAAGCTATACAGACGAAGAAAGAAAGCGGGATGCGGAGTCCTGTGACCGTCTGATGCAGACCGCAAAGGATGAGATCGCCAAGGAAAATAATTACCTGAATCTGGTGAAAGCAGGAAAATTAAAGTCCAAAGACCGCCTGGAAGTACTTGAAAAAATTGCTTTATACGAAAGAGAAGGCCGTTTTGGGGAAGATGTGGAGGAAGATCCACCGACGCGGCAGCTTCAGCCGTCAGAGATTGATTATCTGCGTAAGAAACTGAAAAGCCGCATCAAGACCAATCTGACCTACAAGGTGGCACGGTCATTTTTGAATAAGATCATTGAAAATAAACAGCTGATCATCAAGGATGTCATTGGAACGGAACATATGGATGCACTGACTTCCGGTGCGGTGATTACCTGTAATCATTTCAACGCATTTGACAGCTTTGCCATGCAGATTGCCTATGAAAAATCAAAACAGTGCAAAAAACGCCGGCTTTACCGTGTGATCCGCGAAGGAAATTATACGAATTTTCCGGGCTTTTACGGAATGCTCATGCGAAACTGTTACACGTTTCCACTGAGTTCCAACCGCGATACGATGAAGAAATTTTTAAGTTCCATGGATACTGTGCTGCAGCACGGAGATTTCATGCTGGTCTATCCGGAGCAGAGTATGTGGTGGAATTACCGCAAACCGAAGCCGTTAAAGAAAGGCGCCTATACATTTGCCGCCAAAAACCATGTGCCGGTGCTGCCTTGCTTTATCACCATGGAAGACAGCGATATCCTCGGTGATGATGGCTTTTATGTGCAGGAATACACGATACACATTGCAGAGCCGATTTATCCGGACCCACAGAAAACACAGGCAGAAAATGTGGATGCGATGCGCCAAAAAAATGCTGCTGTGTGGAAACAGATTTATGAAGAGTTTTACGGAATTCCCCTGGTATATGATACTGCGGAAGCAGTGCAGTATGTGGGAAAACCGACCAATATCGCATAAGAACAGATACCAGACCGCCGGAGGATGCCTCCGGCGGTTTTTTCATAAGGGGATTGACAGAAAAGCAGTGTGAGAGTACTATACTACTTGGCAATGCTAAATAGCACCACTAAATAAAAAGAAAAGGGATGGGTATGGAAGAAAAGTATATTCAGCAGTTTAAAAAGGGCGCATACGAAATGATCCTGCTTTCGCTGATCGCCCAAAAAGAAACATACGGTTATGAGATTCTGACGGAAATACAAAAACAGGGTGGTGAAATCTTTGCATTTGCCAAAGAGGGAACCATTTATCCGATCTTGTACCGTCTGACAAAGGCAGGACTTATCCAGTACCGCCTGGTGCCGGCGAAAGCAAACGGGGGCGAAAAAAAATATTATTCGCTTACCGGAGAGGGAAAAGATATGCTCGAAAAAATGAAAAATTTCTGGGAAAACTACAAGGATTGTGTGGATGGATTTATGAAAGGGGATGCGTAATATGAACAGAGAAACCTATATACGGAAAGTAAAAAAACAACTAGACTGTTCCGTGAAAGAAAAAGAGGAGATCGTGCGGGATCTTCAGGAGATTTTTGATTCTGGAAAAGAGCATGGAAAAAGCGAAAGCCAGATCATAAAACAGCTCGGAAAACCGCAGGCGTATGCACAGGCGCTTGGCTGTGGCAGACAGACCATGCCGCTGTCCGGAAAACGAAAAGTTGCTGTAGTGTTTTTGGCGGTGGGTGGACTGTTCTGTCTGTATGCACTGGGCGAAAGTCTGCGTTTTCGGATGCCGAAAAATGCCATTGGCGGTGGGGATGCGATGACGATGATCGTGCTGCAAAACTCGTCACCGGTAAACAGCAGCGAGATTTTTGGGGGATTGGCGGTCATCTGTATGGTTGCACTGGTTTTCCTTTTACGAAAGAGGAAAAATAAGGAGAGGAATATTAAGAAATAATGGAACACATAAAGAAAAAACTAGCGGTAATTGTTGTGTTTTTCGCTGTTTTTATTGGAATTGTTACAATCTGGACAGTCCGAAAACAAAGCCAGCCAAAATTGACAGCGGTCACATGGAAATTGGAGGAAGAAGCGGATTTAGACGGCAACGAGCTTTCATCCTACGCAAAAGATCCTTCCAAAAGCAAGGTCGTTCTGACATTTAAAAAAGATCAGACCTATCGGTGCAAAAATCTTGAAAACAAAAAAATCTGGAAGGGAACATACACACTGTCGCGTACAAAATCGAAAGATACCTACATGCTGCATCTCGTTCCGGATCAGGGAACGGCATCGTACTATGGCGTGTACGGGACACGCGAGTATGAAGATGGTACCGGGCACATGTCGGTCATACTGACCACAAAAGACAAAATTTTGTCATTCCTTGCAGAATAAGGCAAAGACAGCAATTCCGGCTGTTCCTTTTACTGTCTGCGGAACTGTGAGGGTGTCATGCCGGTAAGTTTTTTAAACATCACGATAAAATGGCTGGAATCCGTGTAACCGACATCGTGTGCGATCTCCTGAATTTTGCGGTCACGGCGCATAAGCAGCAGTTCTTTTGCCTTGGTGATCCGGTAACTGGTCAGATATTCATAGACCGAGCACCCAAGATAGCGCACAAACAGGCGAGACAAATACTGGGGGGATACATAGACGTTGCAGCAGAGCTGTTCGGCGGTCAGATCCTCCATGTAGTGTGTTTCCATCAGCTGAAGCACGGGCTGGACGTATTTTTCCCACGCAGGATCGCTGGTGTTGGCGTGGAAAAATCTATTGGAAAACTGCAGCAGCAGTGCATAACAGTCACAGGAGAGCTGGCGGAGATTGTTCGGTTCGGTTTCAAAATGTGTCACAGCTTTATCAATCTGATCTCTGATTTCCAGTGCCGTTTCTTTTTCGGTGAAGAGGATGCGCTCGTTGCCAAATATTTGTGAAAGCTGCGCTTCTAATGTACCTCCGAAGGTGGCAAAACAGGTCATCCAGACCCCCTGATCCGCAGTCCGGTAAGCATGTGGGACATGCGGTGTGATCAGAATTCCGTGGCCTTCAGGAAGGAGTAGTTCGTTTCCATCAATGGTTAAGATCCCGCAGCCCTGTTCGGTCTGCAGATAATGGTACTTTGGATAGCCCTGCGGGCGGTGGAGGGATTCCTGCATCCAGTGGTTTCCGACCGAATCAAACTGGAACGGTTCCCGGTTTAAGGTATTGCTGAAATAGATAGGCATGGTTTTCCCCTTTTTAACGATAGTGCATCAGGCAATTGTCTGATATTTTTATTGGTATCATAGCATAAAACAATACAAAAGAAAATAGTTTCAAAATGTTATAAATACTGGTTTATCCTGTTATACAATTTTTTGCTGTGATGATATATGATTGAGAAAAATAAGGATGGGACAAAAAAGTTATAAGATATTCAGAATCTTTTATTTTGTCCGTTCATTTTACAGACTGTGCAAGTATGAAAAAACAGGAGGAAAACTATGAGCACGCATTTTAAGAGAATCCTCTACGGAGGAGATTACAACCCGAATCAGTGGCCGAAGGATATCTGGCAGGGAGATATGCGCATTTTTAAGGATGCACACATCAATACCGCGACAATCAATGTATTTTCATGGGCAAAGATCCAGCCATCGGAGCATGAATATAATTTTGATGAGCTTGACGAGATCGTGGATATGCTTTCGAAAGAAAATTACGATATCGTATTTGCCACGTCCACGGCAGCACTTCCGGGATGGATGGTGCGTAAATATCCGGAAGTGATGTTTACCGATTATGAAGGAAGACAGCACAAATTTGGCGGCCGTCACAATGCCTGCCCGAATTCTTTTGTGTTTAAACATTATGCGCGTGAACTGGCATATAAACTGGCAGAGCGCTATGCAGACAATCCACATGTGACCTGCTGGCATGTCAGCAACGAATATGGAAACGAGTGTTTCTGTGAGAACTGTCAGAAGGCATTCCGTGTGTGGCTGAAAGATAAGTATAAGACAATTGATGCATTAAACAGGGCCTGGAATATGGAATTCTGGGGACATACCGTTTACGACTGGGATGATGTGGTACCGCCAAATGCGTTAAGTGACGGAATCGGAAGTGAAAAGACTGCTTTTGCAGGTATTTCCATTGATTATCGCAGATTTTATTCGGACAGCCAGTTAGCATGCTTCAAGATGGAGCGCGACGCGATCCGGAGTGTCAAGCCGGATGCATTTGTCACCACAAACCTGATGGGAACATTCAAGGGGCTTGATTATTTCAAATGGGCAAAAGAGATGGATGTTGTATCCTGGGATAATTATCCTTCCTATGATACGCCGTGGAGCAGCATTGCCATGACACACGATCTGATGCGCGGTTTAAAAGATGAGCCGTTTATGCTGATGGAGCAGACGCCAAGCCAGCAGAACTGGCAGAAATACAATTCCCTGAAACGTCCGGGGCAGATGCGGGCACAAAGTTATCAGACACTGGCACATGGGGCAGACACGATCCAGTTTTTCCAGCTTCGCAGAAGTGTGGGCGGATGTGAGAAATTCCATGGCGCTGTGATTGCACATGCAGGAAGTGAAAATACCCGTGTTTTCCGTGAGGTGGCTCAGCTTGGCGCGGAGCTGGAAAGCTTTGGAGACCGTACTTTGGGATCACGCAATGAAGCGGAAGTCGGACTGATTTTCGACTGGGATAATTACTGGGCACTGGAGTACACCAGCGGTCCGTCCGAGGATTTAAAATATGTGGATCAGATTCATCAGTACTATCAGTATTTTTACAAAAAGAATATTGGTGTGGATATGATTCCTGTGGATGCGGATTTTTCAAAATACAAGATTGTTGTGGCACCGGTGCTTTATATGGTAAAGGATGGTATGAAAGAAGCGCTGGAGAATTTTGTGAAAAATGGCGGTATTCTGATTACTACGTTTATGAGCGGAATTGTCGGACAGTCGGATAATGTATATCTGGGCGGTTATCCGGGATCGCTCCGCGAGATGGCGGGGGTATGGGTTGAGGAGATTGATGCCCTTGCACCGGAACAGAAAAATAAGGCAAAGTTTGCAGACGGCAGTACAGCAGCATGCGGTCTTCTGTGTGATCTGATGCATTTAGAGGGTGCGAAAGCACTTGCCTCTTATGAGGAAGATTTCTATGCGGGAATGCCGGCAGCATCGAAGAATACATACGGAAAAGGTACCACATATTATATTGCAACCCAGTTTGAAGAAGAAGGGCTTGCAAAGATTTTGGATCAGGCAGTCCAGGAGGCCGGAGTTTCATCCGTTATCCCGGAAGAAACCGGACTTGAAGTTGTCACACGCGTCAGTGATACCACGCGATTCTATTTTGTCATGAACTTTACGGATGAGGAGCAGATTCTGCCGGAGAGTCTGACCGGAAAGAAAGACATGATCAGCCGAAAGATGACAGAACACGGAATGAAATTGAAAAAATGGGATGTCCTTTTACTAGAAGAACATCTGTAAACAAAAGACAGCGCCGGAATCCGAGAAAGTGGATCCGGCGCTGAAGTTTATGTTGAACATACCGCTCGCACGCGAAAGTGTGCGACAAGCGCACACTTTATTTTTTGTGATACGTGGATAAATACATTTTTTTCAGGAACGGGCATAGGAAGTGCCCAGAGACAGAATCTGAAGGCGTTTCCTGAAATCTTCGGCATTTTCAAAATGTCCCTGTAAGATGTCTTCTTTTTTCACAATGATGTCCTGTACCGTTTTATCCGTCAGGTGGAAAAAGTTATCAGAAAAAATAACATCTGCATCGTCAAAATCCAAAGCGACAAACGGAGCAAAGCAGTCACTGGAAATGTGCAGGATAAAAGCATCATTCGTTTCTTTTGCTTCCGTGGATATAACCGGGTTTTTAAGATTTAAATATTTATACGGCACAAGTGTTTCCACATCCTTTAACACTTTTTGATCTTTTGTATGTATCACTGCTTCCAAAAATACATCGTCTTTTTGATCTTCCCAGGAACAGATATCGACAACTGCTGTTTCGATAGCGGAAAAGGCCGGGGAGTTCCCTTTGGTTTCGTATGTTTCCAGCACATTCCCTGACAGGTCACGAATGGACAGGGTGAGAGAATACTCTGTGGTTTCGAAGGATTCGTTGGAAAAATATACGTGGCACCTGTGATCTTCCAGCGTCATACTGACCGCGTGTGGGGCATAAAATTTCTGAGCCATGTAATGCAGGGCTTTCCATCTGCCAAAATAATCAATGCTGGACCAGGAAGGTGCCGGCCAGTCATCGTTGATCTGCCAGTAGAGGGTTCCCATACAGCGGCCGCGGTTTCGGCGCCAGTGGTCCACACCGTATTTGATGGCCATACCCTGTAATACCTGACTGGCATACAGGAGATGTGTCAGATCTTTTGGATAGCGCAGATTTTCGGACAGATAGTAGAGCATCTTACCGTTTGCCGCATCATTTTTCTGATGGCTTTCCATGACACGGGAGAAAATATTGCGGTCATCTTCCAAAGTAAAACTGTTGACGGTCTTTGCACATGGGAAAGACTGAAAACCGAATTCGGAGCAGAAACGGAAAAAATATTTGCGGTAGTCGGTAAATGGTTTCTGTCCATGCCAGACATCCCAGTAGTGGGTATCTCCGCGGTTTGCATCATCCGGATTGTCAAAACAGCCGCCGGATGACGGGGAAGAATGCCAGTAAAAGGTTTCACCGTCTGCCTCCTGTACGGCTTTCGGGAGGACTTCTTCAAACAATCTGATATAATCGGCACGAAGATAAGGAGTTTCTTTCTGGAAATCGCCCCAGTGATCCCAGGCAGATTCAATTTCGTTGTTGCCGCACCATAAACCAAGGCTGGCGTGGTGGCGCAGACGGCGCACATTATCATAGGTCTCCTGCCTGCAGTTTTCGGCAAACGCGTCCGTTACATCGTAGACATTGCAGGCATACATCAGATCCTGCCATACGATCAGCCCTTTTTCATCACAGAGATCATAAAAAGCATCGGAAGGGTAGTAACCGCCACCCCATACACGGACGCAGTTAAAGTGTGCCCTGCGGCAGCTTTCCAGAATATAATCCAGCTTCTTTTCGGTAATTCTTGTGTACAGACAGTCATCCGGAATATAGTTTCCCCCGCGGGTAAAAATTTTGACACCATTGACACAGAAGGCGAATTCATTTCCCCATTCGTCTTTTTCCTGGCTGATCGTTAATGTGCGCAGACCGATCCGTCTGGTGATAGATTCCAGGCTTGTTCCGTCCTCATCCAGTAAAGTGGTCCTGACGATATAAAGAGGCTGATCGCCATAGTCATTCGGCCACCAGAGTTTTGGATTTTCGATCACAAAATCCACCGCTGCCACACCGTCTGCATTTGTTTTACACAGTTTCGTCTGCAGCGGTTTGTCTGCACCGTCTTCTGAGAGTTCCACGCAAAGTTTTTGTCCCGGAACGGATTCGGAAAGTGTTATGGATGTCTGGACGGAAACGTTTTTGGCATGCTGCTGATGGATGCGGATGTCTTCGATTCTGGCATGGGAATATCCCTGTAAATAAATGTCCCGGAAAATTCCGGCATCGATGGTCTGTGGACCCCAGTCCCAGCCAAACATGGAGTGTGCTTTGCGCAAAAGCTGGTTTCCTTTCATGGAGCCGCACGGAATATAATTGATTTTTTTATGGGCTTCATAAGGATAATCTTCGATAAAACGCAGCACAGAACGAAAAACAATCTGAATTTCGTTTTTTCCGGGGTGCAGAAGTTTCTTTGCCTGGAATTTCCAGGTACGGTGCATATTATCTGTTTTTGCAAGGAATGTGCCGTTGATGCTGATTTCCGCAAGTGTGTCAAGTCCTTCACACACCAGAACAATATGTTGTTGGGCCAAGAGTTCTTCATCGACATCAAACGTCCGGGTGAAAACATAATCCTTCCAGAACAATGCGCGTGTAGCATCCTCATTGGTACGGTAAAATGGATCTTTTATTTTTCCGGCGGCAAGAAGCCCGGAAAGTACAGTGCCGGGAATCTGCATATCTACAGATTCTAAAGAACGGTGTCCGGCAGAAAGCTGCCAGGTTCCGTTTAAAGTATAGGTTTGCATGTTATATCTCCCCTCTTGGTAATCTTTTCATTATTTTCTTGATTTTATCACAGAACAGTTCATACAACATCTATCTATCTTGCAAATTGTTATGCATTCTTTTGATTTTGCAAAATCCTTAAAGTTTTCTTAACCGGGCATGAACAGTTGAAGGGACAGTGGAAATTTTATTCGGGATTGTGTATACTGAAACTATCCTGACAATTGCAGATTTTCAGAAAAGAGGGAAATACTATGAAGAAAAGATTATACAAGAGCAGTACAGATAAAAAGGTTTGTGGAGTATGTGGCGGAATCGCAAACTATTTTGACGTAGATCCGACCGTGATTCGTCTGATCTGGGTGATCTTTACACTTGTGGGTGGCAGTGGACTGATTGCATACATCATTGCGGCCATTATCATGCCGGATGAAATGTAACATAAAATGATAGAAAACCGAAAGGAGAATTAATAAATATATGTGGGCTTACGAAAGTGTTTTTTATCAGATTTATCCGCTTGGGTTCTGCGGAGCACCATTTGAAAATGACGGTGTGCTGGAACATAGAATTGAAAAAGTAAATGACTGGATTCCTCATATTAAAAAATTAGGGGCCGATGCCATTTATTTTTCTCCGGTATTTGCGTCGGACACACATGGATACAATACCAGAGATTATACAAAGATTGATACCCGCCTGGGTACAAATGAGGATTTCGCAAATGTATGCAACAATCTGCACAAAGAAGGAATCCGCGTGGTACTTGACGGTGTATTCAACCATGTGGGAAGAGGGTTCTGGGCATTTGAGGATGTCTTGAAAAACCGGGAGCAGTCCCCTTATGTGAACTGGTTCGGACGCATTGCCTTTGACGGAAATTCCAACTACAATGACGGCTTATGGTATGAGGGCTGGGAAGGAAACTATGATCTGGTCAAACTGAACCTGCGCAATGAAGAGGTGATCCAGCATATCTTTTCTGCCATCAAAGGATGGGTAGACGAATTTGATATTGACGGACTGCGGCTGGACGTGGCATATTGTCTGGATCATGATTTTGTGCGCAGACTGCGCAGTTTCTGTAATGAATTAAAACCAGACTTTTTCCTTGTCGGAGAGACACTGCATGGGGATTATAACCAGCTGATGAACGATGAAATGCTGCATTCGGTGACGAACTATGAGTGTTACAAGGGATTGTATTCCAGCTTTAACTGCATGAACATGTTTGAGATCAATCATTCCCTGCTTCGTCAGTTCGGACCGGAAAACTGGACGTTATATAAGGGAAAACACCTGTTGTCTTTCGTGGATAATCATGATGTGACCCGTGTGGCCTCCATTCTGACCAATAAAAATCATCTGCCGCTGATTTACGCGCTTGCTTTTGGGATGCCGGGAATCCCATGCGTATATTACGGAAGTGAGTGGGGCGCAGAAGGACGCAAAGAAGATGGAGATCCGGCACTTCGTCCATCGTTTGAGAAACCGGAGTGGAATGATCTGACAGAGTGGATTTCCAAACTGGCAGAGGCAAAGAAACAGTCCAAAGCACTGCAGTATGGAAACTTTATGTCTAAAGTTCTGACCAATGGACAGTGCGTGTTTGAAAGAGAATGGGAAGGGGAACGCGTCTACGTTGCGATCAATGCGGCAGACAGTCCGTTTTATGCAGGATTTGATGCCGGAGCAGCGGAAGCCACCGACCTGATCACCGGAGAAAAAATTGCATTGAATGGTGGATTTGAGATTCCGGGATATCGTGCGTTTTTCCTGCGGGTGTAATATGGTAGCGGATTTTGAATTAAAGAAGCTGGTAAAGCCATTGCAGGACTGGTTTGATGGGCATGCACGCGTACTCCCCTGGAGAGATGATCCGAAGGCATATAAAGTATGGATTTCTGAGATCATGTTACAGCAGACAAGGGTAGAAGCCGTTAAACCTTACTTTGCACGGTTTATGGAGGCGCTTCCCGATGTGGAGGCGCTTGCCGCGTGTCCGGAGGATCGTTATCTGAAACTGTGGGAAGGACTTGGTTACTACAACCGTGTCCGGAATCTGCATGCCGCAGCGGAACAGATTATGGAGCAGTATGGCGGGACAATTCCGGATACGGTGGAAGAACTGCTTCGCCTGAAAGGCATCGGAAGCTATACGGCAGGAGCGATAGCTTCGATTGCCTATAACCGGCCGGTTCCGGCGGTGGACGGGAATGTGCTGCGGGTGATTTCCCGTGTGTGCGCAGATGATTCGGATATCATGAAGCAGTCGGTCCGCAGTGCGATGGAGCGCAGCCTGCAGGCGATGATGGAAACGGAAGTAACGAATGGTCTGATTCCGCGCAAATTTAACCAGGCACTGATGGAGTTAGGCGCAATGGTGTGTGTGCCGAATGGGGCACCGCATTGTCTGGAATGTCCATGGTATGGATTCTGTGAGGCACGTCTGCAGGATAAAATTGACACGATTCCGGTGAAAACCAGGGCAAAAGCGCGCAGAATCGAGGAGCGCACGGTGTTTGTCATCCGGGATGGAGAACATGTGGCATTGCGCAAGCGGCCGGCGAAGGGGCTTTTAGCAGGCCTGTATGAACTTTTAAATGTTTCGGGTATCTTAGAGCAGCAGGAGGCTTTGGAATATGTGAAAAACCAGGGGTTTTCACCGATACGGATACAGGCACTTGCACCGGCCAGACACATTTTTTCCCATGTGGAGTGGCATATGCATGCCTATGTGGTTCTCGTAGAAGAAACTACGGCACCAAAAGAAAATATTTTATTTACTGAGGCACAGAAAGCAGTGGAAAACTATGCAGTTCCCAGTGCTTTTTCCGCGTATTGGAATGCCATTAAGATGGAAATCAAAGAGTAAGCAAAAGAGCTGTCCGGACAGGACAGCTCTTTTTATGTGTTATGAGAAAAAATTAATCTCTAAAAAAGGGAGGACCTCGCGCCTTGCGGTGCGAGGATTATGAAAAAGAAAAAGTTTATTTCTTAGGTATGACTAAAGTATAGTTTGCAATTATGACGCCGGTGTGTGGAGTTTATGAGAGATTTGTAAATAAATTATGAACAAAAATAACAATGGAAAAAGATTAAGCAAATGTTAAGATAATCTCTCTCGACTGTTTATAAATTCTCATTTATAATAGGTCTATCAATTATTTTTTCAGCAGGTTTGTACGAAGGGAAAACATATGAAATTATTAACATTTACAATACCGTGTTACAATTCACAGGATTATATGCGTCACTGCATTGAATCGATTCTTCCGGGAGGGGAAGATGTGGAGATTCTGATTGTGGATGACGGATCAAAGGATGATACCGCTGCGATTGCAGATGAATATGCCGAAAAATATCCAACGATTGTAAAAGCAATTCATCAGGAGAACGGGGGACATGGAGAAGCTGTGAATGCGGGAATCCGCAATGCAACCGGTTTATATTTTAAGGTAGTGGACAGTGATGACTGGGTAGACTGGAACGCTTATCAGGCGATTCTTGCAAAGCTTAGGGAGATTGCAGGGGGAAGTGTGGCACTTGATATGCTTCTGGCAAATTATGTATATGAGAAGGAAGGGGCAAAACACAAGCGGGTCATGCGTCAGACCGGTTTTCCGAAAGATCAGATCTTTACCTGGAGTGATGTGCGGCATTTTTATAAAGGACATTACATACTGATGCATTCCGTGATCTACCGTACAAAACTTCTCCGGGAATGTGGACTTGAACTGCCGAAACATACTTTTTATGTGGATAACATTTATGTATATAAGCCATTGCCGCATGTGCGGACGATGTATTATATGGATGTGGATTTTTACCGTTATTTTATCGGAAGAGAGGATCAGTCCGTCAATGAGAAGGTGATGATCAGCCGGATTGACCAGCAGATCCGTGTGAATAAGATCATGATTGACGATGTGGATCTGAATAAAGTGTCCAATTATAAATGCCGGCATTATATGATAAACTATCTGGAAATTATCACGGTTGTCACGACGGTTATGCTGCTGCGTTCCGGCACAGAAGAAAACCTTGAGAAAAAGCGTGAATTGTGGCGGTATATCAAAAACAAGGATATCGGGCTGTTTCACCGCCTGCGCAACGGCATTATGGGACAGACCATGAATCTGCCGGGAAGAAGCGGAAGAAAAATTTCAGTTGCGGCATACCGTCTGTCGCAAAAAGTGGTTGGATTTAATTAAAAAGGTTCACTGTCTTGTCACCTGTAAAGATATGTGCTATACTGCATGTCAAACACTATTGAAATATTCATACAGAAGGTGGCAAAAATGAAAACAGATATTCTGATCGTGGGAAGCGGATGTTCCGGTTTATACTGTGCATTAAATCTTCCGCGGGAGAAACAGATTACAATTATTACAAAGTCAGATGTTAAGAGCAGTGATTCTTATCTTGCACAGGGAGGAATCTGTATGCTTAAGGATGACAGTGATTATGACAGTTATTTTGAGGATACGATGAAAGCGGGACATTATGAAAATGACCGGGAATCCGTATCGATTATGATCCGTTCGTCACAGGATGTGATTCATGACCTGATCGGATTTGGCGTGGATTTTGCCCGTGACGAGAATGGCAATCTTGCATTTACCAGAGAGGGAGCACATTCGGACAAGCGTATCCTTTTTCATGAGGATATTACAGGAGAAGAAATTACAAGCAAGCTGCTTGCTGCTGCCCGCAAGTGTCCGAATATTACCATATTGGAAAATACCAGGATGGTAGATATTGTGACGAAGGATAACTGCTGTTACGGAGCCGTAATCCGCAGGGAGGACGGTACAATTGAAACGGTGGAAGCGGAGCATACCGTCTGGGCATGTGGAGGAATCGGAGGATTATATCGTCATTCGACCAATTTCCGTCATCTGACCGGAGATGCCCTTGCACTTTCCATCAAACATGGAATCCGTTTGAAAGATGTGAATTATGTACAGATTCATCCGACCACATTCTATTCGCCGGACGAAGAGGAACGCAGTTTTCTGATTTCGGAATCTGTCCGCGGAGAAGGGGCAAAGCTTTATGACAAGAATATGAAACGGTTTGTCAATGAGCTGCTGCCGCGTGATCTGCTGGCAGAAGAAATTTATAAGCAGATGGCAAAAGATGGAACAGATCATGTATGGGAAGATCTGCGTACCATTCCAAGAGAAGAATTGATGGAACATTTCCCGAATATTGTGGAACATTGCCGTGAAATGGGGTATGATGTAACCAAAGAATGCATTCCTGTGGTACCGGCACAGCATTATTTCATGGGTGGGGTATGGGTAGATCACGAAAGCCATACGTCCATGGAACGTCTGTATGCTGTGGGAGAGACGGCATGTAACGGAGTACACGGAAAAAACCGTCTGGCAAGTAATTCTCTGCTGGAAAGCCTTGTATTTGCAAAACGGGCGGCAAAGCAGATGAGTGGGCAGAAGGAAACGATTTCCACAGCACCGGAACTGTTTGCGGCAATTGACCGGAGTATCTATGCGGATGCCGCAGCACTGTCGAGCCAGTATCATGAATATGTACGGGAAGCGATTATCGCGGCAGATGCAAAGATGCAGCAGGTACAGGATGCAAGGACAAAAGCAACGGTTGCATTTCGCAAGCAGTGTGCACAGGTCGGATAAAATAAAATAAGAAAATCAGGAGAGAGAGATGTACGATCAGGTAACTTTAAAATTAAATGTAGATCCATGGATTCTCAGTGCTTTAAAAGAAGATATCACAAGTGAGGATGTCTCCACAAACAGTGTCATGCCTCATCCACAGGCAGGAGAAGTGGATCTTATCTGCAAAGAAGATGGCATTATATGCGGGCTACAGGTATTCGAGAGAGTGTTTACACTTCTCGATGAAAAGACAACAGTTGAATTTTTGGTGCAGGATGGAGCAGAAGTTCATAAGGGACAGCTTATGGCAAAAGTGCATGGCGATATCCGGACCCTTTTATGCGGAGAGCGTACCGCACTGAATTATCTGCAGCGTATGAGCGGAATTGCAACCTACACACATTCCGTGGCAGAATTATTAAAAGGAACCGGAATCAAACTTCTGGATACCAGAAAGACAACACCAAACAATCGTATTTTTGAAAAATATGCAGTAAGAATCGGTGGTGGAAATAACCACAGATATAATCTTTCCGACGGGGTATTGCTGAAAGATAATCATATCGGAGCTGCAGGCGGAGTAAAAGAAGCGATTGCTGCTGCAAAGGAGTATGCACCGTTTGTCCGTAAGATTGAGGTAGAAGTAGAAAGTCTGGATATGGTAAAGGAAGCTGTGGAGGCAGGTGCGGATATTATCATGCTGGATAATATGGACACCGATGCGCTGAAAGAAGCCATCGCCTATATTGACGGACGGGCAGAGATTGAAGTTTCCGGAAATGTGACGAAAGAAAATATTGCAAGACTGACCGGGCTTGGCGTAGATTATGTTTCCAGCGGAGCACTGACACATTCGGCTCCGATTCTGGATATTTCTTTGAAAAATCTGCATCCGGTAGAAAATTAAAGAAGGTGGGATTCCAGAAATGAGCGGGGAAGAAAGGCGTGGAAAAATTATACAGGCACTAAAAAACAGTGACAAAGCAGTTTCTGCCACGACACTGGCAAAAGAATTTGACGTGAGCAGACAGGTCATTGTGCAGGATGTTGCACTTCTTCGGGCAAATGGAAAAAATATATTTTCGACCAACCGGGGGTATCTGATACAGGAAGATGAGGAGACAACCCGTGTATTTAAGGTACAGCATGAAGATGATGAGGTTGAAAAAGAGCTGACAACGATTGTGGATCTCGGAGGAACCGTTGAGGATGTATTTGTATATCATAAGGTATACGGAGTGCTTCGGGCAGAGATGAATATCAAATCCCGTATGGATATCCGCAATTATATGGAGGAGATCCGTTCCGGGAAATCCAGTCTGCTGAAAAATGTTACTTCCGGATATCATTATCATACGGTCCGGGCGGAACGCGTGGAAATTCTGGATATGATTCAGGAGGAATTGCAGAAGAAGGGGCTCCTTGCAAAACTACAGGACTATGAACCTGTTGATTTTTGGGGACAGAATAATTATAATGAGTAAATGACTACTATTGTGATTATTGATAAGAAGTCAGAGAAAGAATAAAAAGGAGAAGGATGGAATGAGCGACGAGTTTACAACAAACGAAAACGGTTCAAAAACACCGGAGGAAACAAACTTTCAGGATTATACGGCACCGGAAAATGAGATCGTACAGAACGAAACATCACAGATGACGCAGGAACAGCCGGAGATTTCTTATGGAGCAACATCGGCAGAGGAAAATCCGCAGCCGGACAATACGGCATATGCGTATGGACAGACTGCGTACCAGCAGGCATATCAGAGTGAACAGTCACAGCCGAATGCATATCAGCAGGCATATTACGGACAGACACAGGCAAAGGGAACAGGAACCGGATTTGGAATTGCCTCACTGGTTCTTGGAATTTTATCTGTTTTTACATTTGCATGCTGCATCAATTATATTCTGGCAGTGCTTGCGATTATTTTCGGTATTGTGCAGATGGTAAAGAACGAGAAAAAGGGGCTGGCGATCGGTGGAATTATTACAGCAGTGATTTCGATTGTTCTTGGGATTGCCGTTTCGCTTTATGCTGTAAATATTGCGGAAAAAATGCAGGATCCAGACAGTCCGTTTTATCAGTATTTTGAAGAGTATGAGCAGAAACTGGAGGAAGGAAAGAGTTCTTTCTAGCCGGGAGTTATAAAAAGGAGAACCTGTTTTACAGGTTCTCCTTTATTCGTATATCGATGTCTGTGTAGTGGAATTCTTCGCAGGAGATGCCCTCAATCAGATAACGGGAGAGCAATTCTACCGGAAGGTATCCCTGCTTGTATGGCTGCTGGCAGATGGTAGCAGTGATAATGCCATCATCGAGCAGTTTTTTTGTGGAAGGAACACAGTCGTAAGTAAAGATACGCATGGCATCGATCCGGCCGCTTTCGACTGCGGCGCGGCATCCGCCTGCTACACCGCCGGCTGCAAAATACAGCACATTGATTTCGGGGTGTGAAGCCAGCATTTCTTTGACTTTTTCATAACTTTCATTATCATCATCATGATTTTCTATTGTTTCCACGATATGAATACGTTCGCCCTTTTCGGAAAGCGTTGAAGTGAAACCCTCGATACGATCGGAGTGACAGAGTACATGTGACGAACCGGTTACAATACCAATATGAATTTCCCCGAATGTCATCAGAGAAACCAGTCCGGCAGCAGTCTGTCCGGACAGGCGGTAATTACTTCCGACATATGCGATCCTGCGGGACAGAATATCGGTGTTTACGGTAATGACCGGAATGTTCATTTCTGTGAGGCGGTCGATTTCCGCGGCAATATATAAAGAATTGAATGGTGCGATAACTAATCCGTTGACGCCTTCCGCAAGCAGTGCTTCCATGGTATTAAACTGTTCGGTCTCATCAAATGGAACCTGACGGATAAGAACGGTGAAATTATAGGCAGATAATTCTTTTGCTTTGGCATTTACGCCTTCAAGGACTTCACTGAAAAAAGGATTGGAATCGGGAAATAAAATAACACCGATTTTCAGATTCTTTTTCTGTGCAGCAAGCATCAGTCCTGCTTTGTTGGGTTTATAGTTTAATTTTTCTGCAATTTCACGTACACGGGCTGCAGTATTGGCATTGACGGAACCACGGTTGTTTAGTACACGGTCAACCGTACCGCGAGAAACACCTGCCATTTCAGCAATCTGTTTTATAGTGGCCATGTCGTTCCCCCTTGTTGAATTTTTCCTGAATAACTCTTACAAGGGTAGCATTGATAAGGTAAAATGTCAATTGAAATACAGAAAATGTGTGCGTGCACGACAAGAGTGGGGAAAGTTACTGTACGCTTTCCACAAAATAAGTGCAACCGGTTTGGAAGAAATCACGAAAAAGAGAAAAAATTTCGGAAAACAGTTGAAAATATCAGCGCATCGTTGTAGGATATGAGTAGAAACGTGCACGAGCACAAAATTAACATTTCAGAATTGAGGGTTATCATGAATTACATAGGAATTGATCTGGGAACTTCTGCTGTTAAACTTCTTTTGATGGAGGGCAGTGGAAAAATTTTAAAGATCGTCAGTCGTGAATATCCAATCTGTTTTCCAAAACCGGGATGGTCGGAGCAGAATCCGTATGACTGGTTTACACAGTCAATGGATGGACTGAAGGAATTGCTGGATGGTACAGACAGGAGTCTGGTAGCCGGCATCAGCTTTGGCGGACAGATGCATGGACTTGTAGCACTGGACGATAAGGATGAAGTGATTCGTCCGGCAATTCTCTGGAACGACGGAAGGACGACAAAAGAGTGCGATTATTTAAATCAGGTAATTGGGAAGGATCGTCTTTCTGCATACACAGCCAATATTTCATTTACCGGATTTACTGCGCCGAAAGTACTCTGGATGAAAAACAATGAACCGGAGAATTTTGCAAAGATTCATAAAATTATGCTGCCAAAGGATTATCTGGCATTTCGCCTGAGCGGCAATTACAGTACGGATGTATCGGATGCGTCCGGAACACTGTTCTTTGATGTAAAGAATCGCTGCTGGTCAGAAGAAATGTGTGAGATCTGCAGTATTAAAACAAGCTGGCTTCCAAAAGTATACGAAAGTTATGAGGAAGTTGGAACGCTGCTTCCGGAACTGGCGAAGGAACTCGGCGTATCGGATCAGGTAAAAATTGTAGCCGGAGCCGGAGACAATGCGGCAGCAGCTGTGGGAACCGGAACCGTTGGAGATGGTGCATGTAACATTTCTTTGGGAACGAGCGGAACCGTATTTATTTCTTCCGATAAATTCGGAGTGGACGAAAATAATGCACTGCATTCGTTCGACCATGCGGATGGAAGTTATCATCTGATGGGCTGCATGCTTTCCGCAGCATCCTGTAATAAATGGTGGATGGATGATATTATCGGCACAAAGGATTATGGCGCAGAACAGGAAAATATTACGAAGCTTGGAGAAAACCATGTATTTTTCCTTCCATATCTGATGGGGGAGCGGTCTCCGCACAATGATCCGAACGCAAGAGGTACTTTTATCGGTCTGACCATGGATACTACCAGAGCGGATATGACACAGGCGGTACTTGAAGGTGTGGCATTTGCCTTAAGGGATTCTTTTGAGGTGGCACGTTCACTCGGCATTCATATTGCCCGTACCCGTATTTGCGGTGGAGGAGCAAAGAGTCCGCTGTGGAAAAAGATTGTGGCAAATGTGCTCAATATTCCGGTAGATATTCCGGAAAATGAACAGGGACCGTCAATGGGTGGCGCAATGCTTGCAGCAGTAGCTTGTGGAGAATACCCGACCGTCCGCGATGCAGCAGAGGCAATTGTAAAACTGACCGATACGGTAGAACCGGAACCGGAGCTTGCAGCAAAATATGAAGAGCGTTATCAGAAGTTCCGTAAGATTTATCCGGCATGCAGGGATCTGTTTTTGGAACTTGCAAAATAAAATCATATCATCGTATCTAACAAAAAATTAAAATGATTACATACAACAAGGAGGCAAAATCATGATTAATATTCCAGAAGTAAAAGTAGGTATCGTTGCAGTCAGCCGTGACTGTTTCCCGGAGTCTCTTTCCGTAAACCGCAGAAAGGCGCTGATCAAAGCATATACAGACAAGTATGATGCAAAGGATATTTATGAGTGTCCGGTCTGCATCGTAGAGAGTGAAATTCATATGGAGCAGGCGCTGGCAGATATTAAAGCAGCAGGATGCAATGCGCTGTGTGTATACCTTGGAAACTTCGGACCGGAAATTTCCGAGACCATGCTTGCAAAATATTTTGATGGACCAAAGATGTTTGTTGCAGCAGCAGAGGAGTCCCAGAACAATCTGGTTCAGGGACGTGGAGATGCATACTGCGGTATGTTAAATGCAAGTTACAACTTAAAACTTCGCAATGTCGGTGCTTACATTCCGGAATATCCGGTTGGAGATGCAGAGGATTGCGCAGATATGATTCACGACTTTTTACCGATTGCAAGAGCAGTAGAAGGACTTGCAAACTTAAAAATCATTTCCTTTGGACCAAGACCAACGAATTTCCTTGCATGCAATGCTCCAATCCAGCAGCTTTATAATCTGGGCGTGGAAATTGAGGAAAATTCAGAGCTTGATCTGTTTGAGGCATTCAACAACCACGCAGGAGATCAGCGTATTCCGGAGGTTGTTGCAGATATGAAAGCAGAACTCGGTGAGGGAAACAAAAAGCCGGAGATTTTAGAGAAACTTGCACAGTATGAACTGACACTGCTTGACTGGATTGAGGCGCACAAAGGTTCCCGCAAATATGTTGCAATTGCAGGAAAATGCTGGCCGGCATTCCAGACACAGTTTGGATTTGTTCCGTGCTATGTCAACAGTCGTCTGACCGGAAGAGGCATTCCGGTATCCTGCGAGGTAGATATTTACGGCGCACTGAGTGAGTTTATCGGCACCTGCGTGAGCGAGGATGCTGTCACACTGCTCGACATCAATAACTCCGTTCCGAAGGATATGTACAAAGAGTCGATCGAGGGCAAGTTTGACTATACACATAAAGATACATTTATGGGATTCCATTGTGGCAATACCTGCTCAAAGAAGCTGGCATCCTGTGAGATGAAAAACCAGATGATCATGGCAAGAAGCCTTCCTGTCGAAGTAACAAACGGTACCCTTGAGGGAGATATTGCACCGGGCGATATCACATTCTACCGCCTGCAGTCCACTTCCGACAATAAGCTGCGCGCGTATGTGGCACAGGGAGAAGTCCTTCCGGTTGCAACCCGTTCGTTCGGAAGCATTGGCGTATTTGCCATTCATGAGATGGGACGTTTCTACCGTCACGTTCTGATCGAGAAGAATTATCCGCATCACGGAGCGGTTGCATTCGGACATTACGGAAAGGCTCTGTTTGAGGTATTTAAGTATATTGGGGTTCCGATGGAGGACATCAATTACAACCAGCCGGCATCTCTGCCTTATCCGACGGAGAATCCGTTCGCATAAAGAAAAATAATATGGGAATAAGCACCAGCTTGGGCCTGTAGATGTCTGCAGGTTAAGCTGGTGCTTTTTAAATGGGAGTTTCATCCCAAAGATACCCAGTGAAACAGGAAAACTAAAATCATTTGGCAGGTAATTCATCCGGCAGCAATACAGAAAATGACAACAGTACAAAGTAAAAATTCAGATTTTCAAAAAAAGAAAAAGTATGGTATTATAAAACTGGCATCACGGATGCCGGTTCTATAATAAAAATCTGAGGTGATTGTACAATGAAACAGGAAAATTATATACGTGGCATGATAATGATCATTTTGTCGGCATTCTTTTTTGCGTGTATGAATGTGAGTGTGCGGCTGGCGGGAGATCTGCCGTCCGTACAGAAAAGTTTTTTTCGGAATCTGGTAGCTACATTTTTTGCGGCAATTATTCTTATCAAAAATCATACAGCACCTAAGGTGGAAAAAACACAGTGGGGTTCACTGTTTTTACGCTGTGCATTTGGGACACTTGGAATTCTTTGTAATTTCTACGCGATTGATCACCTGCTGGTGGCAGATGCTTCTATTTTAAATAAATTATCTCCCTTTTTTGCAATTATTTTTTCCTTCCTGTTATTAAAAGAAAAGATAAAACCAGCTCAGGTAATGTGCGTTATACTGGCATTTGTCGGCTGTTTGTTTGTGGTAAAACCGGGGTTTGAAAATGCACATCTGATCCCTGCGCTTATTGGCGTATGCGGAGGACTGGGTGCAGGAATCGCATATACAATGGTGCGGAAGATGGGTACACACGGAGTAAAGGGACCGGTCATTGTGTTTTATTTTTCCTGCTTTTCCTGTATTATTGTGATACCGTGGATCGTATTTCATTATCAGCCGATGTCACTGCGGCAGTTGTTGACGCTGCTTCTTGCGGGACTTTTTGCAGCGGGAGGACAGTTTACGATCACCGCAGCATATACCTATGCACCCGCCGGAAAAATTTCTATTTTTGATTATTCACAGATTATTTTTGCAACATTACTTGGATTTTTTTTATTCGCGGAGATTCCGGATCGATACAGTCTGATAGGATATGGATTGATCATTCTGGCTTCACTGGGAAATTTTCTGTATAACTGGAAACACAAAGATTAAAGGAGTATTCACATGTCGATTATTTCATTTCGGTGTCATACAACCATTCATCTGGCACCATTGGTAAATCAGGAAACCATTCATCAGGATATGGATAGGGGACAGCAGCTTATGTCAAGGATCAATCAGGGAATCCTTAGGGAGATAAAGCCCAAAAACCCACTGGTTGAATGGTATTACTGGAAGGACAAACACACAGTTTCGGATGTCACAGAGCATAGTTTGTTTAAGATGGCGCAGGGGATGCTGTCCCCCGTGGAAAATGATAATTACCGGTTGGAAGAGATCGAAGAATTAAATAATGCATGGGCCGTTTATGATAAAAAACTGAACACATTTTTTGCGTTTGACCCGGCAATTACGACATTGCAAAAAGATGAGAAGCGAAACCGTGTGCTGGTAGTCTGTGAAGACAAGGAACGCGGGCTGATTGATGTTATTGAAGCGGGAGCTCTGCTGCTTGAGTGTCTGCGTGCATTTACAGGGATAGAAGAACTTTGCTTTCTTCCGCTCAACCCGGACTACTATATATGGACAGGAACGGTGACTGGGATTGACGGATTGAAGATGCGCAGTAATGGATATGCCGGTACCTGGCTGCTTCTGCAAAGTGAAAGCCAGGTGAAGAAATTGCGGATGCTTGCAACCATTTACAGTATGGATTATCCGAATCTGGTAGATTCGGATGAACTGGCACGCAGACTGGCAAAGGAGGAAGCCGCAGGGCAGTGCATCCGAAGCAGGCATGGGATCGTGCTGTTTACGGAAGAGGGCCTTGTGTATATGGATGGAACAAATCCGGACAATGACTGGGAACTGAAGTATCCAATTTATGAGAATGACTGTTATTATGAGATGCTGAGATTTGCTTACCGGAAACAGGTATCCGGGGAACTGGAAAATTACTGTGCATGGAAAGCCTGGCTGAACAGGAATTTTACTTGACATCTGAAAGAATCATTACTATACTTAAAACCAAAGGTGAAAAACGAAGACGAAGACAGTAACTGTGATAGGAAAGTCAAAGAGAGTTGGAACAGGTGAGAGCCAATACGAGTAATATGACAGTGAAAATCACTTCCGAGTTGCGGATCGAAATCCCAGGAGAGTAGAGTTCGACGTATTTCCAGCGTTATGGGAACGAAGTATGCAAATCCTTTTTGAATACGGGATTTAAGTACATGGTAATCAGGTGGTATAACGTGACCCCGCGTCCTAATTACTGGACGTGGGGATTTTTTATTTCAGAATCATAAATGCAGGAGGAAAATATGTACAACAAAGTAGATACCAATATGAACTTTGTCGATCGCGAAAAAGAAACGGAAAAATTCTGGCGCGAAAATGATATCTTCAAAAAATCCATGGAGAACCGTAAGGAAGGCGAGACTTACACATTTTATGACGGACCGCCTACGGCAAACGGAAAACCACATATCGGACATGTAGAGACACGTACCATCAAGGATATGATTCCAAGATTCCAGACCATGAAAGGAAAGTACGTTCCACGGAAAGCCGGATGGGATACTCACGGTCTTCCGGTAGAAATCGAAGTGGAGAAACTTCTTGGACTGGATGGAAAGGATCAGATCGAAGCATATGGTCTTGAGCCATTCATCAAAAAGTGTAAAGAATCCGTCTGGAAATACAAGGGTATGTGGGAAGATTTCTCAAATACGGTAGGTTTCTGGGCTGATATGGACAATCCATACGTTACCTATGATGACAATTTCATTGAATCCGAGTGGTGGGCATTAAAAGAGATCTGGAACAAAGGACTTCTCTACAAGGGATTCAAGATCGTGCCTTACTGTCCTCGGTGTGGGACTCCGCTTTCCGCACAGGAAGTTGCACAGGGATATAAATTAGTAAAAGAAAAATCTGCAGTCGTCCGTTTTAAGGTTGCCGGAGAGGATGCGTATTTTCTGGCATGGACCACAACTCCGTGGACACTGCCAAGTAACGTGGCACTCTGTGTAAACCCGAATGATACTTATATTAAGGTAAAAGCTGTGGACGGCTACACATATTATCTGGCAGAGGCACTGGCAGACAAGGTACTTTCTCCACTGTTATCCAAAGAGGACAAAGAGGCAGGAAAGAAAGCTTACGAAGTGCTGGAAACCTGCAAGGGAAAGGATCTTGAGTACAAAGAATATGAGCCGCTTTATGCCTGTGCAAAGGAACTGGCAGATAAGCAGGGAAAGAAAGGATTCTTTGTCACCTGTGATACTTATGTTACCATGTCCGATGGTACCGGAATCGTTCATATCGCACCGGCATTTGGTGAGGATGATGCCAATGTCGGAAGAAACTATGACCTTCCGTTCGTACAGTTTGTAAACGGAAAAGGAGAGCTGACCGAGGAGACACCGTTTGCCGGTATGTGGGTAAAAGATGCTGATCCGGAAGTATTAAAGGATTTGAGTGCAAGAAAGCAGCTTTTTGATGCACCGAAGTTTGAACATGAGTATCCACACTGCTGGAGATGTGACAAGCCTCTGATCTACTATGCAAGAGAGTCCTGGTACATCAAAGAGACTGCAGTAAAGGATGATCTGATCCGCAATAACAACACTGTTAACTGGATTCCGGAATCCATCGGTTCCGGACGTTTCGGAAACTGGCTGGAAAACATTCAGGACTGGGCAATTTCCCGTAACCGTTACTGGGGTACTCCACTTAACATCTGGGAGTGTGCGTGCGGACACAGAGAATGTATCGGAAGCCGCGCTGAATTAGCAGAAAAAGCCGGTGATCCAAAGGCAGCAGAGGTAGAACTTCACAGACCATATATTGATGCGGTGACGATCAAGTGTCCGGAGTGTGGCAAGGATATGCACCGTGTACCGGAAGTATTGGATTGCTGGTTTGATTCCGGAGCTATGCCGTTTGCACAGCATCACTATCCATTTGAAAATAAAGAAGTATTTGAGCAGCAGTTCCCGGCCAAATTTATCTCAGAGGCAGTTGATCAGACCAGAGGATGGTTCCATTCTCTTATGGCAGAATCGACACTGCTTTTCAACAAAGCACCTTATGAGAACGTCATCGTGCTCGGACATGTACAGGATGAAAACGGACAGAAGATGTCCAAGTCCAAGGGAAATGCCGTAGATCCGTTTGATGCCCTGCAGACATACGGCGCAGACGCTATCCGCTGGTATTTCTATACGGCATCCGCACCATGGATTCCAAAGAGATTCTCCGGCAAGCTTGTGCTTGAGGGCCAGCGTAAGTTTATGGGAACGCTCTGGAATACCTATGCGTTCTTCGTACTTTATGCAAATATTGACCAGTTTGACGCTACAAAATACAAGCTGGAGTATGACAAATTATCGGTTATGGATAGATGGCTTCTTTCCAAGCTTAATTCCGCAGTAGCCGGTGTGGATGACTGTCTGTCCAATTATAAGATTCCGGAAGCAGCAAAATATCTTCAGGAATTTGTGGATGATATGAGTAACTGGTATGTCCGTCGTTCCCGTGAGCGTTTCTGGGCAAAGGGTATGGAACAGGATAAAATCAATGCCTATATGACATTGTATACAGCACTCGTTACCATCAGCAAGGCAGCAGCACCGATGATTCCGTTTATGACAGAGGATATTTACCGTAATCTGGTATGTTCCATTGATCCGTCTGCACCGGAAAGTATTCACCTGTGTGACTTCCCGATGGTGGATGAGAAGATGATCGACAAGGATCTGGAAACTGCAATGGATGAGGTATTAAAGATCGTTGTTATGGGACGTGCGTGCCGGAACAGTGCCAATATCAAAAACCGTCAGCCGATTGGTCAGATGTATGTCAAGGCACCGGAAGCACTGGGTGATTTTTATAAGGATATCATTGCGGATGAGTTGAATGTGAAGAATGTGACGTTTACGGATGATGTTTCTTCTTATACCGATTATCAGTTTAAACCACAGCTTCGTACCGTGGGTCCGAAATATGGAAAATATTTAAAACAGATTCAGGCTGTCCTGTCAGAACTTGACGGAAATGCTGCAATGAAAGAATTAAAAGAGAACGGATGTCTGAAACTTGACAGTGTAAGTTCCGAGGTTGTATTATTGGAAGAGGATCTGCTGATTACCATGACACAGGCAGAAGGCTTTGTGACCGAGGGGGACAACAATGTGACAGTTGTTATGGATACAAGACTGACTCCGGAACTGATTGAAGAAGGTTTTGTGCGTGAGCTGATCAGTAAGATTCAGACGATGCGTAAAGAAGCAGGTTTTGAAGTTATGGATCATATTGCTGTTTCTTATACAGCAGATGAGAAGGTAACTGGTATTTTCAATAAATATGGAGAAAAGATCCAGACAGAGGTACTTGCAAATGCTATCACTGCAGGCACACTTGCCGGATATCAGAAAGAATGGAGCATTAACGGTGAGAAGGTTACGCTGGCAGTGGAAAAACAATAGTGTCACGCAAACCAGGCACAGAGGAGGACTTTTGATGCGAGACAAAGTGTTTAGTAAAAAGGAGTTTATTGCTTCCGTGACAGAAAATGTCAAGACGATGTATCGTAAGACATTGAAAGAAGCGACACAGCAGGAGATTTATCAGGCTGTTTCACTGGCTGTCAAGGATGTTGTCATGGATGAATGGATGGCAACACAGCAGGTCATTGAAAAAGATGACCCTAAGATATTGTATTATATGTCCATGGAGTTTCTGATGGGCAGGGCACTGGGGAATAATCTGATTAATCTGGGGGCTTATGGGGAAGTAAAAGAAGCACTTGAAGAGATTGGACTGGATTTGAGTGTCATTGAAGACCAGGAGCCGGATCCGGCTCTTGGAAATGGCGGACTTGGCCGGCTGGCAGCATGTTTTATGGATTCTCTTGCTACTCTGGGCTATGCCGCATATGGATGTGGAATCCGTTACCGCTACGGTATGTTCAAGCAGCAGATTATTGATGGATTTCAGGTCGAAGTACCGGATAACTGGTTAAAGGATGGATATCCGTTTGAACTTCGCAGACCGGAATACTGCTACGAGATCAAGTTTGGTGGTCATGTGGAAGAAACCGCAGGGGAGGACGGAAATCTGCACTTTGAGCAGGTAGGGTATCAGTCTGTTCTTGCAATTCCTTATGATATGCCGATCGTTGGATACGGCAACCATGTGGTAGATTCCCTGATGATCTGGGATGCACAGCCGAAGGAAGAGTTTTCACTGGATTCCTTTGACCGTGGAGATTACGATCAGGCAGTGGAGCAGGAAAATCTTGCCCGCAATCTGGTAGAGGTGCTGTATCCGAACGACAATCACGTAAAAGGAAAGGAACTGCGCTTAAAACAGCAGTATTTCTTTGTTTCCGCAAGTATCCAGCGTGCGCTGGAGCGTTTTAAGAAACATCACAATGATCTGCATGATCTGCCAAAGAAGGTAACGTTCCAGATGAATGATACCCATCCGACGGTTGCTGTTGCAGAACTGATGCGAATCCTTCTGGATGAGGAAGGCATGTCATGGGATGAGGCATGGGAGATCACAACACACTGTGTAGCTTATACCAACCATACCATCATGGCAGAGGCACTTGAAAAGTGGCCGATCGACATCTTCCAGAGACTGCTTCCGCGTGTATATCAGATCGTGGATGAGATCAACCGCCGTTTTGTAGAAGAGATCCGTGCAAAATATCCAGATAATGAGGAGAAGGTGCGCAAGATGGCAATTCTCTACGACGGACAGGTGAAGATGGCAAATCTTGCGATTGTTGCCGGATATTCTGTCAACGGTGTGGCAAGACTGCATACAGAGATTCTTGAAAAGCAGGAACTTCGTGATTTCTATGAACTGTTTCCGAAGAAATTTAACAATAAAACCAACGGTATCACACAGAGACGTTTCCTTGCACATGGAAATCCACTGCTTGCAGACTGGGTAACAAAGCATGTCGGAAAAGACTGGATTACAAGTCTTGCGAAGGTCGAGGATCTGACAAAATATGCAACCGATCCGAAAGCACAGCAGGAATTTCTGGAGATCAAAAAGCAGAATAAGATCCGTCTGGCAAAATATATCAAGGAGCACAATGGTATCGAAGTCGATCCGGATTCTATCTTTGATGTACAGGTTAAGAGACTGCATGAGTATAAGAGACAGCTTATGAATATCCTGCATGTGATGTATCTGTACAACCAGATCAAGGAAAATCCGGGCATGGATTTCTATCCGAGAACTTTTATCTTCGGAGCAAAGGCTGCAGCCGGATATCGTACGGCAAAGAAGACCATCAAGCTGATTAACACTGTTGCGGATGTAATCAATAATGATCCATCCATCAACGGAAAGATCAAGGTTGTGTTTATTGAGGACTACCGTGTATCCATTGCAGAGTGGATTTTTGCGGCAGCAGATGTCAGCGAACAGATTTCCACAGCAAGTAAAGAGGCATCCGGAACCGGAAACATGAAGTTTATGTTAAATGGTGCGATTACACTTGGAACCATGGACGGAGCGAATGTTGAGATGTACGAGGAAGTCGGTGCAGACAATATCTTTATCTTTGGTATGAGCGCAGATGAGGTTATCGCACATGAGCAGCATCATGATTACAACCCATATGATATCTACAACAATGATGAGGATATCAGGAAAGTTGTCAACCAGCTGGTAGACGGAACATACTCCCACAATGACCGTGAACTGTTCCGTGAACTGTACAACTCACTGTTAAACCCACAGCAGGGACAGGTGGCAGACCGCTACTTTATCCTTGCAGATTTCCGTGCATATGCAAATGCACAGAAGAAGATCGGTGCTTATTACACCAACAAGAGCGCGTGGGCAAAGTCTGCAATTTTAAATATTGCACACAGTGGTAAATTCTCTTCTGACAGAACCATTCAGGAATATGTCGATGATATCTGGAAACTGGATAAGATTGAAGTGAATACGGAAGGCTGTTAATCGCTTGGATGGCAGTAAAAAAGGCGGGAACCTGGTTGCGGTTTCCGCCTTTTTCGCGTAGAAATACTGGTCAAAAATTTCCTTTGTGGTAACATTTTCAGGATCAGTTTGACGTAGATAAAAGAAATGGTAAAATAAAAATGGAGGAGAATATCGATGAAAATTGCAATATGTGATGATGAAAAACATTACTGCAAACAGATACAGGAATGTGTGGAAATATATTTGGACAAGCATCATATATACGGGAAAACAGAAATTTTTATGGATGGAAATGCCTTGTTAGAAAGAGGTATGCTGGCGGAATTTGATGCTTTGTTTCTAGATGTGGAATTTGGTGGAAAAGCGCAGGGAATGAAAATTGCAAGAGAGGTGCATCAGAGAAATGCAATGCTTCCGATTGTATTTGTGTCGGCATTTATTAAATATTCCGTAGAAGGATATCGCGTAAATGCGCTACGTTATCTTTTGAAAAATGCAAAAGATTTGCAGAAAGAAATAGAAGAAAGCATGGATACCGTTCTTTCCGTGTATACGCAGAGACAAAAGAAAAAAACATTTCGTTTTCGGGGGGAGACCGTAACGCTTTTACTGGATCAGATTATGTATATTGAAAGCAAAGCTCATCAGCTGTTTTTTTATTTGTGCGATGATACCTGTCGATGTATGGGAAAACGGACACTTGATGAAATGCAGAGAGAACTGACGGAGGATGAAGGAAGATTTTTGCGTATCCATAAAAGTTTTTTGGTGAATATGAACGACATCAGTACGCTCAAACGTTATCAGGTTCAGTTATTTTCGGGAAAACAGCTGCCGATTCCGCGAGAGCGTTATGCAGTGGTGGAAATGCAGTATGAGGAGTGGAAAAACAGAAATGATTGATTTTGTGGAAAATCTGTTTTTTATTTTAATTGAGACGATATGTTGCTGTCTGTATTTTCAAACGTTTTCAAAATTTCGGTTTACAAAGAAAATACAAATCTTGCAATTTATTGGGCTGACAGGGTGTATGACAGCGGTAATCTATCTTTTTGCAACAATTCCTTTTTGGAAAATGCCAACAGTCTGGTTTTTATTTGCGGTATCGATGTATGGAATGTTTCAAATGAAATTTTTCGAAGCATTGGGAATGGGAGCTTTGTACTATGCCCTTCTTCTGGTTGTGGATGTATTGGCATATGCCTGTAATGACATTTTGCAATTTCGTATGGGAGGGGAAACAAAAGTGTATGGGTGGAAAGCATGGCTGATTGCATTGCTTGGGAAAATGTTCTTATTTATAATTATTCTTTTGGTAAGACGAATATTCGGGAAATCGGCAGTAGAAACACTCTCGAAGAGAGAATGGATAAAGTTTCTGGTATTTCCGATATTCACCATTTTTATGATCGCATGGATGCTGGTGGTCGTTCAGAGTTCACAGGCGGGATCTGGAAAAATCCCTATAGTGTTGGCATTTTCACTGGTAGGACTCAATGTTTTTATTTATGGATTGCTCTATGATATCCTTCAGAAAGAAGTCAGGACAAGAGAATATATGGTGTCCATGGCGAAAGCAGAGGGAAAAATACAATTATATCAAAAGCAGACGGCTTTTATACATGATTACCAGAATCAGATGCAGTGTGTCAGAACATTGCTGATGAAAAAAAATTACAAGGAGGCAGAGCAGTATTTGGAGCAGATGTGTAATGTGGGTGCGGATGTATGGAATGTTATTGATACGAATCATATGATCGTAAATGCGGTTCTCAACGCAAAATATCAGGAAGCACAGGAAAGTGGAATTGGAGTTACGATAAAGATTAATGATTTATCTGGCTGGAGGATGGCTTACAATGATGTGACGATATTGCTTGCAAATTTGCTTGATAATGCAATTGAAGCCTGCAAATTATGCGAAGACAAAAAGCATATCTGGTTTAAATGTGTTCAGGAATCGGGAAAAATTATTTTATCCGTAAAAAATACATATTGCGAAATGAATAGGAAAAAGAAAGAGGGACTACACGGAATAGGATTAAAAAATGTAGAACATGTGATCACATCTTATGGTGGAAATTACAGTATAAAAAAATACAGGGAAAATTTATTGTGACTATTTTATTCTGGATGGAAGAATAGAGATTCAAGCAGCTGAAAAGAGAACTTTTACAGATATTATGTAAGGGTTCTCTTTTTTGTTGTGATAAATGGTCGAATTTTGTACCAGTAATGCTGTTTTTTGTTCATAGGCTTGCTTGGAGAAAATTATTCTTATAATGTAAAAATGGAGGTAGAATATAAAGTTTAAATAATAGTTTAGAAAGGAAGTGAAAAATAAAATGTTGAAGCTGTCAGAAAAAACATTAAAAGTGCTTTGGAAAATTGCTACAAGAGAAGTGGATAAGCAGAAATTATCATGGCCGCCACTTTGTGCGGGAATTTATCATCAACCTAAAAGACCAAAGAAAAAATAAAAAGATAAGGAGTAAAGTTTATGAAAATAAAATGGAAACGAGCAGTGAGCATTATACTTGTAATGACACTTATGGTAACTTTCGCCCAATGGAAGGTTTACGCGGATGAAGAAAAAGAAACGACAGAGATAGTTGAAAATAATTTGGAAGTTGTATATCAGGAGAAAGAATATAAGATAATCATTAGTTTGAAAGAACATTGGGATAGTGGATATAATGCTAATGTAAAAATTGAAAATATAGGTGAGGAAACAATTGAAAACTGGTATTTGCAGTGGGTGTATGAAGAAGATATTACAAATATCTGGAATGCTGAAGTGAAGTCACATCAAGATGCAAACTATATAATTAAAAATGTTACATGGAATCAGGATATTGAATCAGGAAAATCAATTGAATTTGGTTTTAGTGGAAATAAAAGTTTTACAGGCTTTCCAAAAGAATGTAAACTGGTTGGCGATAGCTCGGAAGTGAAAAAAGATGATTATACAATTCAATATCAGTTGGATAGTGATTGGGGAGATGGCTTTACAGGGAGAGTTTTAATTACAAACAATACAGAGCAGACACTAGAAGATTGGGTATTGGAAATGGATTTTGCGCGTCAAATTACAAATATTTGGGATGGAAAAATCAAATTACATGAAGAAAATCATTATATAATTCAAAATGCTGGATATAATAGTAATATAATGGCGGGGCAAACTATTTCATTTGGATTTAATGGAATAAATGGAAAAAAGGAAATGGAGCCGGAAGCATATCATTTGTATTCATATAATGATGAAGCTGAACAATATAAGACGATTCATTTTGAACTTAATATTGATCCGGATGGAGTTACGAATATACCAGAGGATCAAATTGTGGAAACAGGTAAATATATGCAGGAACCAGAACAAAATCCACAAAAAGATGGATATGTTTTTTTGGGATGGAGTACAGATGTAAATGGAGATGAATATTTTATTCCGGATGAAACACCTATTGTAAAAGATTTAGTGCTTTATGCAGATTGGTTTAATTATATAGATGAAACAGATACAGATAAAGATGGTTTAAGTGATGAGTTAGAGAGAATATTAGAAACAGATCCATTGAAAGAAGATACAGATGGAGATGGAATAAATGATAGAATAGAAATTGATCAGTTGCGAACAGATCCGACAATGTCGGATAGTGATCAAAATGGCATAGAAGATGGGGAAGAGGATAGTGATGAAGATGGTTTAAAAAATAAAGAGGAATTGGAGATTGGAACAGATCCGATGAATGAGGATACCGATGGGGATGGATTGAATGATTTTGAAGAAATAAATACATATGGGACAGATCCAGTGAATGAGGACTCTGATGGGGATGAAGTTTCAGATAAAAAAGAAATTGAAATAGGGACAGATCCACTGAAAAAAGAAGAAAGTTTTCATGTTACAGAACAAGCGGAAGGTGATGGAAAAGTGCAGGCATCTGTTACGATTGATTTAAATGGTGAACAGGTTGAAACACTTACGGTAAAACCAACCGGAACTGAATTCCTTTTTCCAAAAGAAATGCCTGGATACATTGGAAATGCATATGAATTTTCTGTAGATGGAACGTTTGATTCTGCAAAGTTGTCTTTTACATTTGACGAGGAATTATTAAAAGATAAGGATTTTGACCCGATAATTTATTATTATAACGAAAACATAGGAATGGAGGAAATGCCAACATCCATTCATGGAAATACGGCGACAACCGAAACAACACATTTTTCAAAATATATTTTATTAAACAGGAAAGAGTATGAAAAATCATTTACTTGGATTGATAGTTCTCCAATCGATGTGTATAATAATGCTGAAGTTGTTTTTGTTATGGATGATACAGGGAGCATGAAGACAAATGATAAATCTTTTAAACGTCTTTCAGCAGCAAAGAGTATGATAGAAAATCTACCGGATTCCTGTAAGATAGGTATAGTACGATTTAGTAATGAATCTAAGAAACTAACAAAGAAGCTTGTGACAAATAAAACAGAAGCCGAAAAATATCTTACTACCGATTATTTTTCTTCGAGTGGCAGTACAGAAATGTATAAAGCGGTAAAAAATACATTTTCACTATATGAGTCAAGTGATATAAAAACACTTAAGATCATGATAGTGCTTACGGATAGTGCTTCAAAAAATTTAGAAGAGCATGATGTAACCGTACAGCAGGCAAAAGAAAAAGATATCCGAATATATACCATTGGGCTTGGAACTGCAACAAATTATTTTAAAAAATATCTAAAACCATTGGCTGAAGATACAGATGGAGCATTTTATATGGCAACGGATGCTACGAAGATAAAGGATGTATTTGAAAAATGTAATCAAAGAATTGATTTACAGATGGATAGTGATGGAGATGGATTATGTGATTATGCAGAAGATAATTTGACTTTGTTTAACGGGGTAAAAATAACAACGGATAGATACAAAGCTGATAGTGATGAGGATGGATTAAGCGATGGCGAAGAAATACTTGTAACAAGACCACAATATTGCGATAATGGGAAAAAAATGAGGCTTGTATTATTGGGGAAATCAAATCCATGTAGTAGTGATAGTGATGGAGATGGACTGAATGATGGAAGAGTATCGTTTAAAAATGGAAATATTATTGCACCGAAAGATCCAGATCCTAATAATGCAAATGAACCGATGGGATTATGGAATGCGCATATTGACCAACAGAAAGTAAGAGTAAGCAGAAAATATGAATTTGAACATGATTATTCAAAGAAACAGCTGCAAAAATATATAAATAATGGAATGAAGAAAGGAACCACCAAGAAGACGGTACACCAAATTGTCGAATGGGCATTGGATATGAGAAATACCGTAAACCAAAATGAAAAAAAGATTAAGTGCTTTGCAAAGTTTTTAAAAAGATTTACAAGTGGAAAGGAAGCAACGGAGGCGGGGGCAGCTATTTTAAATTTTGTAAAAGATACAGATGATGAGGCATATCATTCCCAGGTAGAAACTTGGCAAAGAAGTTTTGGATATAATGTGTTTTATGATGAAGTATTCCGGATTGGAACAAAGATGAATGAAAAAGATTTTCCATTCAAAGTAGGAAATGAAGAGTATGCGCTTTGGATGTGGAAAGGGAATTACTGGAATTTGCATAGTGGAGCAGAAATAGGGTTGTACAAATATGATAGAACCCATGCTGGAACAAAACATTATGATGCCATTGATTTTGAAGTACCAATGCGTTTGAGTTTGTATCGATATTCTAACAATGGGAAGCAGATCGATACGATATTTAACTGGTATCCATATGGTGGTCAATGGTGGATTACAGGATTTAGTGGAGATAATTCTCAATTCAGAAATACAAATTGTAATAACATGGCAGCTATTGGGTATGTTGATTTATCAAAACATATAGATATATATAAAGGGATTAGGAATGCTGGCAGAAATTATAAAGGGGATAGAAAGACCGCGAATAATAAGTATTTGATTTTTGATGATAAAAATTATTTGATTTGGATATATTGGTACGAAGGAATTAAATAAATAATGCCCAAAAAACATTTATAATAATACTGGTAATGGAACTATGTACTGCTCTGGATAATGGAAGGATGGTAGGAAAATGATGAAAAAAAAAATGATCGTAAATGACATTTTATGTTTATTCAGTTGTTTTTTTTTGATGGGATGTAATGCAATTAAAGAAGATAATACAAAGGTATACGTTGATTCTTATAGCCAAACAGCTCTGCAACAGGCTGACATCATTATGGATGGCATTCAGTCAGAAAATTGCGAAGAAATAGCAGATATTTTTTGCACTTATATCAAAAAAAATCATCCGGAGCTGCAAACAGATATAAAAGCATGGATGAAATATATTGATGGCAATATTATATCTTATGATCCGCCAACAACAGAAAGAGGATCGTTAAATACCGGGGAATCAGGAGTGGAAATGTTGGTTATGGAAGCTGATATTGATAATGTGAAGACGGATACCGGAAAAACTTACTGCATAGGTATGGGGTCATATTCTGTATTTAAAAATCATTCAGATTGCGTAGGAGTGACAGATTTATTAATTCGTGATTTGGATGCAGAAAAAGAAAACAAAGAGGATTCGCAAGTTAGAGTGGAATATGATGATATATGGACGATAGAATATGGAAAATGAAATAAAGCGGTTAGAAAAAAATAGAAGTGTCACGATAGTAGTAATGCTGGTAATCATGCTGGCAATCGTATTGAGTGCATGCACAGTTTCGGCAGGTGGGGAACCGCATGTAAAATCCAAAAGTGAAAAAGCAATTGAGCAGGCAAAAACAATACTACAGGGGATAAAATCCGGTGATGCAGAGAAAATAGCAGATCAGTTTAGTCCGATTGCGAAAGAAAAACATCCGGAATTAGAAAATGATATCAAAAAATGGATGGGTTTTTTAGACGGAGAAATTATATCCTATGGTGAACCTGTTCGTGATTTTGGGGATGCAACATGGGATGAAGATGGATATATTATATGGGGAGGAAGTATAGAAATTGATAATGTAAAAACCGATACAGGGAAAACATATGAGATTGTTTATGGGGTGTATGCTACAGTAAGGGATCATCCAGAATATGAAGGGGTGACAGATTTACTTGTAATTGATACCAAAAAACAAGAAAAGGCAAATATGGAAGATAAAGACATAGATCTTTCTGATGCGCAGAAAAGCGTGGGCTATGATGATGTTTATTGGGAGTGGTAGACAAAGGAACAGTAGGAGAAAAAGTTATGGCGTTTGTGACAATGATTTTTGCATACATGGTAATAGCTGGAGTAATTGCAATGGTGATTGCCGGGACAATCAGCACGATAGGTCTTATTGTCTTGATTATATCGTTGATTCGACGGCACAGGGCTAAAGTCCGGGGAGAAACGCCAAAAAAATTTGGTTTGATTACAGGGTGGATTTTGTTTTTGCTGCCAATATTTGTAGTTATTAGTTTTATAGTCTATTGGTTTGTTTGAATATTGAGTTGGTGGAAGTGGAGATAATGTTAGATCAAATAATTAAAAATTGTCTGGATCAAATGCAGGAAAAAAATCTGATTATGGAAGACAACAGGGAATATTATCAGTATGCTATGGAACTATTGGTAGAAGAAAGTTTGACAGTTGGAACAATACTTGTGGTAATTATATGTATGCAGGAATTTGTGAATGGGGTGATTTTTCTTATTTCATTTTTGGCTTTACGAAGAAGAACTGGTGGTTTTCATATGAAGACGTTTAAAGCATGCTACGTGGCAACCATCGGGACATTTATAGGTGTTTTGCTTGTGAAAAATATTATGTATACATATTCAAAATTGTTGCTTGTTTTTACCTGTATAGCGGCTAGTTATCTTTTGATTGTAGGTACGATGAATCATCCTAATATAGATATGGATAAAATAGAATTGTTGGCAAGTAAAAAATGTGCCAGAATGGTATGTATAATAGAATTGTTAATGATTATAGTTGGAATGCAAATTAGAAATTTTGAAGAAATTTCTATAATGATATCATTGGCAATTATATTATGCTCTGTTTCTATGAAACTTGCGCAGCTTGTGAGACAAAAAATATAACATTGCGGAGAAAATAATGGGAATTGTATTAACTAAGTTAGTGCGATTCCCATTATCTGATAGTTTGTGAAAACTAAGGAATGCCGTGTATGGAATGAGAGAGCAACTAATTAACCGTGGTTAGAGCCGCATACTTGATTTATGGAAGTTTTAAAGCCTTTCTGTGGGAAATGATAGTACATCATCATCAATAATAATTAACGGATACATTAATTGTTGTCTGGTCAAAAATTCCCTTTGTATTTAAAATGATTTTCTGTGTAGCATCGTTAAGCAACAGATTTGTATCTTCCACACAGCGGTTTTCGACAGTATAGACATGTCTGCCGATATGGAACGGATCAAAGGTGCAGACAAAGATTACAAAACTCTGTTTTAACTGTGTGTTCAATGTTGTAAACTGTATTGGAATCGTCCTCAACATAGACATCTAGTCGGATGCTTTTGGCATCGAGAGAAAGATTGATCGTTTTCTGGTCTTGTGGGTACTCAATGCGCGAAATCTTAATATTCAGTATTGTTTCCCAAAACGGTTTGCAGTACTTTGGATTGCGCATGATAATGCCAAACATAAAATCATCACTAATGGTAAGAACTTCGAACTTTTTGCTCATATGCATCTTCTTCTCCTTTGTAGTGGTGGAGAGGAAAAGGTGTCATATAGAGGCTGTTTTTCTATCAGAATTGTTACATGGAAGTCTCCAGCTTTCAATATCTGAATAGTTACAAAACAATAATAAAATAACAACTGAATCTTTGTTCTGCACGAAATTTCTCTCCAATATCTAATTAGTACACATGGAAAAATGGATGAAATATCCAATGAAATGCAGTCAAATATAAAAAGACTGCACATTCGATATGTGTAAAGAAAATATAGTATGTGGAAGGCATATATACAATAGGAAAATAGAACTAAAAACAGATAGCGGATGATAAATATCCGCTATCTGTTTTTTTAGGAAAGAAATGTATGCAGTTCGTTCAGGCGTGCATCAAAGTCGGAAATCCCCAGATCATACAACTCCTGTTCTAACTTTTCATCACGCGCGTAGGTACTCATCTTTAATTCTTTCGAAGGTGCAAAGACAAGCGCTTTTCCAGCGGATTCCTGTTTTTTTACATCGGCAATATTCTGACGGTACATCAGATGCCGGTTGTCAAGTGCTGCAATTGTCTGCGGATATTTACGCAGGGCATGCCGGTAAATGTGCCGGAAGCCTTCCGGTTGCTTTACAAAGCTGCGCGGTTTGCTCAAGATCACGACTACACGGTCGCATCCTTTTGCAAATGCGCGCATAATCGGAACAGAATCGGATAATCCGCCATCAAAATATGTCTGATCTTTAAAAGAAATCGGACGGCACATCACAGGCAGGGCACAGCTTGCCATGATGGCACGGTAGTCATCCTGTTTCATATCGTCTTTGGTAAAATAAACGGGCTTTCCAGTTGCGGCATCTGTTGCCACGAGTTCAAACTCGGCGGGATTTGCCATGATGGCTGGATAGTCGATCGGGTCGGCTCCGTCAGAATTGGTCAATGTCTGATAAATATATTGAAGACCGAAGAACTGTCCGGTGCGCAGCAGATTTTTGACACCCATATAACCGGGCTCATGCAGATGGTCTACGTAAAATCGAAGGTTTCGTCCGCGCTGTCCGGCAAGATAGCTTGCCACATTTGCAGATCCGGCCGATACGCCGATGCAGTAATCGAATGTAATGTGTTCATCTAAAAAGCGGTCAAGAATGCCTGCGCTGTAGGCGCATTTCATGCCGCCGCCTTCTACTACAAGTCCTGTCTTCATGTCTGGGATACTCCTTTTGCCTGAAATTAGCATTATTGTAGCACTTTTTTTCTTTTTGTCAAATTTTTAACAATATGTGTTTGTTTTTCCGCAACCGTTTAAGTGGTGCCGGGATATTTGGATAAAAGTGATTGGCTGACAATTCCTTAGAATGGGACAGTCCGGAAGGCAGAGATATTGGATTTTTTGATATGAGATATGATTTGACGAATGGGGAGATTGAGGAAGGTATGGGATAATATTTAAAAATAATAATATCCTTTCGTGAAGAAAGTTTCATAAAAGCTAAGAAAGTTTTCAATAAAGTTGTGGAATTTGTTTCTCATGGAAGTTCATCTCCTTTCTGTTTACGCTGTCATTATATAACACGAAGGGGTATATTACTTGCCAAAATAAAAAAATAATTGGACAAAAATTGCAAAAAGCAGAGATACCGCTTCTCTACTTTTTGCATTTTTTTATATGTTTTTACGATATTCAGAAGGTGACAGCCCTTTTGCCTTTTGAAAAATCCGGCTGAAATACAGTGGATTATCATATCCGACAATTTGTGCGATCTCATTGATATTGTATTGTGTATTCTGAAGCAGTGCTTCGGCATTATATATTCTTTTTTGCAGAATGAATTGCTTTGGCGTGATTCCGGCATATAATCTGAAATTACGGATAAACCAACTGGCACTGACATGATTTTGTTCGGCATAGTCATCAATGCTGATCGGTTCATTGTAATGCTCACTGAAATAAGAAATTGCTTTGTCTATTTCCTCAGCAGCATGGGAGTTCACTGTGTTGACAGAAAATTTAAAGTGGCGCTGTAGTTTTATAAAAATTTGTCTTAAATACATTTCAAGCATTTCAGGATAGCTATCCTGACACATTTGTAATTCTTTTATCATGGCACGGAAAAGATACTGATATTCCGAACCGGAACCACAGTGGAACACCCTTTTATCATTTGTCAATCCATAGGAACGGAGCAGATTGGTGACATTGTTTCCTGTAAAATGAACCCAGTAAACTTCCACTTGGTCTTTGGCATAGTATTCATATTTCTGGGGTTCTCTTGGGCGGTATAAAACCATATGACCAGCATGAACAATCGTTTCTTCCTCATCGTTGTCAAAATGAAAATGAGCTTTCCCAGCAGCAATAAAGATCAACTGAAAATCAACTCTGCCACGTGGTCTCCAGGTGGGAAGTTTAGGGTGCGTATATAACTTGTAAGTCCCACACATGGTTACGACAAGTGGCTTGGATTTATCTTTTCTGTCAATTGTTGAGTTATTCAGATATGCATTATTGGTATACATTTGAGGCCCCCATATGATAATTGAAAAATGTTCATGAAATAATAATCTGAAATACATAAATTTCTGTTTGGCTCATGATGCAATTTTATCATTTTATGCATGTCTTGTCCATTTAGATTTTAAACGTTTGAAATAATTGAAATAATGGTATTTTTTGTATAAATTAACGTCCCGGAAAATGAAAGTAAATAAAAGTACATGTCAAAAATAACAAAAGAAAGGAATAAAGAAAATGGTTTTTGTTAATTATACTGTTTTGTGCATGTTTTGTGTAATTTATGATATGGTTTTTTGACATCAGTTTTTATATACTATCTATAACAAAGTTGTGGGAACAAAAATAAGGATCATCGAAAGGAGCAGTTTCACATGGAAGAAAAGAAATACCTGAAATGGTATAACAAGGTGGGGTATGGAACCGGAGATCTGGCAGGAAATGTCGTGTATGCATTTCTTTCCTCATTTGTAATGTTGTATCTGACAAATACGGTAGGGTTAAATCCGGGAGTTGTCGGAACATTGATCATGGTATCAAAATTATTCGACGGTGTCAGTGATATGTTTTTTGGTACATTGATTGACAAAACAAAGAGCAGACTTGGAAAAGCAAGACCGTGGATGCTTTATGCATATATTGGCTGTGCGGTAACGCTTGTGGCGAACTTTGCAATACCGGAAAGTCTTGGAAAAACAGCACAGTATGCATGGTTTTTTATTGCATATACTTTGCTGAATGCAGTATTTTTTACTGCAAACAATATTGCCTATGCATCACTGGTTACGTTTTGTACAAAAAATAGCAAAGAACGGGTAGAAATGGGATCGTTCCGTTTTATTTTTGCGTTTTTAACAAGTCTGATCATTCAATCTATCACCGTTCAGTTTGTAAGAATGGCAGGTGGTGGAGCTGCTGCATGGAGAACCGTAGCAATCATATACGCAGTAATCGGACTGATTGTAAACACAATTTCCGTATTCTCAATCAAAGAACTTCCGGAGGAAGAATTAAAGGCAGGCAGAGAACAGACAGAAGAAAAATATGGTTTGATTGAAGCTGCAAAACTTTTATTTTCTAATAAATATTATCTTATGATTTGTGTTACTTATATTTGTCAGCAGATCTATTCTGCTATGTTAAATATGGGTATTTACTATATGATTTATGTTTTGAAAAATGAAGATTTATATTCGGTCTTTTCCTGGGCAATTAATATCCCTGTCATCATTGCAATGTGTATTACACCTATGCTTGTGGAAAAGATGAAGGGATTATATCGAATGAATCTTGCAGGATACATTCTTGGAACAGCCGGCCGTGTCGGCGTTATTTTTGCAGGCTATATGGGAAGTGTTCCGCTGATGCTTGCTTTTACCGCAATCGCAGCACTTGGAATGGCACCATGGCAGGGAGATATGGGAGCTGTTGTGGCAAGCTGTTCAGAATACACATACCTGACAAAACATAAACACATTGATGGAACCATGTATTCCTGTACATCCTTTGGAACCAAAATCGGGGGTGGAATCGGAGTTGCCCTCTGCGGATGGCTGCTTGATGCAAGCGGATTTGTCAAGGAAGCGGCCGTGCAGCCTGCATCCTGCATGAATATGCTTCACATTATGTATTTATGGATTCCAATGATCCTGTCATTAGTCATTACATTTATTATGTCAGAAATGAATGTGGAAGCAGCGAACCGGCGACTTAGAGAACAGATGGAGGAGTGTTGACGTGGAATATAGTGGAATGAAAGAAATTGTATGGGGTGTATGGAAAGAGAGGGAAAATATGAACGCTGATATGAAATGGCTGGACAATCCGGAAGTGTTTAAGGTAAATCAATTGGAATCACATAGTGATCATTGTTATTATCTGGATTATTCAGACATGAAAAAAGAAAAAAATCCATTATTACAGTCAT
>ERZ779892.261-NODE-261-length-61420-cov-73.969136_pt1 | contig 61420 bp, 87 predicted proteins | sample MGYA00511552_ERZ779892 | MGnify/ENA primary metagenome ERZ779892 (study PRJEB29588, sample SAMEA2154561) | human gut metagenome | biome: human gut; feature: human-associated habitat; material: faeces | place: Denmark | collected 2008/2010 ... | reverse complement strand
CAAAACAGTCAAAGGGGATAACATTTACAACTAAGAGTGGTAAAGAACTTTGCTTTGATTTACTCAGTGCTGAAGGTGAGTCATACGTAATGAATTTACCAATGAACGAGAGAACTAAGAACCAGGAATTAATTGCTCGTAACCTTAAACTTAAAGTAGGTGAAAATTACGAGATCGTTAAAAACTTCAGAATGTTTTCCTCTCAGGATATGATGGATATTCGTTCCACTGTTAAAGGAATGGATCCAATATTCCCAGGAACTACTCAAATAGAGGACCCAGATACTGGTCAACGTATTATGGTACCAGTAATGGCAGTAGATAATTTTTTCTACCCACGGGAGAACTAGAAGATGTATATTTATATATTGTTAGAGCAAAGATTAGTATTGACTTTAACACTCTAGCAAAGCTCCCATGGCGGCGTAGGAAGAAATTTATAGAAGCTGCCGAAGCATATTACGAACAACTAAAAAAGGAGATGACCCATACATAGGGTCATCTCTCTTTTGTTCTATAAATCTGAAACTATATGGCTTTTACAAGTGGTAGTCCTTCTGCAGGACAACTAGAGATAGGTATAGCTCTTGTCTTACAAGATAGGTTTTCTAACCAAGCAAGAGAAGCCAGCTCTGTTATAAGAGGTTTACATCGGGATGCTAAGAATGCTGTACAGGCTAACTTAACCGCTGTTCAGGCATATACAAATATGTTTGGTGGTATAGCCAGTAATATAGTGTCTTCCTTAGCTACTACAATTACAACTGGAGCTGACTTCATCGATATGATGACTTCAGTGGGAGCTATCTCTGGAGCTACCAATGAACAGATGTCTGGATTATCAGAAACTGCCCAGACATTAGGTTTGAGGACCATGTTCATGTCAAGAGATATAGCTTCAGGTATGAAATATTTAGCAATGGCTGGTAATGATGCAAATCAGATACGGGAAATGATATCTGGTGCTGCAATGATGGCCAATGCTACAGGAATGGAATTGGGGGGTAAGGGAGGTACTGCTGACTTACTTACCAATATAATGAGAACCTTCGGATTAGAGGGTGAAAGAGCTGCTATATTAGTTGGTGACCAGCTTACTAAAGCTGCTATGGCCTCTAATATGTCCATGATGGATTTGGCAGAATCTATCAAATATTCCGCAGCATCCATGGTAACTCTGAGACAACAGTTACCTCAAGTAGCTGCCATGATAGGTACCTTGGGTAATGCAGGTATACAAGGTTCTATGGCAGGTACTTCTATCAGAAATATGGCAGACTACTTAACTCAGTCTATAACCAATCCAAATTTCAAGGGAGCTAAAGCTTTAGCTAGACTGGGATTGAGTAAAAAAGATTTTGTTGATGCTACCGGAGATCTTCAAGATTTTGGTGTAATTCTTGGTAAAATAAATGAAGCTACTAAGAACTTATTAACTGTAGATCAGAATGCAGTATTAAAGAGTATCTTTGGTGTACGTGGTATGCGTGCTGCAGTTGCCATAATGAGAGATACTGAAGGATACTTTGATCTCCTTGATAAGATACAAAATCAATCTGCTGGATTTGCCGAAGGAGTAGTAGCAAAACGTATGGAAACTCTTGCAGGTAAGATTGATATAATTCAGTCTGCTGCAGAGAACCTTATGACTACCTTTGCAGAGGCTATACAGAATAATCCTATCATTATGGGGTTCCTTGATATGGTAGGTTGGGCAATATCCCAAGTACGTGACTTAGTGGCAACTCCATTTGGACCTTGGATAGCTGGGTTAGCAAGTATAGGTGCTGGTGTATTATGGATTACCAATAAGATAGCTAACTGGAGAGCTAGATGGTTAATATTAAATGGTGATACTCAAGTGACCTTCAGATCAATGGTTAGATTATTGATTGGAGGTTGGTCACAAGCTACTATATCTGCCCAAGCTTACCTCAATATGGAGAGAGCCATCATTGCTCAACGTAAAGCTGGTATAGGAGCAAGTGCTACTATGGTTGCTGCAGAAGCTGGTTTACCAAGATATTACTATAATGGTAATATTCCAGCAAAAATGGGAGCCAATGGTAGATATTATGCTAATACCGGTAGAGGAGCTTCTGGATGGACTCCAGTACCAGCAGCTATGGTAACTACAACTAATGCTGGTAGGATGACCAGAACTATCATGGGTACTGGTGCAGGAGCTGCAGCTGCTAATGCTGCTTCTCGGGGTGCATTGGTTTCTGTTGGTAGAGGACTGCTTGGATTTGGTTCTAGAATAGTAGGGTTATTTGGGGGTCCTTTGGGATTAGCCATAACCGGTATATCTATAGTTGGACCAATGATATACAGTGCTATCAAAAGTAATCAGGCTTCTAATGAAGAGAATACCAGAGCAACTAATGACCTTGCATCTGCCGTTAGGGCTAGCAAAGAGGGATACAATTTAAGAAAGAGTAATCTCCAAGAGTTAACCGTTCAAGAGATGAGGTGGTTAGTACAGACTCTAGGATTATATACTGAAAAGCTTAATCAAAGAGAGAATAAGGGCAATACCACTATCATTAACATAGACGGTAAAAAGGTATTCGAAGAATATCTCAACGAGAGAGATTCAGAAATAAATGTAGCTGCTGGAGTAAACTAAACAATTATGGCATCACTGATAGGAAAACCAGTTGGAAAAGTAGCTCAAGAAGTAGTTGAACTTGAGCAGGGGAGAATATTTCAATCCCCAATAAATAAGGTATGGAGATCTCTTATATTAATTAATAGGAAGACTTCTCCAATGGCTAAAGCTGAGCCAGATGAAAAAAATAAAGAGTCTGATGCCATTAATGCTCATATAGCTAGAAATGGTTCATATTCTACAGCTCAATCTAAAAATCCTTGGTATAAAAATATCATAGAAGCTAAGAAATCAGGTGTAGACCCAGATAAAATATTAAAAGCTAAATCTATTGATTATACCTTAGCTAATAAGTTAACCTCTGAACTTATAAAGAATGATATAGTAATAGCTAACCTGAATGTATCACCTGCAATTAGTTTAGTGATACAGAATCGTCCAGATAGGTTAAGGATTGAACCAGCTGCTACTTGGGCAGCTGTTAAATCAATGGGTCGTAATAATCCGTTCTATTTTTATACCGGTGGAGAAGATACAATAACCTTTGATATATCTTGGTATTCAATAGATGCTGATCACAGGGATGATGTAGTCAATAAATGCAGGCTATTGGAATCATGGGCAAGAGCTGATGGGTATATCTCTTCTCCTCCCACCTTAAGGATACAATGGGGAAACTCTGGATTATTTGAAGATGACCTTTTCATATTGGCTTCAGCTCCGTACGAGTTAACTAACTTTCAGAATGCTTCTCGTATGATGAGAAGATATGATAATGATCCAGATACTGGTCAGAGGATAACTAATACTGTTAGCCAACCATACGACCTTAAATTATTACCCAACTGTGCTACTCAAACTCTCACTTTCAAAAGGGTAACTAAAAACAATAGAACCTGGGAAGAAATAATTCCATCTAGTAAATTGCAATATACGCCTGGAGTAATTCTTGATGGTGGGGAAGTAGATTCTCTAGAAAATACTGATACAGAGAGAATAGGCACACAAAACTAAATAATTATGGTAACTATTCCTGGAACAAGTCCCTATGATGATAGTTATGTAATAAAGTTCCCAGATGGAGATATCTCATTGGAAAGAAATATATCATCTATATCTACCGATTATCTAATACACACCGTACTTGAAGGAGAAACCATACAGAACATTGCCTTCAAGTACTATGGTGATTCTGGATTTTGGGGAGTGATTGCTGATGCCAATGATATACTTAATCCATTTGAGGACCTTCATGCAGATATGGAGTTAATCATACCAAACTATGGAGGATAGCAAACCGGTTCTCTTAAATGGTAATGGTACACCATATCTTGCAATATTCGATGGTGCAGGATCTCCAATAATGGATATCTTCAATGACCTGCCAATCGGTATGGAGGTAGAGAACTTTAATTACAAGTATACTGAAGGTAAAGGAGACAAAGGTAAGTTTACTATAGTAACTGACTTTGTGGATATAGTAGATCATCCATCTCTGCAATTCAAAATGCCTTTGAAAATACAGTGGGGATGGATATTTAGTGATAGCTCTTTTAAGTCTAGTCCTGTAAGGCTAGTGAATGTAAAAAGTCATCAGATAGAATTTACTCCAGATGGTGTAAGGTTTACCATAGAATTTGCTGATGCAAAGATGTTCTTGGAAGCAGAGCCATCAAAATTTGTGGGAGATAAGACCGATTATCTGGAAGTATTCAATGAATTAGCCATGGGTAATATGCCAATGACAGTAATTGATTATTCTGAGAAAGCTGGTGTACATTTGGAAATAAGAGATAATAATCCATGTGATGGCAAAACAGAGCAACGAGAAAAGTAAGCCTTGCTTACCATGCTATACAAAGATACAAAATAATGAGGAAGTAGATGATGGATTGGTGGGTGTAAAAATACTAGACCTTAGTCCAAGTAATTTAGCCAAACCATATCAGGATCCAGAGAGATATAAATTAAGACCAGTACCAGCAACTTATGCGGAAGGAACCGTTATTGTTGGTTCAGCTACATTCCTGAATAAGTATTCTCAGTTAGTTGGTATTGCTAAGGCTATGGCTGGTGGGCCAAACTTTGTGGATACTCGGGATAATAAGATAGAGATACATAACGGTAAGCAATCTGGTAAAACCGTATTTGCTTATACTTATGCGGGTGGTACTGGTGAACTATTGGAATTCAGAGTTCAAACCAAATATGTTCAAAGTATAGAGGCTGGTAAAGCTTCAAGTGTGGATCCAGATACTAAAACTGTAGAAACTGATTTAGTTCAATGTGTACCTACAAATGATGATCCATGTAAGCCGGATGCTTATGTAAGGTGGAATAAAGCTACTCCACTATTGATACAGAGAGATGTAACCAGGATGTCTAAAATAAAGGGATCTCTTGAAACATTATCTTCTGTATGTCGTAAATTAAATACGGTTAAAACTACACGTACTGTATACAACTCAGTAGAGGATGCTAAGCAGCAAATAGCCTCAAATCCCTCACTAACTGAAGAAGAGGTTAAAGCATACAATTCTCAGATAGAGTCAGAATGGAGAACTTATTTGAGGAAGTTAGATGAATATGAGAAAGCTTTATTAGACTTTAATAATAAGGTAAGACAAGGTATAAAGGTAGATGAAGAAGATGCTCCTAAATTACCTATTCCACCCGATGAAGTATCTTATTTTGTCATAAAGAGGAAGGTATTGATACAAGTAGATCCATTACAATATGCTCCTAAGGATAGTAAAGCTTATTGGCAAAATAGATGGAGACAAGGTTATAATGCTCTCAAGAAGAACAAGGAGATAAACTTAGTCATTCAAGGATCTTCTGATGAAAGACCGTATGGAGATTATCCATACGATTATCCTGGTTCAGATCGTTCAAAGGTACTAATAGAAATGGAATTAGAAGTACAAGTACCAGGTGTACGAGTAGTATCTGATCCATTGTTTGCTACCCTTGGAGAGTTTATGTCTAATGACATAATAGAATCAGTAAATAGCCAGATTAAATCCAAAGCTAAGTTTGTTGGTAACCCATCAATGGAGTCTTCTCAGATTATTGAGATCAAGAATGTTGGTGAAAAATATTCTGGTGATTGGTATGCTAAAGAAGTTGAACATAGCTTTGATACTGGGGGATATTTTACTGAGGTGACTTTTGAAAAGAAGTCAAGAAACTCCATAATCAATAAGATATCTACTTCTGTTAATATGCAAGAAGTATTCCAGAAATCTCATGATATAGCTAAAGAGTCTTATACTACTGATGCTTGGAAGATACCAAGTAAAATTAAGGCAGAAGCTAGGAAGCATAGGGCATCTATATGGGAAGAGGAGTATAATAGGACTGGAGATAAACCAAAGATTGGTACACAAATAGTTGTACGTCAAGATACAGATCCTCATAAATGGGAGATATTTGATGCTAGAACTGATTTTAGAGTAGATAGGGATATAAGCCCAAAAGAGCAATGAATTTATATGAACTAATTCAACAAAGGGGTATAGAGGCAATAGGTAGGTTCTATTCTACATATCGAGGAATTGTTATAACTAATTATGATCCAGACTCTCAGAATAAGGTATGTGTATACTTACCAAGTATATTGAGAGGAGTAGAAGTTTGGGCTTACCCTAAACATCAACAAGGGGGTCCAGGATCTGGATTCAAATGGTTATCACCAAGGGAAGGTTCTATAGTATATGTAGAATTTGAGAACGGAGATCCAAGACACCCTCTATGGTCATATCATGGTTGGGCCATAGGTGAGATGCCTCCAGAATTGAATAAGCCCAATGTACTGGGATTTATAACCCCAAAAGGCAATAAAATTATACTGGATGAAAGTGATTCTGGAGTATTAACTGCAATAATTCAGCAAGATATAATTATTAAATCTCTAGACGGTAATATAAACGTCGATGCGAATAGTATTATAATGCAGGGTGGAGAAGTTGGTATTCCAGAATCTACCTCAACAGTAGAGAGACTAAACAAAATAGAGCAGGATATAAACAATCTTAAACAAGCTTTCACATCATGGACCCCAACCCCTCAAGATGGTGGTGCTGCTCTAAAGACTGCTGCTGCATCTTGGTCTGGTAGTAAATTAACTGAGACTAAGGTGGAAGATATAGAAAGTGAAACAATTAAACAACCTAACTAATGGCAAACTATAATCAACTCAACACAATTGGTAGTGGGCCTTATTTTCCCATAAAGTTAGAACAATCAATCGGTAGTGATGGTAAACCAGAATATATAGAAACTGTAGTCAGACATAAAGTTACACATGATTTGGATTATTCTACTGATCAAAATATCATAGCTAATGGTAATTTTTTAGATGAGGTAGATACTTTAGATCAAGAATTCCTAAAATCTACCTATCCCGATGATGTGGTAGTTGGGGATAGAAAATCTCTTAAAAGTAATTCTATTGGTGGAGCTGCTATAGAGGGTTATTTACCATATTCTAATATTCCAACTTCTTTACAATTACAACTGGGTGGTATCAAGAATGATGGTAATAAATGGTGGTATGAATCAATAAAGACATTAAGTGGTTCTAATAACACTGCTTGTTCTTGCTGGACATTCTTTGTAAACAAAGACTGTAAATACATTAAAATAGAATTCGAATTAGAACCTCAAACTACATTCACTCATATGTCTATGAGAGTATATAGAATGAGTGAATATACTTATATATGGGATATACCATTGAATTCTAATAAAGGAGTGATCTGTGTAAAATTAGAGAAAAACCAAACAGTTTTACTATTCTTACCAGAAAATGAGGGTGATGTGCTTACTGGTACTAAGTCAGTGAATATGATAAGTTGTAAAGTATCATATACTAATGAATCAGTGCCTGGTATGGTATATACAACCGAAGAAACAGAAATAAAAAGAGTGCCTAAAATAGGATGGTATGTTCTAAATGGTGATATAGCTTTAATAAAGCAAAACTTAACAGCAATACTTACATATCAAATTGGTCAAAGATTTAGGCAAGAGGACTTTGGCTCTAGGACTTGGGAATGTTTAGAAGAGCCAAATACAAGTGCACTTAATCTGATGATTAAGAATTTTGTAAAAGATGGTATAGCTGCTTGGGAACCGAGAATAAAAGCATTAAAAGTATTTGCTCTTAAACCAACTAAAGAATCTATACGATTATTGATATATTTCAAAGTACAGAATTCACAGAAAGTAGAAGAGCTTAACTTTCAATATAACTTAAACAACTTAACTACAGATGTCTACTAGCAATCCCTGGCTTACTCCTTTTCAAAGGTCATATAATGACATAAAAGCCAAATTAATTCAATCTCTGAATGAAAGGGTTCCAGAGATTACTGATATGAGTGAAGGTAATATATTTATACTCACTTTATCCATATTTGCAGGTATTGCAGAAGTTATACACTACTATATAGATGGTATGGCAAGAGAAGCTTTCTTACCAACTTGTAGAAGGTATTCATCTTTATATAAACATGCCAAGCTGGTAGACTACCATATAAAATCTGCTATACCATCTTCTGTAGATATTACCGTATACATGCAGGATGGAACATCCTTCCCAGTAGATATCAATGTACCTCAGAATACAGTATTTAATTCTAAAGATGGTAAACCTTGGATAACTACTAGAAATGTAACCATTGAAAAGGGAACATATACTTATAAAGTTCCTGTTGCACAGAAGGAGGCTGTAGCTGAGGTAGAATTGGGAACTTATACTTCTCATGATATAATCATAACCTTGGGTGATCTGCCAGCTGATAGGAAGTATGTAGAAGGGTCTATGGTACTTACCATAGATGGTGAAGCTTGGACTCTGGTGGATACCTTTGCTTATTCTGGTCCCGGTGATAAGGTGTATAAGGTAGAATTGGATAGTACACTCCAACCATATTTGGTATTCGGTGATGGTCAATTCGGTAGAAAACCAACCATCGGTTCTCAAATAAAAGGTCAGTACTACCTTACTTATGGTTCAAGTGGTAATATACCATCTAACCAATTTGATAAGGTACCAGAAGTAATGTCTGATGTAACTTCTGGTTTATCAATTACTAATACCATAGCTGCAACTGGTGGTTCTGACTATGAGGATTTTGATACTCTGAAGGAGCATATTCCACTCAGTATAAAGACTCTTGGAGTAGCCATTACAAAAGAGGATTACGAAGCAATAGCTATGCTCATAGACGGTGTAGATAAAGCCTACTGTAATTATATATGCGGTAAATATGTAGAAGTATATATTACCCCAGATGGTGGTTCAGAAGCTAGTACCGAACTTATCAACAATGTTAAGCAGAGGATGGAATCCTCAAAAGTACTGACTACTAGAGTAAGTGTATATTCTACACATGCAGCAAAGATATACTTATCTGCAACTATAACCGGTAAGAAGTCATTTAAGTCAATAGATATAAGCAATCAAGTTAAGAAAGCTTTACTTGATGCTTATAACTACCAGAGTTCTGGTATAAACAAATCGGTAAGGCAATCTGATTTATATGCTTTAATGGATAATCAACCAATGGTTGACTTCCTTACCATAACCGAGTTATACTTATTGCCGTACCCAATAGCTATAAATATAAATTCTCAGAATACCGAAGAGATAGTATCTGTACCAGTATTGAACATAACATATTTCAAAATGATATCGTTCAATACTGCAACTCCAGAGACTGACTATGAGAATTGCTATATTCAGACGGTAATAGAAGATGGCAATGCTTTCTATAGAATATTCGCCAATAAGAACGTATCTGGTAATGCCTTATATACTGGTCAATATGGTAAACCAATAAATGTAAGCTTATACAAATCTAAGTTTACTATGACCATCAACTTACCAGTTGAAAATGCAAACTATGAAAATGGTACAGTATATCAGTTAACTACCCAACCAATGGGAAGCAATGGCAGACTGGTAGATCTTATACCTCATAACTATAATATACCAGTTATCAGTTCAGATAACATAACCTTAACAATCAATGAAGTGGTTTAATCCTGCTAAGGAATTCTTCAGGAATTACATCTTCAGTAACCTTTTTGATCATTACTATAAAGCCAATGATACTTATCAGGATTCAGAAGGCAAAGGTATATTCGAAAGGTTCATAGATGTATGTTCAGGTTATTTCGATACTGAAGTAATGCCTGATATAGATAATTTCATGGAGTGCTTGGATGTGGATAAAGCCAATCCAATATTCATAAATTATCTATGGGAATACTTTGGGTTTATCCCTTATGCTTATGGAGTATTAACTAAGGGAGAACCCTATACAGAGGAGAATCTAGAGAATTGGATAAAAGAAGACAGGGGTTTTCCTACTGCTGATTACAGGTTAGTTCTAAGATATGCCATATCACTGTATAAGATTAGGGGAACTAAAAAGTTTTACGAAATCTTAGGTAGATTTTATGGTGTAACTTTTAACCTTACAGAAGTAGAAGGCAGTACTAAAGCTGTAACTGGATTTTCTGGTGATGGGTCAGTAAAGTATGACAATGTTTCTTACTATGATACTCCATCAGCTACTTATGATACAGAGACAGATTGTTGGGAATGTGTTCCTATGATTTTAACTATCGGTATACCAAAAGGTCAATGGAATTTTATGACCAAGAAAGATCAAGAGATTCAGGAAAAACTTTTAGAAGAATGGAAGTCTATGAATCCCTATGCTACAGAAGAAGAGATTCAGCAAGCTAAGGAACAGATATATACTGAGCATCCATCAGATTATAGTGATAAGGTAAAAGAGACTTTGATAAACATAGTTAACAAATATCTGCCAGTAAATGTAAAGTACTTTGAACCAAATGATAGTTCAGTGGTATTTGAACAAACTTCTGCAGTAATTTATATCGTATAACATGCCACTGATCTCATTATTATTTGCAGCTGCCCAAGATCAAAAATTAGACCATGCAGTTCAATCTTTAACAAGGTCATCCATAGAGTTAGCGGAAGCAGCTTCTAACTACGGGGCATTAAAGGTAATCTTCGGTATCTTTATGGTATTAGTTCTAGTATTGGTAGTGATGTTTATATATACCATCTGGAACTTAAACAAAAAGATATCTGTAGTATCAGAGTCTTCTAGTAAGGTCACAGAATTCTTAGATGGAGCTGCTGATTCTACAATAGGTGTAACTGAGGCACAGATTCTTATACGAAGGGGATTCAATTGCCTTGGTTATATATTTAAGTATGCCATACTACGAATAAGACTCGAGAATCATATAGATAATAAAGAGTCAGTAATAAAGAAAGTAGACATATTAGTTAACAATGAGTATTCAGAACTATGTGGGCTTATGTCTAACTTTAATTGTGATGGCAAATCTCTTTCGACCATATTTGAACTTCAAGATAATGAAGCAATAAAAGATATGGTAATAGAACAAATATACATACCCAATGATCAATTCTCCATTTCAAATATGGATCAATCAGTAAGTATGTATCTCAATGGATTGAAATTGATGTACCTTAAAAAATTATAACCATGGAACGAAAATTATTACCGATCATTGACTTTGCTCATGGGTCAGATGTACCTGGAAAACAATCACCAGATGGTAAACATAAAGAATATTTATGGAGTCGTAAAGTAGGTGGAATGCTAGCTGAACGTCTCAAGCAGGAGGGATTCAAGGTAGCATTCACTAATACCTCAGATAAAGAAATCGGGTTATCTAGAAGAAGAGAAATTGCAAATAATCTAGATACTCCACTTGGGGGAACTAAATTTCTGCTATCCCTCCATAATAATGCCACAGGCATGGGGAATGAATGGTGCACTGCAAGGGGATTTGAAATTTATACTACCAAGGGCCAGACTCGTTCTGATTTATTTGCTACAGTAATATTTGAGCAGCTTCAGGAAGACTTCCCGATTACCAATGGATATAAACACCGTATGGATAAATCAGATGGTGATCCAGATAAGGAAGCTAACTTTACTGTACTAATGGGAAATAATTACTGGGGAGTACTGCTTGAGTGGCTCTTCCAGGATAATCCAGATGATGTAGCTTTATTAGAGGATGATAATATAAACCATAAATTGGTTGAGTCTTTAACTAAGGCACTCATTTTCATAGACGAAAACTTGGATAAATTAAAACTGTAGAGATATGGCTAATAATGTAACCGTGGTTAATAACGGTGTAGTTCAACAGAGGTTCTATCAAGTATATGGTGACTTGATTGAATCCAAAGAAACCATGGAACCCATAGCTATTGCTCATGGTAATGGTCCTATATGTGGATTTGATATTGTAGATACTTCTACTGATCATGTAATAATCCGTGGTTCATGGGATCCCAATTTATCTAGCGATGGTATATCCGCTCCGCCAGTATTAAAGAAAGCTAATCGTAGAGTCATACTATCAGACGGGGAAAATAATGGTGGAAATGTAGTTAATGCCATAGTAACTAACGATGGGCTTATACACATATGTCCAGCTATTCTGGATTTTACTAATGTAAAGCCAACTGGTGGATGGTTTGATCTAAATAATCCAAACAGGTTTGTGGCTTTTGCCATGAAAGTAAGCCATACCTATACTCCAGTGGCAGATGCTAGTAACATTGGGGTTAGTGATTTTAGTATTACTTGGTTAACACTAGAAAAGAGTACTGGTGGTACTTATAGTCCAGCAGAGGTAGCCTCTTTAGACTTCTCATCCCTTGTAGGCACTATATTACCATCTGGTTGGATAAATAGGAATACTGATTCTTTAGTTGGTATATACATTGTAGGGTATGACCCAAGTTGGGGAGACAACGATGTATATGCCTCTTTCGGATATAAAATGGCTTTGGTATCATATGATGGTAAATGGCCAGTTAGTCCTTTCACAAACGGGTCATTTGATATCCTTTCACTTAATCAGAAAGTAAAGAATATACCAGTCATAGAGGAGGATGTTGATAGCCTGAAAGGATTGAACAGTATACTTCAGAATCAGGTGAATACTCTGGGTAAGGGTATAGAATGCGATTATGATTTGAATATATATGTTACAGATGAAGGAACTGGTAATGGTACAGTAAGTATTACTATAAAGAAGCTGGTGTATCTCGGAGTAAGCCTCTATGAAGGAGCTGGGAAAACCTTCACCAGTAATACCATGTATTTAAACAATATAAAGGCCATATACTTAGACATATTATCATCTGATACTAATCCAGATACTGGTTTACCTTCTATCTCTAAATGGGGATTAAGTCTTGGATTAAGTACTGTTAGGTTAACTAATCCAAGTGACATTAGGGGAGGCATATCTGGTGATTTTCAAGGAACTGGAGAATCTGGTTCTATATCAGCTGGTATTATATGCCTAATCAATAAGAATGGTCAAATGACTGACTCTTATTATGACCTAGTAGGTAATGGTAAAAGTTCAAAAGTAGTAAAACCCTCTGATGATCCGAGTTATTATCTGGCATTGGTATTAAATAACTTCTTTAATAGGTTTGCTAATACCGCTGATGTATTGGATACATCATCAGAAAGGGATAAGAGATATACTAGAGTATTCATAGATACGAAGAGTGGAGGTTTAACTTCAAGTGATACTTGTGGAATAACTTTCAGATTGTACCCAACAGGTATAAACTTATCTTGGTATGTATACCTTAGTAACACTTCTTCCCCATATACACAAGGTACTTTCAGGTTAGATTTGAATTCTGAATTGGCTTTACATTTCAAGCCTTATGTATTAAAGAATCTATACGACTTCTATAAGAAGGTAACTGCTCAGGCATCTGGCGGGAAGTTGTTATTGCAAAGTATGCCATTGATGGTGAATACTACTCAGACTGGATTAGAGCAAGAAGTAAATGGTCATATCTTTGTTTACTTACGAAATGATTCATCTGATAATTTCTATTTGGAAGTAGTAGTGAGTACTATAAGTGGTTCATCTTCTGCTATCAGAAGTACTTATTTTGGTACTACATTTATCCCATTTATGTTGAATGATGTATGGGATTTATGTAATACTGGAGATGTATCAATTACTCCACATGTATAGATACATATTAAACACAAGCCATAGTTGAGTTGGTTAAGTGGGGCCGGAGTGGGGTTATGTTTAATCCTGCTCTGGCTTTTTTATTGTCTAAGATCTATAGCAGCTTGTTCTAAAGTTTTCTGTATGTTCTTTCTCATTTGAGAAAACATATTTACTGCAAATTTATCTCTTGGCAACTCAAAGTAATCAATCAAGTGAAGGATAGATAACTTACCGTGTGATTCCTTTATTCTTGACTCAAACCATTTGGGGGGTTCAAGCTGTATCTTCATAACCAAATACTCATCAGGTGTAAGATGTTCTTTCATGTATTCATGGAATCTTTGTGATTGTTCTTCCTTGATACGAGTTTCTTCTGAGTCATCAAGTAATTCCTTGTTATTATCAAATAGGACTTCAAATGAAGTTAACTCCTGATTAAATTCTGCCTGTTTAGTATAGGCATTACGCAATAACTTACTCTTGAAAGTTTGAAGGGAAGATAAAAGAGTGGCCTTTAATCTTTCTTCATCATACTCACTTTGATATTTATTGAATACATACAAGAACTTATCCCAGAAAAAAGAGTTGATTATATCTGGTGTAACATTAAATCTTCTAGAATCTATTCCCCTTACTAATCTGCGGATTAATGGTTTACAGGTTTTATACAACCTATTAAACAAATCCTCATCATAAGGTTTTAATTCTGTTAACCGATGTAGTTCACTTCCGTTATTGCCCTTCATAGTAGTAAAGATTTTTTAACAATGCAAATATAATATAATAAGTAACAACTTGTATGAATTTATAAAAATTATTTCACCGTTTGTGTTGAAGTTAGTTCAAAGATGAGCTTCATGAACTATATCATCTAGCAGATACTATTGATAATACATCCTGAATATTATATAATATATGAAACAAAACAAGGTAAAGAAGAGGTTAAACTCATGTGATAAATTCACTTTTTCCATAGAGTTTCAATTAGAAGTATTAAGGTTTCTGATACAAGGCAAGGAATCTCTTTTATATATCTCAAAGATAAAGCCTGGGTATTTTACTCTGATAGAACATTCTATCTTAGTAGAAGCCTTGATCAAATTTGTTAAGAAGTATCAGAGAATCCCCAGTGAAGTTTTAATGATAGAACAGGTAAAGACTTTATTGGAAGGCAAGGATTATACAGATTTGGTTACAAAGGAAGATATCCCCAATATTCATAAGTTAATATATGAACTGTATAACAAGCCATTAAAGGATGTAGATATAGTTTTGGAAAACATACATAAGTTCATTGCCTATATAGAATTAAAGGCTTTGAATGAGAGTATGGATTTCTCAGATTATAACTCATATGAAACATACCAATCAAAGCTAACCAAGATCCTTCAAAATTCAAAGCCACAAAAGAAGGATGAACCATTGTTAATGGTTAGTGGAACTGCAATGCGTCAACTTATGAGAAAGGTTGATCCGGATGTAGTTCCTACTCCATTTTGGCAATTGAATAAGTTGGGTAATGGGGATGGGTATCCTAAGAATTCTTTATTTGTGTTGATTGATCGACCCAAACGGAGAAAGACCTTTGCACTTATAAATATAGCAAGGGGATACTTGGCAATGAGGAAGAACGTATTATATATTGATACTGAGAATGGTAAGAACCAGTTAATGGATCGTATGATCCAATCTACTCTCAACAAAACTAAGAGAGAGATGTTAACTGGTGATTACGATAAAATGGAACAAAGGCACATGCGTAAATATAAACGTCTTGGTGTAGAGTTTATAGTTGAACGTGTACCTGCAACCATTGCAGATTGTAATACTATCAAGAATCTAGTCAGGAAGTTAGAATCAGAGAAAGGTATAAAGGTGCATGTCATCATGATTGACTATGCTGCAAAGTTAGCTTCTATTTCCAGAGATAAGGATGATGTAGAACGTATTAACAACGTATATATTGATATAGATAATATGGGTGATGAACTTGGGCTAGATGCAATATGGACTGCCCAACACGTTACTCGAGAAGGTGCTAAGCATCAAGAAACAAAATATGAGGATAATGATATTGCTTCTGCTATTTCTATCATAAGAAATGCAAAATGCGTAATGGGGTTAAATTCTACACCCGATGAAGAAGAACATAATATAATGAGAATGGAAGTTGTAGTTCAACGAGATGGAGTTCCAACCGGTAGAGTTATGTTCAATATGGATCCAGAAAGACAACGAATGAAAGAATTCTCAAAAGAGGCCAGGGCTAAATATGATGATACAATGGGTAGACAAGTAGACGATATGCTTAAAAAGAAAAGGAAAGTAAGCAATCCTAATGCAGACCCAGAAAAGAGAGGTAAAACCAACGGAGATATTTAAGATAATATAAACCTTAATAAATTAAAATTATATGACACGGATTATTGATTCAAGTGATTTGGCTGTATTTGGAGAAAGAGTTACATCTTGCCCAAAATGTAATAAAGTAATTGCATTTACTAAATATGAAACATTCTTGGATTTATCATACGGTTCAGAACATTGTGGAGAAGAAAGTATTACATGTCCAGAATGCAATTTTATTGTGCATTTAAGAGAATTTCATACTGTTGAACATATGTAATTATGAATATACGATTACTAAAGAGATTTAGAAGTATAGCTTCAAAAGAAATATGTTTAGGAAGACAACCAGGTAATAGGTATGAAGTGGTATGTCCAATAAATGAAGAAAATACTTTTGGATGTTTTACTAAACAATGGGTTCACATAAATAGTCCAAAAGCTTCTATTACATTTAAGATGTGTACTCCCAATGGCAGTACTTTCATAAATAGAATAGGGTATAATCAATACGATGAGTATATTATACCATTTAACACTAATTTTCTAACTATGGAAGAAGCTATTTTAGAGATATCCAAGATTAGGAGAGGTTATATACAATATCACTTAGTGCCGGAGTTCTGCAAAGGATTACCCATTAAGTAGTAATCACCCGGCTATGGATAACATGGTCGGGTATTTTTATTTATTGATATGAAACTCAACAGCAATATAAAAGGTTTTCCTTTATACCATGTAACTAAAGATGGAAAGGTATATAATATAAGGCGTAATCGTGAAGTAACTATACATCCTCACTATCGTACAGGTAGAAATATAGTTCACCTATACTCGAATGGTAAAAGGTATAATCTGAAAGTATACAGATTAGTGGCTTTAGCTTATATACCTAATCCAGAAAACAAACCTTGTGTATGTCATAAAGATAATAATAAATCCAACGACTGGGTTGAGAACTTATATTAGGGTACCTATAAAGAAAATTCTCAACAAATGGTTATGGATGGTAGAAGTACAAAAGGTCAACACCGTCAGGGTATCAAACAACCCAAATGCTTCAGGAATCCTCGTTCAATACTCACTAAAGTTAGGTATCAGACTTTACTAAAATATATAGATGATAAAACCAAATTAAGGGCTTTAGTTAAAACCTGGGGAATATCACAACGTAGTATGAACAGGTATATACATAAAATAAAGACTGGTTATTATGAAGCTTAATAATAATCTCAAGGGCAGGCTCCATCAATACTTTATAAGAAAGATAGGGGCTTTTGATTACAGACACTCATGGATGAAGTCAGATTGTCCATACTGTGGTAGAGAAAAGAAGTTTGGTATCAACCTTTCAAGCAATAGGTGTAATTGTTTCCGATGTGGAGAACATCCCTCCCCTATTGGATTAATCATGTATCTAGAGAATACAGATAGTTTTCAAGAAGTATTGCATATACTTGAATCGGGTGATTATTCTGGATATGTATTTAAGGAGGAGAAGGTTGAATTAAAAGGTAAGAAAGAATTTTTCCTCCCTGATGGATTCAAGAATATATCCATGGGTAATTCTGTATTGGCAAAGTCAGCCAGGAATTATTTGAAGAGAAGAGGATTCAATATAGATGAATTGGCTCGTAAGGGATGGGGATATTGCAATGAAGGTAAGTACCTGGGTTATGTAATTATCCCATTTACGGAGCATGGGCAATTAACTTATTTCAATGCCAGATTATATATGGGCGCTGGACCCAAATATAATAATCCAGAAGTAGATGTAACGGGTTTAGGAAAGAGTTTTATTATTTATAATGCAGATGCTCTAGAAATATACAAAACAGTTTATATTTGTGAGGGTGCAATTAATGCAGAGACTATCGGAGAAAATGGGATTGCAACTGGTGGCAAAAGTATTAGTCGATACCAGGTAAATAAATTTATTAAAAGCCCAGTAGAAAAGTTTATTATATTAATTGACCCAGATGCTAAGGATAAGGCATTAGACCTGGCTTTCAAATTAGTACCCTTTAAAAAGGTAAAGGTGGTATTTCTACCTGATAATGAAGATGTGAATTCTTTGGGTAAGAGAAAGACTTTAGAATATGTACGAAAGACGACATATCAGACTTATCAAGAACTTTTAACTATAAAATCAGAACTAAAATTATAAATTATGGCACTTTTAATTTAGGTTATATCAGTGGTATTACTTTCATTTATTACACTTATTGTAACTACTTGGATATGCAATATAACAGACTCTTCAAATAGCCTTATTCATAATAACAAATACAACAAGTATAAGATTTATTATGATGCCTCATGTGACCTATATTATTGTAAGATGGTAACTAACTATCTGTTGGGTATTATACCTATTTGGAGGAAAGTCAAATATTCAGTACCATCAGGATTTGAAGATTCAATTTATCATATATGGTATGAAGATAATTCAGAAATTATACGGGTTGAGATGAATAAAAGTTACACTGAATACTGTGAAAGAAATGATAAGTTAAAAGCTAAGGCAAGAGTAGTATATAAGAGTTATGAATAAGGTAAAGAGAGAACCGTCAATCCATATATCCAAATCTTTATTCCGTAAATTATGGAATGAGATTGGGGATAAAGTATCAGAAGAATTTGTGGATAAATTTTTTACAAGAGCCAGGCAATATTCTTTGGATCATAGATCAGTAATTGGGGATAATAAACCAGTAAGAAAAAAGGCTATCAGTAGAACTTCAGGTAGTATAGGGGATGCTAATTTATTAGCCGATATTATATACTCTACTAGAATACAACTAAAACATATAGGAGTAACCAAAATAAAGCAAACAGATTTACAATGGGCATCAATAAAAGAGTTGGTACCTGTTGTAAATGAATTCTGTCAAAAGTATGGATTTGAACCTCGCCATGGTTATATTGAATTTGTAACTACTGGCCTTAAACTTATGGCTCAGGCAAAGAGGGTTAATTATAACTTCTGTGCTAATTGGTTACATCAAAGAGTTAATTGGATAATTGAGATATATGATTCTGAGATAGAAGTTAAAGAGGATAAATATCCAGAATATACTAGAGAGGTATATGAGAACTATACAAAGGAAATCCTCGACAGAATAGGTATCAACAATACTTATGATAAGAATCCTCAAGAATATGTATGGTTTGTAAGAGCAAGAAAACTTGCAGATGAAATAGGAGTTGACTATGAAACTTTTGTTCAGGCTCAATTCTATGCTCTTGAATTCTGTAATGGTATACCTAAGATAGAAGATCTATCAAATGATAAGGCTCGTCAAAGAGTAATCAATTATATGGCTAAATTTAATATTGTATCCCGACCCAAATCAGAACATGTGGATTGGGATGCCTTTAAAAGATAGGATATGAAAAGATATGATCCAATGGTAGAAGCAGCTAAACCCTTATTAGTGTTATATACTGTAGCTATAATAATTGGTTTGATATTGGGTATTATTTGTTGGATATTTGATATAAGAATATGATAACTATAACTATCAAGAACTGTAATGTTTGTGAGATTTCTGGTCCAGCTAAATTCACAAATAAATTATATGAGGCTTTCAGGATCAAGCATCCGGATGCCTGGCATATATTGATGTATAGCAGGGCAAAGAATTGGGATGGGTATGTAAAATATATCTCAAACTATGGTCAATTCAAGATAGGCCTACTGAATAAGGTTTATAATGAATGCTGTAAAATGGGACAAAAAGTAAAAATTATAGATAATAGACCCCCGTTAGGAATTAAACCAGTAATTCCAGATATACTGGGAGATAAAAATCTACGGGAAGTACAAAAAGAAGCTCTAGAAAAGATATTAAATAATCGTGTAGGGGATACTCCTTTCCTGATTTGTGCATCAGACCTGGCTGTAAATTTTGGTAAGACACTTATATTCTGTGGGTTACATCAAGCCTTCAATAGGAAATTGAAAACTGTGTTGTTATTAAACAGTGTAGATTTGTTTAAGCAATTCAAAAAGGAGATTCCAGAGTTGTTACCAGGTGAAAAGATTGCATTTATCCAAGGTAGTAAATGTAATGATTGGGGTAACTTCAATGTGTGCATGGTACAGTCATTATCGTCTAACATAAAACGGTACCAAAGATTCCTATCAGAAATTGATATGGTATTAATAGATGAGGCTGATGTCATAGATAACAAAACCTATAAAACCGTAATACAGCACTTATACAACTCTAGAATACGAATTGGATTGAGTGGTACAATTTATATGAGTGATCAGAAGAAGAAATTGATACATAACCTAAATATCATGTCTTTCATTGGTGATAAAGTTAACCAAGTAAAACTGGTTGATATGATAGAGAAAGGATATTCTACTCCAATTACCTGTAAACTAGTATATGCTCCCTTTAAGTATTCTAAAGAAGTTGACTATCCAACAGAATACAAAGAAGTGATATGTGATAACAAAAAAGCTTGGAAGTTTTCTCTTGATCGTACAAAATACAATCTGAAGAGAAAAAGATTGCCAGCTCTTATTGTATGTAAGTTCATTGACCATTGTGAAAATCTTTACAAGTATTACGTTAAACATCTTGGAAATGATTACAGTATACAATATGTACATCATAAGACAAAAGGGCGTGATAAAATTCTACAAGATTTCAGGGAAGGGAGAATTGATGTGCTAATTGCTACTACAATCATTTCTAGAGGTCAAAATTTCCCTGAATTGAAATATCTTCAGAATACTGCATCAATGGATTCTAATGAAAAATCGATACAGATATTGGGACGTCTTGCAAGAACTCACATGAATAAGAAGAAGGCATATCTTGATGACCTTCAATTCCCTGGTCATTACCTTAAGAGGCATGGCAATCATAGAAAAACGTATTATCAGAAAGAAAATTTAAAGGTAATCAAGGTGGAGGGATAATACGCACGCGTATGCGTATATACTTACCTGTATATCTCTATTAGTATTTAGTATACTAAATACTAATAGAGGTTTATATAGCTAAAGCTATATAAACTTATACTTTCTATACTTACTTTAGTAAGTCTTTAAGCTAAAGCTTAATAATGCGCACGCACGCATAAGGGATTGCCTGAAAGTTAGTGCATATACTATTCTACATCAATGAAACAGAAAAAACCTATTAACTATTGAATGATATCAAACACTCGAATATATGGCTAAGAAAAAGAAAGACAAACTTAAAGATGCCAGGGAAGAATTAGAATCAGGTGATATCCTTGAACCAATGGATATTTCTAAGTTGGGAACAAACGGAGATGTATGCTTTGGTAAGCATTATGATCTTTCAACCAAGGAATGCAAGATGTGCGGGGATTCCGAATTATGTTGTATCAAGTTCACAGATCTAATGGGTAAGACCAGAAAGGAATTAGAAGCTGATACCCAATACAAGGATTTGGAACCTTTGATTGATATGGCAGGTTGCAAGAAGTATTACCGTAAATTGGTAAGGGATAAACTTGGTAAGAGAGAAATACTTGATAAGCTTCAGAGTAGGTTTGAATTATCACGTAAAGAAGCAAGAGACTTATACCGTAAATTTAACAGTAAATAACATGATTCAATTAGAGTTCACAAAGATTCGGGAGGTTAAATCCCCCAACCGAGCAAACGAAGGGGATGCAGGTTTAGATTTCTATATCCCTAAGTTATCAGAAAAGGATATACTAAGGGTGGGGGAAAAAGATTTACGTGATATGGTTGGTATCAACCGTAAGATGTATAGTAAAGGTTATATCAAGTTCAATGGTATGGGAACTGATGATCTTTATGTAATCGTTAAACCTCATGGAAGGTTGCTTATTCCATCAGGTATAAAGGTACTGATCAATCCCAAAGAGTCTATGCTAATGGCAGCAAACAAATCTGGGGTTGCTACTAAAGATGGGTTGACATTCACTGCAGAGATTGTGGATAGTCCATATACTGGTGAAATGCACATAGGTATACAAAATAATTCACCTGAAGAAGTATGGATACCTCTTCAACAGGATAAGAAGATAATGCAGTTCATACATGTTCCAATCCTACTTTCAAATCCCATAGAGATACCTAATGAGGAGTATGAAGAGAAAGCAAAGGACTGGGGAACAAGAGGAGACAAAGGATTTGGTGCACACGATAACAAATAAGAAGATGGACTCGAGGGACATAATTCAGGAACCTGGTATCATACCCGGTGATAAGTATTTGGAAGAGATATACTCTATGCAAAAAGAACTGTTATCTGGTTATATAGGCATAGAGGGATTACCACAATACCCAATAGACATAAATACTAAGGCATCACAATCCTTGTTGAAGGATTTCACTGCTAGAGTGGTAGAGGAATTATCAGAGGGATATGAATCATTCCAAGCTATCAGTGAAAGTATGAGTAAAAATCATTGGAAGTTAGCTAATGGTAATTGTGAAGACTCAATCTACATTGAATTGTTAAACAATCTTCAAAATGCCAATGAAGAGAATGCAGATGCAATACACTTCTTTGTAGAGTTGCTAATATATGCAAATGTAGGTCCAGATGACATTATGTCATATATGGAGAAGTATGCTAAGGATAATCACTTCAATAAGATTGAAATTGATAGTTTCAATGAAATGATAGGTGATGTATTATATACTGCTCAGAATATGGGAGTGAAATGGTTGATGGATGAGGGTAATATTGATGTTACACTTAATCATCAAAAGATAGATCTCTTAAAGTGGTATGAGAATAAAGATAGTGGATCTTTACCTGAATACAACATAAACTTATTAGTTGGTGGTAGGATGTATAACTATGAGGACTATGAAATTCAATATCCATACATACTGTGGAAGATAACCCATCACCTTAACATTGCTCGTAACTTTTTGAAGAATAAGCCTTGGAAGCAATCTCAGGTAATGACTCAAGAGTTAAAGTACCAGGCTGAATTAGTGAAGGCATTCATATATTTCTGTGGATACCTTGGATGGATAGGTATGGATTCAAAGGAAGTATTCTATATCTACTTCAAGAAGAACCACGTTAATATGTTCCGTCAAAAGTCGAAGTATTAATATGAACATAGTAAAGAGCAATAGGCCAGTAGATGCTTGGGAGCAAATACTTGAAAATTTTTTGGTTAAGAAACCAGAATGGTTTAGTGAAGGGATAGGGTATAACTTAACCGATTCATTATTCACTTATGATCTGGTAGTAGAGATATCAGAAGCTAAGTTTGATCCAGAATTTGATTTTGGTAAGTTATTTGGATATACAGCTACTAAGTGGACTGGATTAATAACTAATTACATTGATCTTGATATTCTTGATCAGGCAAAGTTAATGATAAGGAAGTTAGAGGAGAATAAGGCAGTAAATAGGAATTATCACATCGGTTTCCATTTTGCTGACAATCATGGCAGTGGAAAAGGATGCTTGGTTGGAGGTATATTCTCCCGTAAGATTGGGGTTGATAATCCTGAGGTAACAGTAATCATACGTTCATCCGAAGTAGTTACAAGGTTGCCAATAGACATGTTGCTGTTCTGTCGTATTGGACAGTACATTTATGGTCATGATAATTTTTCATTGAAGTTAGTTATCAAGGCTGCTTGGGCAAATGATACTACCATACTTCTATATCAGAATATAAAGGACTTAAAAGAGTTCTTGAAAGAAAACTGTAATGATGAGGCTCGTAGGAAAAAGATACGTAAGTCACTGAAAAAATTAATGACAAGTGATGAGGCTAGTTATAAAACCTATGGCAACAGTTTTAGAGCTTTCAAAGTACTTAGGAAAGATTTAGGATATAAGCAAAAATCAATGTTGGCCTCTGACTTAGAAATTGGAGATTGGGATGGAATTCCATTACCAGAGGTATGTCCATCAATTCTAAAGCGTAACATGATAAAGAAGACATATCTTAAGTTCACAGAGAAGTATGGCCTTAAACTAAAGTTGGAAGAGAATACAGAGAAGAAAAAGAAAAAGTTGATATCATTCTCTTCACCTGATGAAGATGATATGGATGATAACGAACCAATAGCTGAGGCTAATGAGTAAGTTAAAAGTAAAGAATAACCTGTTAGTGTTCCGAAATAGCATGAAAGCTTGGGAGGGGCTTAACAGGTTATTCTTATTCAATATTCCCGGTTTGGATATTGAAAGAATTGGTAAAGCTCAATATATAAATGATTTGGTTATTTATATTAAAGAACCTCTAGTAGACCCGGAATTTGATTTTGGAAGGCACTTTAATTATACATCTGCTAAATGGAAATCTTTGATAGCTAATTATATAGATGAGAATTCAATGATTGATCTGAGACAAGAAGTGGTGAGATCATTGAATTCAAGAAAGATTTTCAACATAGGGTATCAGTTTGATAATAAGCATGCACATGGAAAGAATTGTTTATTATCATTGACAGTATCAAAGAAAGCTGGTATGGATTATCCCATGATAACGGTATTCATGAGGGCTTCTGAAGTAACTAAAAGACTAATATGTGATCTTTTATTAATACAAAGAATTGGTGAATACATATTCACTGGGGATAAATTCTGTATATCAATACACTTTAGTCAGATATTCAATGATGATACGGTATTATTGATGTACCATGCTCATGAGGATCTATTAAAGCTTAGTGATAGAATTGGTATATATGATAGTAATTGGTATGATAGGCTGAAGTATCTACTAAAAGTAGATCCCGATAAGATAAAGTATAAGGTACATAAAAGAGCATTGAAAGTACTTAGGCCAGAATTATTCAAATATCCAAAAACTCTGGCAAAAGATTGTACACTTGGTAATGAAGACTGGCTACCTTTCTAAGAAAGGGAAGTCTATTGAATTGCAAACATAAAAAAATTATAACCATGAGAATATATTCAAATCCCTACGAATTGATGTCTGAGACTGCCCGTAATATATGGGAGATGGGTACAGAGGTAAAACCAAAAACTTACCAAAACAAAGTAATAGAAGGCAAAGATGAGTTCATAACTAAAGAGCTTATTTGTGAACAATATTGCTTAACTCACATGGATGATCCATCTCCATTATTTGTATTTACCAAATCTAAAGATTGGGCAGATGCCGAATTTAAAGAGAGAATTAGTGGAGTAATGGAAAATCCAGGTAAAGCTTGGGAATTACGTAAAGATATCTGGGAAGAGTTCTTAGTAAATGGGTTCTTTGATTATACCTATGCTGAACGTATGAATGAGACAGTTTCATATAAAGGCAAGGCATTTTCTAAAATAGAAGCAATTATAGAGTTGTTAAAAACAGACAACGATACTAGAAAAGCCATACTAAATATATATGGTGAGGATGGTTTTAATGAGGATTGTGATTCAAACTATCTTGGTGGTGAACATAGAATACCATGTTCAATGTATTATGATTTCCTTATCCGGGAGAATGCCAGAGGAGAAAAGCAATTAAATATTTGCTATCACCAAAGATCATCCGATTTTGTAACTCATTTCGGAAATGATGTATATTTGGCATGGAGACTGATGGAATATGTAGCTAGTGAAGTAGGAATTAAACCTGGATATTTATATCATACTATTGATAGTTTGCATAGCTATAAAAAAGATTGGGTTAAGCTTAAGACATCAATCCAAACTGAATTGAGATAACCTCAGAGGGTAATTGGTAATTGAAATGATGTTTTGTTCTGGGAATCGAGTTTAGTAGTGAAGAAATTACCATTACCCTCACAAGGGCCCATAGCTCAGTTGGTAAGAGCAGCGGACTCATAATCCGAAGGTCGGGGGTTCAAACCCCTCTGGGCCCACCAAGGATTTTCTTATTTTGCGCGTGGACAACAGTCCTGGTAAATTCGGAGGTACTAGACAGTAGTGATACAGGCTGGTACCAATTACGGGAGTAGCACAGTCAGGTTAGTGTACTTGCTTTGGGAGCAAGGGGTCGCAGGTTCGAATCCTGTCTCCCGTACTAATTAATAAAAGCTCGGATGGAGAAATAGGTAAACTCATCAGATTTAAGCTCTGACGGTCATTGACCTTGCGGGTTCGACTCCCGCTCCGAGTACATAGTATCAAATACTCTTGTCTTATGAATGATGTTATAATTACCATGGCTGGAAAGGGTACAAGAACAAATAAAGAAGTACCCAAACAATTCTTAAAAGTATCACAAGATAAATACCTATTTGAAATCTCATTAGATAAATTTATACGTACTGGATGCTATCGTAAGATAGTTCTTGTTGTGAATCCAGAGTATGTAGAGTGGGTAAAAAATAGAATATCTAATAACTATCCAGGTAAATTAGGCAGATTAATCACAGTAATACCAGGTGGTGATACTGCACAACACTCGAGAATCTTAGGATTTGAAAGCTTATTAACAGATGAGGAATCACTTTGGCCAAATACAGTTACTTTCCATGATGGTGTAAGAGTTGGTTTCGATGAAAATCTACTAACATTCATGATTAATAATTGTAGGTTTAATAGCACTGCATATGTACCGTATATTCCAGCAACTGGTACATTAAGATTAGATTCTGATAAGGTAGTATATACTAAGGATAAGTACATGAGGCTTCAGACTCCCATGGTATTTCCATTTTACCAATTCTATGGATGTTATAATAAGGCAAAAGATAAGGGTATAGAATACCAAACAGCTTCTGATTTGTATGAAGACAACGGCGGTTTAGTGAACTATGTAATGGGTAATAGATTGAACTTCAAGGTAACTTTCGCAGAAGATATTGATGTAGTAAGATTATTATACAATCATGAATAATATGAGTTATATTAGTAATCATATCCATAATGGTAATCTAATAAGCAACCTTAGGAGAGAAGTATGGGATATAGAACTAGATATGTTAGATCTAGTAGTTAATATATGTGACAAGATAGGAGTAAAATATTATCTTGATGCAGGTACACTATTAGGTGCAGTTAGACACCAAGGATTCATACCTTGGGATGATGATATCGATTTGGTAATGTTCAGAGATGAATATGATAAGTTTATATCATACTGTAGGGAAAATTTAGAATATCCATATTTCTTACAAGTACCAGATACTGATAGTTCTATCTATCAACATGCTAAGATAAGAAGGAGTGATACTACTGCTATATTGGAAAATGATTTAGAGGCTAATTGGGATTTTAATCAAGGCATATTCATAGATATATTCCCATTAGATAGAGTTCCAGAAGATAAGGGGAAAAGGGAAAGATTTCTATATGAATTGCAATTAATTAAACTAGAACTCTTCTTTTTAAAGAATAGGAGCTGGAAATTTGCTAATATTCCCCTTGAAAGGGAAAGAATGAATTACCTTAAAAACCTTTATGAAAAGAATAGGAAAAGGTATAATAACACTCAAGAGAATTGTTGGGCAACATTAGCTTTTCCTGAACATAACAATATCATAAAGAATATTGATTTTTACAAGAACCAATATCCGGATGTATTCTTAACATTTGAAGGTAGAGATTTGAGAGTACCGAATATTTACCATGGAGTATTGGAAGACATATATGGAGAGGATTACTTAATTCCCCAGAAATATCCTGGATTACATGGTAGGATATTGGTGAATACTCATAAAACATATAAAAACAATATGGAAGACTTTCAAATATTGAAGTAGGTTATAGACAGTATACCGTAAAAAGTATACTGTCTTATTGTCGAATAAGCTAAAGAATCTCAACAGAGTTATGGTTTATTAAATAACTATTGAATACTGCAATATTTAATAATATTATAGATGGAGTCAAGATATGCCATAATTAAGAGTTTTTCACAGGTTAAGAAACTTGTGAAAGCTTGTCTGAAGACAGGTATAGCTTCAATTGACTATGAGACCAATGCTGAAGGCATATACAATAAAACATTCAGACCAACCATTCTATCAGTAACTTTTCAGGTTGGTTCTGGAGTATCTATTCCATTATGTCATCATGAATATGATAACCCTCATTGGAAAAAATGGCTTCTATACTTTGGTAGAAAAGTAGTTGAGAATCCAAAAGTAACCAAAGTAGGTTGGAATCTGAAGTTTGACCTTCAGATATTTGAGTTGTATGGTATATATGTAAGAGGTACAGTATTAGATGGTATGTTAATGAAGTACCTCTTAAATGAAGAGAGACCGAATGACCTTAAATCGATGGTTCGTAGGTATTTACCAGAACACGGGGATTATGAGAAGGCAGATAAGTTTGATAAGATACCATGGGATAAAAAGCCATTAGAACAACTTTGCAAATATGGATGTCAGGATACAGATTATACCTTACGATTATCTATGTTCTTTGAGAACAAATTGATAGAAATAGGTATGTATCCTTTATTAAGGCATTTGATAATGCCAGCTTCCAGGGTATTGCAGCATGCAGAAAAAACAGGATTATACCTTGATAGAAAGTTCAATCAAGAATTACTTGAATCTTACAAACCAAAGATTGATCAAGCAACTTCTGGTTGCTTGAATCTTCCAAGAGTAAAAAGATTCTCTAGATGGCTTATCCAAGAAAGAATAAGCAAATACATTTCTTCAATTGAAAGAGAACTTGAAGATTTGGATTATAGTGATCCAAAAGATGCAAGGAAGATAGCTAGCAGGGAACAAAAAATATCCAATATAAGAGCTGGTGTATTTACAACAAAGAAGGAATTAGAATTAACCAGGGATATAAATCTTGGTAGTCCAGTAGACTTACCGATGTTGTTATATTCTGAAAAAGGGTTCAAATTCCCTATTATAAAATACACAAAGGATAAGACTACCAATCGTGATACTGATAAGCCAAGTACTGATGAGGATACATTGGTAGAACTTCGGTTGTCAATTAAGAATCCAGAAAGTCCAAAAGCAATATTCTTGGATAATCTACTCAAGTTGAGAGGATTGAAGAAGATGTACACTACATATATAGAAGGGTGGCATGATAAAGTACAGGATGATAGTAAATTACATGGTAGATTTTTGATACATGGAACAACAAGCGGTAGATTGAGTTGCATAGGTGGAGATACAAAAGTATTAACTCAATATGGAGAAATACCGATTATAGATATTAAGGATTGGATTGGTGAAGGATTATGTGCCATGACCAAAGACGGGTGGCAATTAATAGAAAACTTCATATATAAGGGTGTTGATGATATGTATGAAGTAACACTTGAAGATGGTACTTCTATTCAATGTACTTTAGATCATAAATTTATAACCAATAAAGGTACTAAAAGATTAAGGGAAATTTACAACAAATACCGAAATACTATTGATTCTAAAATTAAACTTTTAAGATATGTCCCAGACTACGAACAATAGGCAAAAGGTATTCGAAGATAAATCTATCAACGGTCCAAGGAGAAAATTAAAGTTAATAGTAGAGGATGGTAAAAGATATATAAAGAAAGAAGATCTTTTACATTACTTCTTTCAAGAGAATTGGAATATAGAAGACTTTAATTACCATTTTGGCATTGGTCATAGGATAGTGAGAGGTTCTCTATATAAATGGTTTACTAGAGAAGAAATAGAGGAATCTCATAGAAAGAAGATTGCTAATAAACAGATTGGTAGTAATAATTCTAATAGGATTAATTGGTATAAGCCTCGTAAGCTTATACCTTTATTGGATTTAGAAGAAGCCGTTAAAAAATCTACTTGTAAACAGGATTTGAAGGAGAGACTACAATTAACTCCTTGGGAATTGTCACACATACAACAGTTCTATAACTTTAAACTACCAAATAGATCTCCTTTACTTAATACTAAACTACAGTATTCTCTTTCTATATGTGATATAAAACTTTTATGTAAAGTTATTACTGGGATGGGATGGGAAGATGTATTTTTCTATAATACTCCTAAGGCTATCTATAAAATGGATTGTCTTATTTGGGAACTTAGGAAGATAAATCGTTCTTTGAGGAGAGCTTTTAGAAAACAGATAGTAGCCAATGGTATTAAGTTTCCTACAAATTTGATAGAGTATAAATTTCACAAAGCTCTAGAAAAATGGGTATAGAACATGAAATACAATATTATATACCAGAACATAATATACATCTAGACTTTTTAATAATGGGTCATTACAACTTGGAATTAGATGGAAATTTGCATGAAGAAGAAGCCGATAGAGGTAGAGACCGTATTCTCAAATCTCTTGGCTATAAAATTATAAGACTAGATTTAAAATCTCTAAATCTTACTAGATTCTCAAAAGAAAAGGAGGTAAGGAAATGTATAAAGAAATTGGTATTACCAAAGTTAAACCGATAGGTAAGAAAGGTGTATATGATTTATCCGTTATGAACTGTCATCAGTTTGTGGCTAATAATATCCTAAATCATAATTCTCAAGAACCAAACTTACAGCAAATCCCAAAGACTTCAGTAGACCCAAATATAAAGAAGCAATTAGTAGCCCCAGATGGTAAGTTGTACATGGCTCTTGACTACTCTCAAGCAGAGTTAAGAATCATGGCTCATCTGTCTGGGGATGAAACATATCTTGAGGCTTTTGCAAAAGGTCAGGATCCTCACCTTGCTATTGCAGCAAAGAAGTATGGGGTATCATATGAGGAAGCATATAAAGCTTACAGTGATGAACAACACCCAGATCATAATCTTTGGAAGAACCGAAGAAAGCAGGCAAAACAGATTTGCTTCGGTATTATCTATGGTATTCAGAAGAAACTGCTTGCAGTTAAATTGTCAGATCCAAAAGCTGGTATTATTGTAACACCAGATGAAGCTCAGCAGCAGTTAAATGAATTCTTCTATGAACATCCTAAGATTAAAAAGTTCATGATTCATCAAGAAAAGGTATTGATTAAGCATGGGTATATAAAATCTTTGTTCGGAAGAAAGAGAAGGTTACCTCAGGTATATTCCGATAATGAACAAGAAGCAGCATACGCAGTACGATTATCTGTTAATATGCCATGTCAATCAGCAGCATCTGATATGAACTTATTTGCTTCAGTATTAAACTATTGGAAAATGAGACAAGGTAAGTTGCCATTTATGCAAGAGACTTGTAATGTTCACGATGCTACCTACTATTTGGTGAGGCCAGAATATATAAATACATGGGTAGTACATGAAATATGGGAAACTTGTCGTAACCCTAATACAAAAGAATATTTTAACTTTCAGATAGACGACGTCAATATGAGCATGGATTTTGTTATAGGACGTTCAATGGCAGAGGAATTACCATTTATACCCGGTTATGATTATAGGAAAATGCTTAAACCAGATTTTAATCCAGATGAGTACTTAGAAGAACATCGTAAGTACAGAGGTATTGAAATAGAAGATTACCCTAAGTTGTATCCAGAAGAGATAGCTAGGAATAAAATGGAATTTGAGAAAAGGATATATGAAAGGTAATATACCATACTTTGATTGTTATCATGTTACAAGAAGTGGTGATGTATACTCCAAGTATAAAGACAAAGTTACTTGGAGGAAAATGGCTAAGAGAAAGAAGAATAATGGTTACATTATAGTAAGCTTAAGAAATAACGATGGGGTTAAGTATACATTTAACATACATAGGTTAGTAGCTGAAACTTATATACCTAACTCAGATAATAAGCCATGTGTAGGTCATAAAGACAATAATAGGGAAAACAATACAGTAGAAAACTTATACTGGTGTACTCATAAAGAAAATACTAAACAATGTATAGATGATGGTAGATTTAATATACCAAGCCAAAAGTTAAATGATGAGTCTATAAATAGTATGATAGAAGATTATGAAAGTGGTATGAGTAACATACAGATAAAGGCCAAATACAAAATAAGTATTATGACCATGTATAAATACTTCAACGAAAGAGGTGTTATATGGAAAAAAGTCAAAAGGTAGTACGGTTATCCCAGATTAAGAAAAATACCTTGAAGATACTTTTTCAAGGGAAGACCTATGAGATTGATTTAGATCAGGAGCTTATGATTGATGAGAACTTGGTTAATCAGTCTTTAAGAAAGAGCCCTTCTAATTATGCTTTACTTGTAATGGTTAGGGATAGGCTTATCTATAAAAGGGATAAGCTTGAAAAAGCCAAAGATCAAGCATATAGCAAGGCATGGCTTTATTATAAGGAGTCAGGTAATGTAAATAATGAGGCAGCTTCACATAAGGCAGAAAATAATAAAGCCTATCAAGGAGCTTTGAAAAGGTATATGAAGGCAGAATACAATGCAAATAAGTTCATTGGAATATGTCGTGCATACGAGTCAAGAGAAAACATATTGAGAACTGTATCAGCTAACTTACGTAAACAACAGTAACTATGTCAAAAGTAGAATTAAACCTTCTTTCAGTAGAAGAAGCAAAATGGTTAAACGAAAAACTGAAAGGTGTAGGAACACCAACAGGTGGGAGGGTATTAATTGTATCCCCGAAGGTAACATCAGAGACTAAAACTCAGAGTGGTCTTTATATCCCACAGGATCATGATAAGGATACTGTACCACGTAAAGGGGTAGTAATTCAAGTTGGGTATATTACCAAAGAACAGGAAGTAGATTATCCAGGTCTTCAGGTTGGTGCAGTAGTAACTTATGGTCTATATGCAGGTAAAGAATTAGATGTAATAGACCTTCCTGATCAGGTAACAACTATATTATCACTGAACGAGATACTTTATATTGAAACCAATAAATAAAGCTATGAAAGAGAAAACTAAAAAGAGTTCAAGTAGTGTAATGACTACTAGAGAGAAAATGCTCGCTAGAAAGAAGGATTTAGAAAAGCGAGGTGGTGGTGGAGGGATGATATATCCAAAAGAAGGAACAATACGAGTACGTATTAAATCCCGAGGTGCCGATGAGGAACTTGGTATAGAAGTTGTTCAATTCTACCTTGGTCCAAAGGATGGTGGTATCATATCCCCGGCAACATTTGATGAGCCATGTCCTTTCATGGAGAAATTCCAGGAGCTTAAGAATTCTGATGATCCAGATGATAAGGCACTTGCATCTAAGTTAGTACCGAGAAGAAGGTATATATTAGGGGTAATAGCTTATAAAGATACAAAGGGAAAAGAGGTAGATCCTGATAAGATTGATAAACCCATGATGGTACCCCGTTCGGTATATCAGGATATCATAGATTTATACCTTGATGAGGAGGATTGGGGTGATATGACCGATCCCATTGAGGGGTATGATATTAAGATTACCCGAACTGGATCTGGTAAGATGGATACAAGCTATTCTGTATCACCCTGTCAGAAAACCAAGCTGGATAAGAAATACCGAGATGATGTAGATCTTGAGAAAGCAGTAAGAGCAAGTATCCTTTCTTATGATCAATTGGAAGAGAAGTTGGCATCTTTCCTTAATGAAGGAGGTGATGATGAGGATGAAGATGATGCACCCGTAAAATCTTCTAAGAGCAAGCTAGCAGATAAAAAGAAGAAAAACGGAAAGAAATATAAAGGTGATATCTAAAATCTCTAGATATATACCTAAACAGGGAGTGGGGTATAGTTTATATCCCACTCTTTTCATCTAATATCAAATAAGTATGACAAGAAAGGCAAAAGCTCCTAAGAAATCAGGAGGCAGGAAATTTAAGGTACCAACACAAAATGAGATACTCAAGAAGTATGGGTCATCTTTACAATTTAAAGCTAGTACCATAAATCATCATGGATTATGGATTCCATCTACTTTCTTTGCTCTCAATTATCAAATGGGTGGTGGTGTACCATTCGGTAAGATAATTGAAATAATGGGTGAGGAATCATCTGGAAAATCACTGATAGCATATAACTTTGCTTATGCTACTCAACAACTAGGTGGTCATGTAATATGGGTAGATGCTGAACAAGCATGGATGAATTCATGGGCAGAAGAGAATGGATTGGATCCCGAAAGAGTAACAGTATTAAATGATACCCGTATAGAAACAATATCTGATGCAATAGCAGACTTGGCAATATATTGGAGATCAAAGTTAGTGAATAATGAACCAATCATAGTTGTGATAGATTCAATAGCTGCTCTTGATTCAATAGAAGCCATAGATGCAAAGATGGCAGATGGTAAAGCCGAAATGGGTAACCGAGCTAAGCAGATATATAAGATGTTCCGAATAAGGAATGAATTATTCTATCGCTTAGGTGTAACTATGGTGTGTATCAATCAATTGCGTAGTAAACTGGGAGCAGGATTTGGTCAAGATACTAACACAACTCCCGGAGGTGCTGCTCTTAAGTTCTATGCTTCAATAAGGTTGGCTTTCTTTTCAGGTAAGACTCTAAAGATTAAGTATAAAGGCAAGGAAAGACGGGCGGGTAAGTATGTAACTATTCAGATGAAAAAGAACAAGGTATCTCCCCCAAGAGAAACCATATCTAAAGCCCCGATATATTTCAACCCAAAGTATCATGAGATTGGATTCGATAGATACTTCTGGTTAGAAGAATCTTTAGAAGATGCTGGTGTAATTGAAAAGCTTGGTGGAGGTACATACGTGTTCGAGGGTAATAAACTATGCCGTGGTGAAGATGCTTTCCATAGGTTGATAGAAGAAGATGGAGATCTTAGGAAAAAATTACTCAGGGCAGCAGGAATAAATACCATAGGAACTACTAAGCGTAAGCTAAAGAAGATTACACGAAATATGTTCCCTGTTGATGAAGATTTAGACTATGAATCTCAAATAGAATCAGATGATACAGAAGAAGATGAAATCATCCCAGACGAGGGGTAGAAAGCCAAGAATGCTTATGGTAGTGGACGGTAGTAACCTTGCTCACCGTTCATACCATAAGTTTAAGAATCTTAAAGCTAATAATGGAGCTGGAACAGGATTAGTATATGGGTTCTTAAGAATATTTGGTTCATACCTTGTAAGGTTTAAGCCAAGTCATGTGGTAATTACATTTGATACACATAAGAGTAAATCATCAAACTTCCGTAATGACTTATTGGAGGGTTATAAAGCTCACAGAAGTAAGGTAAGTATGGATTATGAAGACTTCAATAAACAATTGGCTTTGTTGAGAAGGATATTGAGATTACTTGGAGTTCAAATGATCATAGACAATAAAGGATTGGGACATGAATCAGATGATTACATTGCTTGGTTAGTAATAAACCATAAAGGCAAATCACTGATAATATCCTCTGACAAAGACTTCTGTCAATTGTTAGATAAGAAGGTAAAGATATTCAACCCAAGTAAAGAAACTCTAGTACATAACCAGACATGTAGAGAGATAATGGGATATTCAGCAGAAGAATGTGTTGACTACTTAATACTCAACGGAGATAAGTCAGATGACATACCTGGTTATTATGGTATGGGAGAAGTAAAGACTAGATCATTCCTTGATAAATTTGGTAGTATAGCAGATTTTATTAATGATAGTGAAGCAGAATTCAAAGGTATAGAAAGAGATCAATTAGAAGAGTTATATAAGAAGAATAAGTCTCTGATAGATCTGAGATCTGCTTTGAATCTGTATCCCATAAAGAAAGTCCCTTGGGTAAAAGGATGTACTAATAATATAAGGAAAGATAGGTTATTCATGGTATTAGATAAGTTTAACCTAAGATCTTTCAAGATACCAGATTTTTTAGAACCATTCAAAAAACTACAGACTTATGTATCACGGTAAGTATCAAATTATGTTCACCGGTGTTTCTGGAGTAGGGAAAACTACTATAGCTAAGGAAATAGCCGAATTATTGAATATACCCTTCATATCTGGGTCATATTCAGACTTAGTACCAGAAACAAAAGATATGCCCCATGCTGATATGATTCAGCAAGATGCAAAGACGGTATTCATGCAAGATATGCAAGTATTGAATCTACGTAACAAAGCTTTCAGAATGGAGGATAACTTTGTAACAGATAGGTCATACTTTGATTCTGCAGCATACTTCATTAATAAGTTATCTCACAGGATTGAAGAATGTGATTTGGATCATGCTATAAACTTATGTAGAATGTTACTTGGTCAACAGTGTACACATTTGATATTCATACCATTTTCGGATAAATTCTTTAATGAGTGGGTAACTGAGAATAATGGTAAAAGGGTATTGTCAAAGTACTACCAATATCAAGTATCTCAAATAATGTATGGTTTATTAAAAGTATGGGGATATAAACCAGATTCAAAAATATATCAACTATGTAATGGAGTTCCCAATACAGGGGTGATGGATATAATGGGTTATAAGGTAAAAGTTCTCATACTTGATGAGATGAATCACGAAAAGAGAGAATACTTAATTAGGAAGTTTCTTCAGTTATGAAGGTAATAGGAATAGCATTTTCTGACTTGCACTTAGGAGAATATTCTAAGTTCAATGAGGATAACAAGAGGACCCTGAATCATATAAGGGTCCTCTATTTGATTAAAGACTTATGTATCAAGTATAAATGTCCTGCATTCTTTTGCGGGGATTTTATGCACCGTCCAGAATTTATAAGTACTTCACTGGATGAAATTATAATTGAACAGTTCGAAGAATTAAATAGGTGTGAAGAATTCAACATATATGGTATATCAGGGAATCATGATTTACAGAAGAGTAATACTATAGAGAGGAGATCATCATCTCATTGGGCAAATTTATGTCGTAGGTATTCATTCTTACACAATATAGATTTTTCATACCATGATTTTGGTAAGTTCAGAGTAGTAGGTATCCCATATATTGATCACAATAAAGGGTTGGATAGTTTGATAAAAGCTGAATTGAAAGGGGCTATGTTAAAGCCAACCATATTATTGTTACATACAGACTACCCAGGAGCTAAAGATACAGATAACACTGAAGTTGGAACAGTAGAGAATTTGAATGTAAACCTACTAACCAAATTCAAGTTAGTATTGATAGGTCATATACATAAACCTCAAAGGTTAGGGAAGAAAGTATACATGGTTGGGGCTCCTTTACAACAAAGAAGAACAGATCGTAATTGTAAACTTGGTTATTGGAAAATATATGAAGACTTCTCAATGGAATTCAAGCCATTCAAAGGCTTTCCTAAATTTGTGGATGTATCATCAGAAGATGAAATTATGGATGATGGTAATTACTATACGGTCATTGCTAGTAAGTCTAAAGTTATGGAAGTAGAAGATACCCCTCAAATAACCAGGGAACTTTCTAAGAAATCCATGGTAAGGAGGTATATGAAGGCAAAGGGGATAAAAGATAAGGAAAAAAAGACAACTCTGTTAAAGGTAATAAAGGAGGCAGAATGATACAGTTCGGTAATATCATAATAGAGGGTTTCTGTTCTATACCATATTTAGAATTAAATCTTGGTTCAAGGGGAATAACCATAATAAGGGGAGCTACTGGAGAAGGTAAGACTACAATCTTATCAGCTTTGGTATGGGCAGTATATGGTAAGAATATAAAAGGTAAGTCAGATGTTAATACTTGGGAGAAGTATAGACAAAAGAATTATCATGGTACTAAAGTAGAGGTATACTTTAGTAAAAGTGGTAAAATCCATAAGATAACACGTTGCCTTAAATATAAGGGTGAAGTAAATGGATCAAAAGGAAAAGACAGACTTATTTATGAGATAGATGCTATAGAGGTATCAGATAAAAATAAGAATGATATACAAGCGCTTATAGTAGCTGATTTAGGTATGTCTTATGACCTTTTCATGAATTCGATAATGTTTGGTCAGGGAATGAAAAGGTTGATACAAGAATCTCCCTCTGATAAGAAAGACTTATTCGAGGAGATATTTGAATTGGGGTATATCTCTAAGGCAAGGGAAATTGCCAAGGGATACTACACTAAATCATTAGAAGAGTATAATGATATCCATCAGAAATATTACTCGATCAAAGAAAAGAGACAGTCAGTGCAAAGGATGCTTGATGACTTAAAAGAACAATCAAAACATATAAAGACCGATATCTCTTCAAAGATAAGGTCACTTGAAAAGAAGTTATCCATGCTAGCTAAGGCTAAAAAATCAAATGAGCTTAAGGATACAGTAACTCAGAAGAACCTAATTGAACAAAAGATACAAGAAGCAAAGGATTCTCAAAGGGAATTACTTAATAGAATAAATGATGCCAGAAGTAAAACTAAGGTATCTCTAGAAGAGTTTATTGGTATTATTATAAAGTTATTAAAGAAAGGGGATATTAAGAACTCTTTGAAACGTCTAATTGGTGTTAAAAAAGCATTCGGAGACATAGAGAAGTTTCAAGATAAATATTCCAAGATATCAGATAGCATATCAAGCTATCGTGATCAGTTAGAGGATATAAAAGATAAAGAATACGAATCAAAAAAGGTACAGAGAGATATAGACAATATAGAGGCTGAAATCAAAAACTTATCCTCAGAGAAAAAGACTGGTGTTAACGTAAGCCTTATTAAGAAGTATAAAGAACAATTATCTACCTTAACAGATAAGTTGTCTGATATAGAAAATCAGATGGAAGAAAAGAAGGTAGTGGTAGATAATTACAAATGGGTGATGGATGATCCACTTGGTAACAGGGGAATAAAGGCGTTCTTATTTGAAAGCTCATTAGATATATTGAATGAGACTCTTGATTCATACTCAGAAGTATTGGGGTTCAGTATATTGTTCTATGTGGATATACAAGGTGTGAAGAAAGACTTCAATACCCAAATCATAATGGATGGTATAGAAGTATCCTATGAAGAGTTATCTGGAGGCCAGCGACAATTGGTCAACTTAGCTATGGCTTTTGCCATGAATGAAGTGATGACTAAAGCTAAGGGTATAAATATAGCATTCTTGGATGAGGTATTTGAAAACCTTAGTTCAGAATATATTGATTTAGTGATAGGTTTAATACGAAAAATATACAGAGATAAAACCCTATACTTAATCTCACATCAAGAATCACTTCCAATACCAAATGCCAGGGTGCTTACTGTGACCAGAGAGAGGGGCCTTTCACAATACCAATAATGACTATTGGTCATAAAGGTATAAAATCATGAGAAAGAACAGTAAAAGCAAAGGTAATCGATTTGAAAGATCTGTTTGCAAGGCATTCCAAAATTGGTCAGGATATGAATTTTCTAGAACTCCAGCTAGTGGTGGATTAAGATGGAAAAAAGCAGATAATATATCTTCTGATGTAGTATGTTCTGATCCAAGGCATGCAAAAAGATTTTCTTTATCAGTAGAGTGTAAGAGTTATCAGGATATAAAATTTGAGCATTTACTACTGGGTATAAAAAGTTGTAAAATAAATAGCTTTTGGACTCAAGCTAATAGAGATGCAGAAAGGGCTAAGAAGATACCAGTACTTATTATGAGGTATAATTCTATGCCAAAGGGAGAAGCTTTCTTTATGGTAAATAAAGAAGTGGATTCTTTTTTGAAGGATCAATCACCAGAAATTTCTCGAATGGAAATAAGTACTCCAAAGATACATGTTTTTGTTTATATGTTTAAGGAAGTACAGAGGTTGATAAACTATGGAGATTTACATAAGTATGTACGCAAATTATTAAAGTAATATGAAAACCCCCTACGTATACTGCATATTTAGGCTTGATAGGAAGTTCTATAAGAGAATAAACTCCGATTTAAAGAATAGGGGGTATAAAAACGTGAAGGCCATTATCCCCATTATCAGTGTATTAAAGAAATCACGTAAAGGTAGCAATGAGTACGAAGATGTACCATTATTATTCAATTACGGTTTCATACGAATGAAACCGGAGAAAGCCTTCGATAGATATTACTTAAATAAGCTCAAGAAGGATATACCAGGAATACTTTCATTTTTAAAGTTATTAGACTACAGACCCAAAAGAAAAAGGCTGAGAGTAGATAATGCAGAGGACTTTGATGATTACTCAGTAGTAGCTACCATAACCAGAGAAGAGGTAAAGAAATACAAAAGGATGTCAAAAGCCAATAAGATATTCTCGGCTGATGACATAACAAGAGTAGCTATTGGAGATTATGTAATACTTAGAGGATACCCATTCGAAGGGATTCCAGCAATACTGTTGGAAAATAACCTAAATACTAAGATGATGTTAGTTAGGTTATACCCAGAAATGGATGGTAGTCTGGAAATAGAGGTACCAAGAGAAAATGTATTATACTCTGCATATCATGAGTCAGATGAATATAAGCTATATTCTGCAGACTATGATGTAGATTTATCTCAGATTCCAGATGGTAGTACTGAAGAGATTCTAATGAACAAACAATACTAATATGGAAAGACATCAAGAATTAGCCTGGGATTGTTTGACAGATCCAGAGAAAAATAGCCTAATGTTTATTCAGGGCAACGGGTTATCTACTTGGGAAGCTGGAGAGATTCTAAAGATGCCCCATTATAAGTATTTAGAATTAAAGGCCAGGGCAGAGAAATTCTTTAAGCTATTCTCTGATTACTTTGAATTGCATCCTTCACTGGTAAACCCAAAATCACCAATAGAGCCAAGGTTCAGGGATTACTTATTTGGAGCAATGATCAAAAGGTTATCAAAAGAGGAAGCTAAGATACATTCTGGTGATTCATCATGGTTGTTAACTTCTATAACCAATCCAAGAATCATAAGCAATATGAAGAGGTTGAAAGAATCAGAGAATAAGTGGGATAAAGACCTTTATGCTCTGATTCTTGAGTTTGATAGGTGGAATAATTACAGAATACTACCAAGAATACTGCAAGCTCCCACTGCATACAAAAGAAGATCGACCAAGAAGGATAAGGTATATTTATCATACCTTCATAGAATACCAGATTTCAAGATAAGGCAATTGATAACTGAGTATTGGAAAAATGGTCCATCAAGTAGAAGGTATTTTACAGCTATAGTTTCAGATGAACTTTTTCCAGAAGAAGGGTATGGTGTAATGCCCATAAAAAAATCTGATGATGTTATTAAGGCTATAACAGATTTAAGGATATACATATTCGAAAGTCAAACTATTGCAGATACTTTCGGGTTTTTGGTGACAAGATACTTTGAAAAAACTGTTGATAGTAAAGGTGGATTGAAGTTCTGGAAAGAGTACAGAGAAATAATCCAGAAATCTATTAACTACAAATCAATAAATAACATGGATTTTACATGTGAGACTCTAGATACTGCCTATAAATTACACAGGAAGAGGAATCTAGTATCAAACTCTTAGAATTTTTATACAGATATTTTGTAACTTCGATAAATTTGTTTATATTTGCAATGAAGAAATAAAAATATAATTTTATACTTATATAGATATGCGCAAAGGAAAGAAAAAGGACAAAAGGCCCTTAAAACTAAACAAAGAGAAGATCAAGGTAATGGGTAGTGGGTTAGAAAATATGACCTACAAGGATATGAAGAGAAGGGCAGTTTCTCTTGGTATGCCATTCCCAGATGCTTGTTCTGCAGACTACAATAGGTTGGCTTCATATATTCATCATTCGAATAATAAGCCAGACAATTCCCTCATTGATGAATATGACAAGTGGATGGATAATCAACTTGAATTAGCAGGTTATGATAAAGATGATCCAATGAGAAGTTATCAACTTAATCTCGGATTTATCAGTGAGGATACTGTAACAAAGCAGAAGAAGACAAAGAGAATCAAAGGGTTAGAGAAACCCAAGAAACCTAAGAAAGAAAAGGATGATAACGGTCTTTGGAAAGGAACTAAGAAATCATATGTTTTTGAGCTAACATATAAAGGATTACCAATAGATCGTATTATCAGAAGAGTACAAAAGAAATTCCCGGATGCTAAAGAAAAGTCAATTCAGCAATGGCATAGGGCAGCACTACGTAAACAATAGAAAGAATAGGTATATATGCCAAGAATATGGTATTTTCATAGTCATGACGATTTTGAGGAAGCTTGTTATAAGCTTGGTATACCATGGGTACCACCTGCTATAATAAATAACTCCAGTATATATTTTAAGCAGCTGTGGCTGAGAAAAGTACTTATGGGTAAGATAAAGATCCATAAGTATAGGCAAAGAGATAAACGTTTTCTAGACAGATACAAAAAATGTATTAAAGAAGCTACAGTAGTAAATGGAGCAATAGATCCTGATTCATTACCGCCAGATGTAAGAGCTTATTACTTCGAGAAAAAGAGAAGAGCTGATTTTCATAGGAGACATGGTAAGTTAATAAGGGAGATGGATGTTAAGATATATCTCCATAAATGGTATCCATGGTCTTATAATTACAAGGGGGAACCAGCGGTAGTATTACAAGGATTTTATTCATTAAAGGCTGCTAGACAAAGGTTCTTAATTTATTATGGTAGAGAAAATCTAAGATCAGTTCATTGGATAAAAGGAAAGACTGCATTAGAAAAGAAATTTGTAATAGGTAAATCCCTTTTGATAGGTGGAAAACGTAAAAAGCCGATTTCTAAGATATTGCTTACTGAGGCATATAGAAATGCCAAATCTAGTGCTCAAAGAACTCTTGGTGAAAGACTTGCTAGAAAGAAAAGACTTAGTTCACAACAAAAAGAGAAATACTTTATAAATCTGGTAGAGAAGTTTAATTATGGAGCAAAAGAATATAGAACTTTACTCAAAGCTGTTCCAGAAAAGCTTGTTAAGCTATCGAAGGCTAAAGAGACTGAGTCTAAAAGAAAGAAAACTCTTTACAAAGAAGAGTGATTTTGGATGGGGTCAAATAAAAGTAGCTCTTGCATATAAATCCATAACTAAACGGTCTACCATAAGTTCTATCAGATGGACCAGAAGACATTGGGATGAATATAAAAAGGCAGTATCCCAAAGACTGGGTGATATGCCCCAAGTAAGGAGACTCCTAAAAGAAGAGTTTATTCTCAAAGAACTATTAATTCAAGGATTTGTTCCAATGTCGGAGTTTCCTATGAAAATGAAAACAGGATGGTATGCTTATTTAGTAACTAACCGAAAAGTATGTGGGGATTACTATATATATCCTGAACATTTTGCTCATGATTATAGGGCATATAAAAAAGGTTATAGGGATATTCATATTGCTCTAAATTCAGGTATAGGACAAGAAGGATATACTAGAATATATTACACTGCATATAAAAATGGAATAGCAAAATGACGGTAGTAAAAAAGAAAGAGCCTGAAAATCCATGGGATGGTATAAAGCTCATAGTAGGGGTTAAAAAGTATTATACAGAAACAGATAAGGCAGTTGATGATAATTTTACTCAAGAAGGTGAACCTTTTGAGGTAAAAGGTCAAAATGAATTCATCCAAAAGTTGGAGGATATCAGAGATAAAAATGTATTCTTGAAAGCTATAGCAGTCCAAGAAAATAAAGAGATATATACTCAAAAGTTTATTACAAAACTATAATCAATCAAACAGTTTTCAAACAACTTTTTAATTAATTCAATTATGGCAAAGAAAAAAGCTGCAGCAGCAAAAGAGGTAGAACGCAAGGTTCTTTCTAATGGTGTAATTCTCATCAAGTATGATGACGGTTCCTATGCACTTCTGACTCCTATTTCGGCTGAAGATTCTGAAGATGTATTTGGCGGAGAAGCTGAGGAATCTGATGACGATGATTCGGATGAAGATGAAGATGAGGAAGAAGGTGATGACGATGATGATTCGGATGAAGATGAAGATGACTCAGACGATGAGGAATCTGATGACGATGATGATTCGGATGAAGATGAAGATGACTCAGACGATGAGGAATCTGATGACGATGATGAAGTAACTCCCGAGGATCTGGCCGAAATGGATTTTGAGGCTCTTGAAGATCTTTGCGATGACAAGGAACTTGAAACAGATCCTGATGAGTTTGATGAAGAGGATGTAGAGAAACTTCGGAAGGCAGTAGCTAAGGAGTTGGGTATTGCCTTGCCCAAGGCAAAGGCTGCTTCTAAGAAAGACACTAAGAAAAAGAAGAAGTAAAGGTAATTCCGACTATAACCAAATCCAAGGGAACTTCAAGTTACAATATAGTTCAAACTTCATAGGTGATAATAGGCAATAAACTTGAAGTTCCCTTTTTCAAAGAAACCCATAAAATAAATTAAAGATATGGCAACTAAGAAAAAGGCAGTAGAAGCAAAGGCTGCAAAAACTGAGACTAAGAAAAGCGGTAAGAAGGAATTGACCGCAGAGGAGAAGAAGGCCAAACGTGAGGCCATGAAGGAGCGACTCAAGAACCGGGCACCTGGTCAGCGACCCAACAGCAAGCAGTGCGATATTATCGACCTTGGTGGTGGTAACGTAGTAAAGACCTTTGCAATGAACGTACGTAAGTACGGTGTCCTCATTACGTCGGTAGTAACCGATAAGGATGGTAAGGTAATTGCTGTCTCGAATGAGACCATCCCTGGCGTATCGGTTAAGTCCAAGAAGGAGCACGGGAACCTTGTTCCGAAGATGCCCGGTATGGGTAAGAAAGGCAAGGAAGCCGAGGAAATCGTGGACGATGAGGATGATGAAGATGAGGAGTAGGCTTTATGCCAAATAACCGATTCTGACTTCAGTTTTTGAGTCATGCAGGGGAGGTCATCCAAGTAGCCTGGGTGAACCTCCCCATTTTGTATAGAAATATATGCAAGAAGACGATGATATTATATACCTGGCATTATGTAATCAATTGCAATCATATCAGCTGTTGCTAGAGGAAGAAAAAGATCTTTCCAAAGAAAATAGAATGATGGCGGAATATATTATCTCTAGAACATTGCATTTGATTGAAATATATGCCCAGAAAATAGGAAGTGATACCTCTATTCAAAAACCCAAATGGGACAATTTAACTCGTCAGTAAAGGGGCTGATCTATCGTATAAAGGACCTGAGTAAGTTAATTCAGGATATAGATATAAGGTTATCAATACCAGGATTATCACCTGGAAAAAAGCAAGCCTTAATAAAGGATAGAACCTTAAAATTAGGCAAGGTGAAGTCACTAGTGAAGAGGATAGGAGATCTAACAAATGGTAATATAATAACTATAACCTTTGAAGATAAGAACACTAGTGATAGATTCAGGATAGTATATACCAACATATCTCAAGAGGATGCCATTGTTCACCTTAAATTAATGGCTAGTTTACAAAAGAGAGAAATAATTATCTCAGAGGTAAAGGAAGTGCAAACCAAAAACTCCTTGACTAAACTATAATCATGTAAAGGTAATCAAAACTCATTTTAATCAACTCAACTACAATGGCAAAAGAAGTTAGTAAGAATGACCTGGCTGCTCGTAAAGCACGCAAGGCTCAGAAGGAAATGCTGGCCTACATGGAAGAGAACAATCTTGATCCTAAAAAAGATTGGACAGGCCACAAGAAACATGGTAAGAAAATACAGGCTTGGATTGATATCATTAACCTGGGAAACAAAAAGGCTCGTGAATTGAACGAGGAGAAGGCAATTGAGAGACACGAAAAACGGAAGAGTAAAAAGCCCGAAGTTCATCCCAAGAAAGAGAAGGTAACTAGCACTCCTAATGCTTATGACTACCCGAAGGTTGATGGCAAAGAAATGACTTCTGATCAGAAAAAGAAATATCGTCAGAAAATGCGTACTCTTCTGAAAACTATGTCTAAGGAAAAGGCAGAAGTGGAAGGAAAGAAGTATGCTGAGGATTTGGCAAAAGAAAAACCAGTTATTCCATTTAAGAGGAAAGAGGAGCCTGTAAAGGTGAAAAAGGTAGAAAAGAAGGCTTCAAAGGATAAGAAGAGAAAGAAGGCCAAGAAAGAGGAGGATTAATAGATAGGCAATCTGTTACCTCTAATGCCCCGGATCATACTCAGGTTCGGGGTTCTTTGTTAGATATACCTATATAACACCACTGAATTTAATTTGCATATTATAATTAGAAATATTATATTTGCATAACAAAATTAAATTAAAGATGAAAATTAATAGAGGCTGTATCAGGTTAAAATTGCAAAGGCATTTATCTGCTCAGGATATCTGGAATCAAATTATGGATGTGCAGATTCAGGCGCTAGAATCCCTTTTAGAGGATAAAAGCTTAGATAAATGGAAAATTATATTCCCTTGTTATGGAACTTCTCTAGAATCAGTAGAATCATTGGCAAGGGAATATATAGAATCCTTTAAAAGGATGAAAGGAGATACCTTTAATAATAGGTATGATGATATTGAAAACATGTTAGTAAATGGACTAAACCAAAGGTGGTTCAATACTATCATGAGTACATTATATATGATGGAAGAAGACTTAATGGAAATGAGCTCAGATTCAGTATTCATTTTATGGGATATTTTATTTACTTGCCAGGCATTGAGGAAGGAAAATAATGTAGTAGCTATGGGACTTAATATTTTCGAGCTTAAAGGACGATAACGATGAAAGAAGTATTTAATACCACGGGATCATCCAGAATTGAAAAGGTTATTTTTGACCTCGATAATAGGGATATAACCATAACTTTCAAGGGAAATAAGGTATACAAATATGTTTCTGTATCGGAGTTTGATTTTAATACTTTCAAGGATGATATTGAAAATGGTTTATCAGTAGGCAAATCATTTGAAAGAAGGATTAGGAATAAATATGCAGGCCAAAAGCTATGAAAAGGTATTACACACCAGAAGGAGAACCAGATGAAGCAAAAACTTTATGGGAAGCCGTTAAAACTGGTATCATAGGAATATCGGCATTTAGTGTAATCTGCATACTATGGGATGGTCAAACAGTTCCCCCTACTCCTGATTCAGAACCTCATTGGAAAAACTGGGATAAATCTAGACATGTATCAGAAGTAAAAAGTTATGACTACGAAAATGGTATAATTCATTATAGAGATGAAGTTACAGGATATAGACCCAGGGAGTTCAATCTTCATGGGTCTCCCGGTAATTATGGTTCTGGAATAACATTGCAAGTATCAGGAGCTTCAGTACATTTGGATATGGAAGTAGAAGAACTGATGGATCAACTAACAGAAGATGTAGATTTTTACGAATACTTTGAACGAAATATGGATTGATATGGCTGGTCTAATTAAATTCAGATTGAACAAGTATGTTAATGGCGATAGGCATAAAAGTATTTATGGATTCAAACCCAAAGCCGTTATTAAGTTTGAAAGAGTTACAATCGGTCAAATAATTGATAATGAAGTCTACTTCTACATAAGGGTAAAACCAGGAGAATCAAAGCATGCCTGCTTGAATTATATTCCAATACTGTGGAAAACTTTTAGCAGTCATCTGGAAGCTAAAGATGCAGTAGTAAAACAAGCAGAATCTATTTGGGAATCATTAGACATTTTTCATCCGTTAAAGAAAGTTAAATCAACCTATGGATTATGGGAAAAGAAGTAAAGAAAACTAACAGCTGGGTATGGAAAAAGATATTCGGTATAACCCTATTAGGGTGGATGAATATCCTGATATTTCAATGGCTATTCATAAGGATATCATATCATTGGGTATATGTAGACCCTAAGAATGATGATGATGCTAGAACAAATGATTTTTGGGATGCAGAGAAACAGCAGTTTGTTGCAAAAACTTTCTACTACTATGCCATTATCGGGTGTATTATACCTCTAACTGGATGGTGGGGAGACTATGTAATGCCGTTCAAATTCAAATGCCGTTTAACTAAAGTAAAAGAGTATTACGAATGAGTACAGTAGAATTCAAATCAGCATGTGCAGCACATAGAAAGTGTTGTCCATATAAGGCAACAGGTATGACAAAGTGTGGTGCCAATGAAAACATTACTCCTGACGGTAAATGTACTAATAAGGAATGCCACTACATGAATCATTTCAAAGCTATACTAAGAAAACTATCAGCTAGTAAGCCATGAACAGACCATTAAATAATTAGCAAAATAATTTGCAGGGGTTCATATTTATATCTATATTTGCATAAACAATAAAAGGGAAAGCAATAAAAGGTTAACACACCAGAGACCAAGAACACAACCGCTAAGAAATTGATAAAAATATTTGCACATATAAAAAAGTTACTTTATATTTGCATTAGGAAATAAAAATAAAAACAACTTTTAATTAATTGTATAACCATTTAAAATTGTAAGCCATGAAAAAGGAAGAAAACACCAAGGCTCAGGAAGTTAAAAAGACCAATCTGGTAGAGGGTATCAATAACCTCATCGAAGAAAAAGCTGAGAAGGTCGAAAAATCAAAGAAAGCTCTGAAGGTAGTTGGCAAAGAAAAGGAAGCTACCGAAAAGGCCTCAGAGAAGAAGGTCAAGAAGACCAAAAAAGAAAAACTGGTTGATAAAACCAAGAAAAAGGTGGAAGCCAACCTCGTAGAAGAGGTAGTAACAAAAAGGGAAGTAAAGTATATTTATCCCGCAGACTGCGAAGACACTCTTTCAAGAAAGAAGTTCCGTCAGCAGGTAAGAAATAAGATCCACCAGCTGGAATTGGCAATGCTCAGAATCGAGAACCAAGATTCTAAAGAGTTCAAGAAAGCCAAGAAGGAGTATCTTGAATATAAGAATCAATTCGTAAAAGAATCAGTTGCAATCTAATCTTTCATAGTAGGAGAGGGGTACAGGGCTAATTATTAAGTCCTGGCCCCTTAGTATAATGATCATTTAATGTTATGAAAGATTATGATTGTTGGCTTACCAGAGAAAGCAATTCAGAAAGTAGATCATGAATTGTTAGAATTACATAAAGAAGTTCTAAGAGCATATCTTACACAGAGAAATCTGAAACATAGGCATCAGAAGAAGTTTTTTAGGCTATACGATTACTACATTACTGAGAAGAATATAAGGAGATTCTTCTTCCGTTCTGCTAAGTTATTCGTATATGCCTTGGTAACTAATCGGCTGGATGATATAGAAGACTATGTACCAATAAAAGAAAAAAAAATTTAATGTTTCCAGAGAAAGTAAAAAGCGTAACGCTAGATAAATCAGGGATAACTTACTACCTTCAAACTACCAATATTGATAATATCTATAATGAATTACCAGTAAACCCAGAGATATATAAGGTAGAAGATTTGGCATTTGACTGCAGTATAAGGTCTAATCAGTATCTTCCAGATTATGCTATCAAAGGATATTTTAAGGTAGACGAAAATTTAAGGTATCCAGTATTTATAGAGAACACAAATGGGCCTCATTTATTATATATTACTGGGATGCCAAAGAATATATCGGTAGAAGAGAAGAATAAGTTCAGGTTTCAAAATCACATGTGGTTATCATACTGGGAAGATAACCTGGTAGGATATCTTTTTCAGGTAGTATCTAGAGAACAAGCATTAATACACTTAATAAATCAATAATTTGTAAATAATAAAACACTATGAAGACCAATGAGTATGTAAAACAGTTTAAGTTGGATAGAGAAAATTACAACTTCAACCGGGAAAAATTCATGGAGGCCTTTGGCCAGGAGTTTAAGGACCGTATTGAGGCAATGATAACTGCCTGCCAAAAAATGAAGGTTCAGTTCACATACGAAAAATTCCTTCATGCAGTAAAAGAACAGCAGGATAAATTCCGGAGTATTTCTAATAAGAAAGCTGGTGAGCCATTCTCTGAAAAGTTATTCTCTGCATTCTTTGCCTTACATGTAATTCCTATTAGAGCAAACCTTTTCCCCAATCTACATGCAGAATTGGAAGAGAAAAGGAAAAAGGCCATTGAAAGGGATGAAAAGATTAAGGCAGAATTAGAGGCCAAGGAGAAAGAGGAAAAGGCAAAACAAAAGCGAATGAAACCCATTTTGGAAGCAAAAATAGCTTATGGAGCTGCACAAAGTATGGCTAGAAAACAAAAGCAAATGAAAGATAAGCCTAATATGAAGAGATAATTCCTAATAATACAAGACTCTAAAGTTACTAAGATTTTATGAAGACCATTTTAGAAATTGCCAAATTGGCCCAGGATAAAATTGTAAACTTCTATCAAGGAGCTGGTGAAAGTGAAGTAAATATAAGCTTTTGCTATAGTATTAGTTCAGTGGATATAGAGATAGTATATCCCATACATGTACAAAAGCTATTTTCAGAACTTTTTGCTATGAGTAACCAGCTTAAAGCTGAATGTCATATTGGGGAATATAAAATAACCCTAAGCTCTTCAAAATTGAGGGTAAGCCTAATTCAGTGATCCAGCAACCTGATTATTAAATAGTTAACTCTAAAAGGCCCTTTATTTGGTAAGGGCCTTTTATTTGGTTATTAATAGATCAACTATTAGATACCAAAATACAACACTATGAAAGAACAAAAAATAGCTCAAAGGTTCCCAAGAGGAATTGGTATAACTCAATTGGCTATACAAGCTAACAATGGCGATGATGAAGCTATGAAGAATTTGACCAAGTTCATAATCCATATATGGATAGTGAATAATGGAAAACTTTGGTCAAGATATTATTCAGTAAATGAACTAGCAGATTTTCTTAGATGTGAACCCGCAATAGTTCAGATGCAAATGAAACAAACGTTTCTAGACAACGGTTTATTTGACCGTAGCAAGATGAATGAGATTGCTGATTCATTAATGGGAGCTTGTATATCATGGGCACTTGAAGACCGTATGGAAATAAGCCAACAGGTACAATTACTCAGGGATTCTCAGGGAGGAAGGTATGCTCCATTCATTACTTCTGAAGTCAATAAGGCTATAGGATTAAAGCAACAATCCACTACGTCTCTTCAGAGTTTAGTAAGAGCTATATCAGGCGGAGGTACAGTAAATATATTTGCTCAACAGAACAATCAATTCAATACGGTTGATACCCAAGATCAATCTCTTACTAGAGATGAAGCTATGGCTATGATACAAAAAGAATTAGCCGACAATGGTGGTATCAAAGAGATAGAATATGTAGAGAATCAATATGACTTCAAGGAATTGCCTGTAGTAGTTGCAACTAAACAAGATGGTAATAGAGGCGATAAGGAAGGATTGAATATCAAAAGGGCCGAATTGGATAGCGTAATTGGAGACTACCATGGTGCCTTAAATGCTTTTGATGAAGACCATCACCAAATCAGACGAGAAATCGAAGAAAACATAGCCTACGAAGATATAGACCCAGAAATAGAAGACTAGAACCTTTAACTTTTATTTGCATATTAAGTATAATTTTATTATATTTGCATAAAGAGAAATAAAGATATAAACCATAAAAAATAAAGGCTATGGACTTAATCGTTAAAACACAAGAGAAACAGGTTACAATAACTGTAAAAGGTTATTTGAAGGCAATAACCTCTGATGATAGAGAGATAAAGTTTTATATCTCTGGGGAGAATAATATAATGAATGCTTCAGATGAATTAGGTAAGCATCATATATGGCATAATCCCTGTCCTCACTACTTGGGGATACCATTTAAGTTGGATTTTGATCCAGATTATAAAGCAAAAGTTCAGTTCAACTTATAATAAGAATCACTCACTATGGAAGGAAAGCCAGTATTTAATGCTACTCAGGTAGTTGAAAGAGTAAATCAGTTACTCAAAGAAGGTAGAAAAATGAGGGTATTCGGATTACCTTACCCCCCGTATCACGAAGACATAGTATTCACCGATACAAATGTAAACCGGCAGGGATGGTTATGTACTAATTCAAAAGTAGCTTTATCAGTATCAGCTAGTGCTACTAAAATAAAGATTCATACCATAACTGGTTGGTGCAATCTATTCAAATATGCCGATAATGGTAAATGGGAAGATACCATAAGCAAAGATGGGAAATACATCAAACTGGATGTAATGGATGATATATGTCCTGGTATGCTTCTCGGGTTTTCAGATGGTACAAACATTGCAAATCTGGGGATAATTGATGATGTATTCGATTACCTGGATGAATTAGAGAAGTTAAGTAACAGAGATATAGTGGTGATCAATAAAGAGTTCAACACTAAAACCTATTCATTCACTAAGGATCCCTCAAACTTCTTCATATACGATAGAATCTTATAATATACCAGGCTATGTATACAAACGATAAGATAGAGCTTTTAATCAGAGCTACTAGACTCTATTGCTACAATATGTACCAAGAGTATGACCCTAAGTTTTATCCTATTATTAAGAATGTAGTACTGGGTTTCACAAATAAGATATTCGGTACAAAATCCAAAGCGGACAGGATGAACATAGACATATTCAGTACATTCGAAAGTAAACCCGAGTGGGGACCAGGTTGGCAAGTATATTCAGGTATACGTATTTATATAAAATTCCCAGATACTTCAGCTTTAGAATATGAATTACTAAAATACCCAACTAAACCAGTGGGAAATAAATACTACATTACTCAAATTCCTACATCCTACATCAGCTAAGACCAAATAAATAAAAGACCATAAGACCTCTAGAAAAGAGGTCTTATTTTTGTTTCCTAAGTAACTAGAACCCCTTATAATATAAAAGTTCTAGAAATCCCTACCATATGCCAATACCGAGAACTTTTATTTGCATATTAAGTATAATTTTATTATATTTGCATAAAGAGAAATAAAGATATAAACCATAAAAAATAAAGGCTATGGAAAAGAGAAAAATCAAGGATTTGAAAAGGGGAGATTACTTTACTCTTACTCCAGTTAAAGAGCCCAACATTTCTCAGGTATGGGTTAGAGGAGAATACATTCCTCAGGCTAAATGCTACAGTACATACAAATGGGAGAACATCAATCATGAAGTAATCCGAAGAGGAGACAAAGAAGCATTCGAAGTAGCTGGTATACCATTCCAGGCCGACCGTTAATTTTAATTTGCAAATATAAATTAAATTGCTTATATTTGTAATGAAGAAATAAAATCGCATTAATTATGAAAAATTACAAGAAGGTATTACTCGAAGGATTAGAAGGATCCAATGGTATACATGAAGAGGATAAGGAATATATCAAGGAAGCTATAAATGATATTTATTCTGAGGTAATTGAAGAACTTGACTATAGACTTGGGCTTCAATTATATAATTACCAGGTAAATGTTAAATATTATTCTGATGGGATTCCTGAATCATTTAAGCATACATTCTGGTTAAACTTCGGAGATGATACTCTAAAGCATATGTTTTTCGTGCCAGCAATGCAGCAACTGATACATGTTCTCTCAACTGGGGATGATGAAGTAAAGGTCACTCTTCTCAATATGGGGATTAAAATAGAATTGATAGCATGAGTTCTTTCAATAGAATACAAAGACAGTATAACTGGGTATGTAAGAATATCAAAGGACCGTTATACAGAATAAAGATGAGGGAACTGTATATAGGAGCTAAAAAGGCAATACTTGATCATCATTTAACTCCAGAACAAAAACTAATACTAATCGGTATCCGAGATACCATAAAATCAAAATTATGAAAAAGCTGATCATCGTAATGGCAATTCTCTTAACCTCATGCGTAGAAAAGAGAGTAGAATCAACCAATTGGGTAGATATTGGAGGAAAACCCGATGTTACTATCCATAAAGTAGGAAATCACCAAGTGTTGACTTTCACCTTTGAACAGGATGGCCATAAATATATGGTTGGAATATACAACCAAGGTGGAATTGATATGGTAGAAATCCATGAATAAGTAAATATCCAGCCTACTATGAAGATGTTCGAATTAATTCCTTACATGTTGGAATTAGATTATGACTCAGAAATAAGGATCATAGAAGATCTAGAACATGATGATGGTGAACTACCCAGGTTAATGGATGTAGTTCCCTCTATAATGTTGAATACCATAACAGGTAAGAAGACATTTGCTCTGATAAAGAAAGAGGCAATGGATAGATACATTGCAAACAACAATACAGTAACCAGATTAAAACCCTCAGATAAGATATCATGAAAGAGCAAGAAGAACAAGGCTGTCTGAAGCCCATGGTAATAGGTATCATAATAGCGGCTATATTCATAATAATGGCTTTCCTATTCGTACCTCACCACAAACCAGAAACCTATAACCCATTAGAGGATGTAATCATGGTAGAAGAACCAGTACTGAAAATTGATAATCAAGGCAGGTATTATATCTCTACCAAAAGATCCTACTATCGTATCAAATCCGAAAAAGAGGGCAAAGAACTCATAGAATCCGTAGAAAAGAAAAGGAATGACCTTGAAAAACAGGTTCAACAGCAGAACATCAATATAAACCACAATATCCATATCACTATCGAAGACGAGAGCTGGTAAAGGGCCCAGAATTTTAATTTGCAAATATAAATTAAATTGCTTATATTTGTAATGAAGAAAAGCAAATAATAATTTTAATAATTTATGGCTATGAAAAACAAGCAATTATTCCAACAACTAAAACTTGAACTCAACAGAAAACTGGATGAGTTGGAAGATCAAATGAATCAGAATAAATTATCGATAACTGATCTGGAAGTGAATATGTTAGAATTGGTATTCAAAACCCAAGATCAGGATAATCCCTATCTGGAAAGCTTAGATTCTGAAACTTCAGCAATGTATGGTGAACTCCAAACTGAATACTACGTACAATTATGACTACTCAGGAAAAGGATAAATGGCTAAGACTAAGCCAACGTTACAGAAAACTCGGAGTAACCGCAGTAAATGGAGCATTTGATGAACTAGAGAATAACCTCTGGGAAGAAGGCTGGTCAGGCAATCCTCTATCTTATAGGCAAACCGATCATGGCATCTATATAGAAGTAATGCTAAGATCAATAGGGGAAATATCTCTGAAATACAAAGACTATGATGACTTCTGGAATAAAGTAAAAGATGAGGAGGGAGCTTATAAAGTAGCTCAACCAATCTATAATAAATGGTCAGAACTACTTTATCCTCAAATCCAACTAGTGAACGGATTAAATCAAACCAAGATCCCAGATGAAGTACTTAGAAAATAACAAATATAACCATAAAAAGGCCTCTAATCAAATAAAGGATCCCAATCACTTAAAGGCCATAACTAATAACCACCAACCCCAAAAAACAAAGAAAAATCAAATAATTATATACAATCCATAATATAAAGGATCAATATAATAAATCATATATATAAGGCTTTTAGGTTTATATCTTAGAGGCCTTATATTTGTTTCCCTATATGAAAAGAGAATAGGATAACAGTATTCAAATGATAGATAAAGAATAGCTTTTATTCATGGGCCTTATAGGTAAGGATAATAATGGGTCCATGAACTTGGGATGAAGTCGAAATTTCGCCATGGCCATAAAATCAGGGGGTGGGAAATTTTGGGTAGTAAGGTTATCCTACCAACTAACTGTGTACCATACGAGCCAAGAAGCTATCTTGGTTACTATACGTATTAGCTAAGTCGACTTAGGGCCCAAATAGCATTAGACCGGACCAAAAGGCATTTTAAGGTACCTTAAAGAGCCATTTTAGGGTACCCAAACCATTGCCTTTTCAAGTCTATATTATATAATATATAAGTCTTTTAAGGTTAAGGTTAGGGCCACCAGCTAAGGCCTTTTCGATAAAGAGACATTAGGCCCTTTGACTCTTGATATCTACAGCTTGACTCTCTATTCAGATTGGTACACTAAGGGGTACCTAAGATGGGCCTTAATCCCAAGCCCTAAAGAGTACAATCTATATTATATATATATGCGAGTCTTTTAGATCATTTTGGAACAGGTGTCTAAAATCGATATGCCAGGAATAGAGTATTGGAGATTTGATTTCTCAAGTTAAGGCTCAGTTAGGGCATATTTAGGGTACCTTTTAAGGCCTTAAAAGGTAGGTTAAGGTACCTTAATATGGCCTTAAAAGGTAGGTTAAGGTACCTTAATATGGCCTTAAAAGGTAGGTTAAGGTACCTTAATATGGCCTTCAGGGATTATTATTTGCATATATTATATATTATTACTATATTTGTATAAAGAAATAAAAAGAATAAACCATAAAAACATTTAAGGCCATGCTTAATATTAAGGATTTCACTACTGCTCTGGAAATTATCTCCAAATCACATTCAACTGAATTGGCAATCAATACTCCTAGCAATAACTTCGCAGGGTATATAGGGCCAGACCGAATTTAGGTTGCATATTAAGAAGTGCGTACCTTCGGTAATAAATAATTTGATCCAGGTAGGTTATATCCTTAATATGGGTCCGGAAGGTTTGGAGGTAGATAGGATCTAGCCTTCAAAAGGCCCTAATATTTAATTTGCATATTTAGTATAAATATATTATATTTGTAATGCAATTAAATATTTAAAATTATGGAGTACAAGGTAAGTGCATTTAAGGTTATTATTAATGGGGTTAATGCCTACAGTTGGATTATCCGATCCATGGTTAATAATGGTTGCAATCCCAATGCCCTGGCTGAGTTGGATTATAACACAGGGGTTATTGCCTTGGATATATATTTGGCCGATTGGGATTGGTTATGCGAGTTATTGGATTATACGGAAGAGCCAGATACTACCCGGGATCAGTTGGTTGAATTTTATAATAAAATCCGTACTGAGATCCCGGAGTTGGGTGGTTACCCGGAATATAATTAAGGCCATTGGCCTTAATTATTAAACGGCAATTTAGGATTATATATAACTTATCTTCAGAACTAAGAATGCTTATAAGCAGTAGATGGAGTTGGCCATCTTTATTTGCTTTCAATATCTTTTCTGTAAGGCCTGCCAACTCAGGCCTTTTTTATTTATGAGCTTATAAGGCCTTGTATTTGGTCTTTTATGGTAAGTATATTATTAAGGCCCTATTTCGCTTTTAGTGGCTTGGCTTATAGGCCTTTTAGGATTGGCTTTTAAGGTACAATTAGGTGCCATATCCTGATCCTATATTAAATTTTTATTCAGTGCAATGCAAATAAGGTGTAATGCAATGCAAGCAATGGCATATCATAGAACTTTACAATTAATAAGACAAGTATTTAGTTATTTATAAATATATGATACTCTAGATATATGGGGACAAAGGCCGAAAATGAAGATGAACATTAAAGGCCTAGTTATTGGACTATTCTGTACCTCAGGGTGCCAGCTAAGGCCATAATTGTATCAGACCATATACCAACAAACCAACTTATCATCATGGATCATTAAACAGACCTACTGCCTTAACCTAAACCGATTATTTTGTATAGTTAAAATTGATCTAAATAAATATTATTATAAGAAAAAATAATCAAAATTTATGTCTAAAAATTTGCATTAAAAAAAATTCAGTAGTATATTTGCAATACAGAAAAGAACAAAGCATTTTATTAACCTTTAATTTTTACTATTATGAAAGCAAATGAAATTTTGGCAATTGGTAACGAAATTTTTTCGACCAGCGAAAGAAAATCGATTTATCGCAAAGAAATCTTTGCAGAGTGTAAAACGGACAAAGAAAAGAAAAATTTGCGTATGAAATTGCGCAAGAAATTAGACGCTTTTATTGCCGAATTTATTGCCAGCAATAAAAACGTAGAAAAAAGAAAGGCACTAAAAAAAGCATGGCAAGAATATGCAAAGCAAGTTTACATTAATGTAGAATGTATCGTAGACGCAAATGCAAACACAGAAAAGAAAGACACGATTAAAAATTTCCTTTCTGCAATGAACGAAAAATAAAGATATGAAACTACTAAATAAAATAAAACATATATTTGATAAAAAAACATACGAATTTCAAATATATGTAAATGAAAAAGAAACTATTTTAATTCAGGGATTGAAAAAGAAACAAATAAAAAATAAAATAACTTATCAATTTATTGAAAACAAAATAGTAATTAAATTTCATTGAAGAAGTAGGGGGCATAATTTGTCCCCTATTTTTAATTAATTTTAATTTTGCGATAGGGACACCGTGTGCCCTTTTTACTGCCAGTTCCCAAAGAAACCTCGCGATAAGAGTTACATCACAAACTGTAGTTAACTTCATTTTTACTGCTAGATGTATCGGGCTCCTCGCATAAGGACTCTCCTCAATGATAGGAGATCATACTACCAGATTACATGAACACAGTTTATTACTACTCCCCCCCTTTCCCTACACAAAATGAAGAACCCATTTAAAGGCTCTTCACAAAATTTTCCAGGATATTTTTAAGGCTCCCTATATAAGGCCTATCCCTTTGGATTCATATATCTCCCTTACTTCATCCTTACTATAAGTACCATAATACAAGGTTCCCATAAATCCTTCTACTGTCATTGGTATAACCCAAAAATCACCCCAACCAACTTCCGGTAAATTAAATATCCATGGTTTACATCTTTCACATAATAAATCCAATCCCCTCAACTCATATACTAACTTAACTACCTTTAACCCATATCGTGATTCATATATCCCACTACCATGATAAATTGGGTTATCACTTTTTGCTCTCGGTACTAAAGCTAATCCAACTGAATTAAATAGGTAATCGTAATTGTATAGAAATACATCTGCCTTAGCATAAGAGGTTCCCTTATAACTAAGTGCTTCATTATTCATTAAAAAAATTCTTTCTAACCCATAAAGCTTCTCCTAAACTAGATATCCTATCAATTCTGATATTGAAGCCATTAACCGTGATGTTTTCCATAACTAATCCTGTTTAATAACCGATTTATTAACCTTGTCAGTATATACTCTGATCAAATAATCAAATGCCTTTATCCTTGAATTCATATCATCTTTATCCCACCAACGAACCTGGTTTATATGGGGAATTATCCCCATTTCATAATACCTGTAATGACTAGTTGTCTTATCTCCTCCAAGTAAACTCTGGTATCAATTTGCTCAACCGTTTCCCATTATATATGGGTTCACCATAGAGGTATTCTATTTCCCAACCCAAGTCAGTGATTAGCTTAGCCAGGTTCCTATTCACCTTTGGGACATATTGGAATGCCCTCTTGAATGCTTTGCACATTCCTACTCTAGATAGGTCATTTATGTAACACTTCTTAGCATTCAAGATCCAATCCAGTATGATCATATCCTTATTAAGTTCAGATGTCATAGTGCAATATTAGAATGGTTATACCTATCACCAGAGTTATAATCATACATAAGATAAATAAATCTAGTAGTAAATTTAATGACTCTCTAGAATAATTCCGTAGGTAATGAAGAATTGAATATATTATTCCCAGTGTTATGGTGAATCCAATAAAGAATCCCAGAAAATGATATAATACTTCTACCATGGTTTATTGAGGATTTATGATTCCCAAATGTCAAATGGTTGGTCTGGTTTTGTAGAAATTAATAAATAGTACCCATCTCTTTTTACCCTTAACTTAGAGTAGGTTATTCCATATTTCTTATAAATACTAACCTCTGTTTCATTGAGTAGGTTTTCTATACTACCTTTGAGTTGTCCACTGAATTTTTGAGGATAGCCATTTATCATAGAATTTATCTTTCCAGATATCCTATCTGTTATTAACCTTGGTATATCACCATCAATAACTACCTTTTCTATGTAGGCATCCCATACTGGTATATCATTCTTTTGTTGATATGTTGCACTTGGTATGATTATATCTATATCAGTTCTTTTTGTCGCCATGTCTGAAGATAACTTTTATTGTTAAAAAGAATAATCCAATCACTACTGCTGGACTCATCATCCATATAAGGAATAAAACTCCATACCTTACTTTAGTGCTTGACCTTTTCAAAGGAGTTTCACTTATTACACTTCTGAGAAAGATACAGAAGATAAACCCTAAGATATACATGATGATAAGTGTATATCCGAACCAAATTGGTGGTGTTGATGTTAGCATACTATGTATGAAATGATGATTAGACCTATAAAGCAGATGATGAATGTTTGAAAGGCTTCTTTTTTGCCATTTTCCCAGGATTCATTGCCTTCATACTCTTTGTTTATTCCTTTCCAAGCTTTGCTAAGTACTCCTGCATCTGAAATCCCATTGTCTATAACCCTTATAAAGTGATTTGTTATAAGGAATCTTATCATGAAACGTATCATTTTTCTTCCAGTTTTTCAAGTATACGACTTAGTTTATTAGCTGCATATCTAACAATTTCTGGATTTTCTATCCCTTTGTTGTTGATCAGAGTCAATTTCTCCAAATTTCTGGTTAAAAGTCTCTGTGCCATGAGATTTTTATACTTTTCCTCATCAAAAGGTTCAACTTTATATGTTGAATTCAGTGGATGAAGAGTTCTATCTGTCTTTATCCCATTTTCTAGGGTATAAATCCCCTTATTTCGGTCAACAATTTTGGTCTTTTCAAAAAATGCAGTGCCAGTTACCAGTAGTAAATCTCCAACTTTCATATAGTTTTGATATTAAATTTGCATATTATAGTAGTCTTTAGCAAGACCATCCGGTATATATTAAACAAATCTATTTTCAATGAATGTACTTGGTATCTGTGGAGCGCAAGGAGCGCTTCTTTTCGAGTTTAAAGATCATCTTGTAGCTAATGTTGAACCAAGAGCTGTATTCCATTCCAAAGGAGAACTACAATGGAAGCTTAATTTTGGTGATATTCCATTCTTAAAGAGCCTTGAAGAGGTGAAATTTACCAAAATTGACATAATCATTGGTTCTCCATCCTGTGGTCATAGCTCTGTATTCTCCTATTCAAGGAAGAAAACCCTGGGTAAACCAAGAGAAGATGCAACCTTAAATCTGTATCTTTCTAGTGTTAAGAAGTTCAAACCAGCAGTATTTATGCTTGAGAACCTTCCAAAGCTTCTAGATTTCATCCCTATCAGTGAATGGGAAAATAATTTGCCTGATTATCAGCTTATAGTACATTGTCATTCCGTTACGGTATTTGGTAATTCCCAGAAAAGTAGGAAAAGATTAGTGATGATAGGAGTACGTAAGGATTCTGGAATCAATCTAAAAGTATTTGATCACACTTTTCAAGTAACTAAGCCTAAGAATCTGTGTCAATTGAAGAAAAAAGTAAGAAAAGACATAAATTACAGAGAATCTGATGACAAGAAATTAGCAATGTATCATTATGCTGATAAGTCTAAGACAACTCTTACTGTAGCTCAAGTGAGGAAGCTATGGAAAACTGAATTCAAAAATGATCACAAATGGCCAATGAGAACTCATAAGATGAAAACTCTACCAGGAGTATATCGCAATAGGAAGAGAGGTTACCCTTTGACTGTGAGACCTTCATCCAGGCAATTTAATCCTCATGGAAGGATAATGGGACTTGATGAATATAGAGTCATCATGGGATTCCCAGAATCATTTAAGGTATATTTTGATAAGAACAATCCAACCTATTGGTTGAACAAGGGGAGGAATACCCTGACAAAAGGAGCTGTATACGAGAATTCACTTTGGTTAAAGGCTTGCTTGAGGAAAGCTAAAATACTCTAATCAAGCCCCCTATCGCGTATACGCATACGTATAAGGAGAATTCTATT
>ERZ779892.239-NODE-239-length-64443-cov-10.852923_pt1 | contig 64443 bp, 58 predicted proteins | sample MGYA00511552_ERZ779892 | MGnify/ENA primary metagenome ERZ779892 (study PRJEB29588, sample SAMEA2154561) | human gut metagenome | biome: human gut; feature: human-associated habitat; material: faeces | place: Denmark | collected 2008/2010 ... | reverse complement strand
ACTACCGGCTGCAAAATAGTTTATTTGTTGCTGACATAATAAGCAATATGTGGTTGTGAAGGATTTGAGGTATGGGAAGTTTGAGTAAGTAATATGTGGACATACGACTGATTGGGTGTGTGAAGGTTGTGTATAAAACGTCGGATAAAAAGGGGATAGGTTATGAGTGATGTAGTGATTGATGTGAAAAACGTTACGATACGTTTTAATATGGCATCGGAAAAGATTGACAATTTGAAAGAGTATTTTGTCAAATTGGTCAAGAGAGAGTTATTATTTCAGGAATTTTTGGCGGTAAAAGATGCGTCTTTTCAGGTGCATAAAGGAGAAGCATGGGGGTTGGTCGGTTCCAATGGATCGGGGAAGTCGACTCTTTTGAAGGCAATCTGTGGAGTGTTAAAGCCGTATAAAGGAGAAATTATCCGCAACGGGAATATTTCCCCACTTTTGGAATTGGGAGCCGGGTTTGACCCGAATCTGACCGCTCGTGAGAATATTTTCCTGAATGGAACAATATTAGGACATTCGATGGAATATATGAGACAGCATTTCGATGAGATCGTGGAATTTGCGGAGTTAGAGAATTTTCTTGATGCGCCGATCAAAAATTTTTCTTCCGGAATGCGTGCAAGACTTGGTTTTGCGGTGGCAACGGTCGTAGACCCGGATATTTTGATCGTGGATGAGGTACTTGCTGTGGGGGATTATGCTTTCCAGCAAAAGTGCTTGAAGAGAATGTCGGAGATGTTAGACGGCGGAACAACACTGGTCTTTGTATCCCATTCGATCGATCAGGTTAAGAAATTATGCGATCACGCGGTTTGGATTAATAAAGGAACGATCATGCAGACAGGAGATGTCAATACGGTCTGCGACGCCTATATGGCATCACAAACCGTGAAAGCGTCCTCTCTCCAGCAATAGAAGATCAGCAATATCATGCCGCACCAGAGACCGGCAAACATCAGATAGCTGCTGATCGACATATAAGGTGCTTGCTGCTCTTGGTAAACCTGCAAAAACAGATCATAGGGAACATTTTCGGCGTCAAGGTGCAATGAGCCGGGATAGTTGCCAAGCGTTTTTGACAGCCGGTATCCGAAGAGGATCCCATCCCCCTTGGAGGCATCTGATGCAGAAATCTTTAGCTCATAACGTGTGTTTTTCTTTGGTTTCTGCACGGGAATAGAAAGCGTAATATAATTATCAGCTATGGCTGTGTGATCCAGCTTAGTTTGATATAGCGTTTGACCGTTTTGCAGCAAAGTCAGGACATAGTTTGAATCTGTATCATTTGCCTTAGCACGGATCTTCAGTGTGTTAAACGCATGACGTGCATAAAATGTCTGTGAGATTGTTGAAATGTTCGTTTGCTCCATATTTATAAACCGTGAAAAATGCTCTGTATGAACATTTACAGAGTATTTTTTTTGTGTGACGGGCTGTACGGTAAAGGAGGAAAAGGCACATAACGTAAGAAAAATCGTGACAGACAGGCACATAAGCATTGTCTGTCGTACGCGTTTGGCAGGTATTGCTCCGTGTTGGAACGACTGGGCGGCTTGCACGCCATCCGCTGACAAACATAGCAGGATCGGGATAAAAGGAATGCTGTATTCTGCTTTTGCTTCCCAGAGAAGATAGAATACGATGCCGCCAAATACAGTAAGAACCACAGGAAATAGTGGATCCTCTAATCGTTTGCCGTGTTTGGACAATAGAGAGACCGCAGCAAGCAGCATTGTTGCAAGACGAAAGGCCTGACAGTATACGATCATGAAATCTGTCTGTTCGCTGTCAAGCAGTGTTAATGGCTGGACTCGATCATTTTCGCCGGTGCGCAGATAATAGCGGGCCGAACCATCGCCCCATGTCACAGCAAGTTTGCGCAGGCTGTGTCTGGCAAGTCCGGAAATTCCATAGTCTATTAACCGTTCTTTGATCTTGCCAAGATTGGCGTGCACTTTTTGGGACTTCGTCTGGAAACTTTGCGTATACTGTTCTTCTTCGAGCTGAAAGGTTCCATCGGCAGACAGTCCCATCATGAGCCAATGGGTGACAGGAAAGTTGCCGGAACGTTCCGGGGCATAGTAGTGTGCGGTGTAACGGATGCCACAGAAACACAGGACCAAAAGAGCACAGAGACATATTCCGGAGATCACTTTGCAATATAATGGATGTTGGTTTGACTGCACCTGATGTTTGTGCTGAAAGAGCCTCCGAATGCTCAGGATCAACAGAAGGGCAATCGTCGGGATCAGAATGGTCGGGCGCAGGTAAAGACCAATAATACTGCATATTCCGATAGCCAGCCGGCAGAGCCATCGGTACCCCGGCTGATGTGTGTGGCGTGATCTTGCATAGAGATATAGGATCCCTGTCATAAATGGCAGTGACCAGGTACAAGTGTAACTCCAGTGTATAAACAGATAGTTTAATGGGTTAAGTACGCACAGCAGTAAATACATGGATGTAAGATCTTTGCGGCAGCAGTTGATGAAACGGTACCCAAACCAGATAGATACATCAATGAACAATACATTCAATATGCCGAAAGCGAGTATGTCATCAGATATCGATAGTAGGTTTAATAATTTGTAAAAAACTACACACAAAGTCAGAAAGAAATAGTTGTTTCCATAATCAATAAAGTAGTGTGTTTGCGTATTATAGTTGATCTGTTGATCGGTGCCATTCGCAATGGCGGCTGCCTGATCGCGAATAATATAGGCATCCGTGATCTGCACCGGATGTAATGCAAATAATACGATCATCTGCAAGGTAAAAAGTAATGCGACGAGCAGGATGGTCGTAAGATATTTGCTGCGGACAGAGTGATTTGTCAGTCGGTACCATGTGATGCTGCCGATTATCACAACGAAAGCGATCATCCACACGAAAATCTGCGGATGGTCAAATAGTTTGTAAAACTGTGTGGCGTGACTGTTTAAGGTCATGCCTGCACAGTAGCAGAGGATTGTGAGTAAACCAAGAAACAGAAGGCTTACAGCACGTGAAAAATAATAGTCGATATGTTTCATAATAACCGTCCAATCTTTAATAAATTTTTTTGCCCTGTCTGCGACGGATCCTATCGCGGACATCTTTACAGTACCAGGCGTACCCGTTGTAGATGGCACGGAAAGGCAGTGAGGATTTTTTCATGGAAATCTCAAGGTTTTTTGTATGAAAAGAGTTTCCACGCATCCAGTTTATGATCGTTTTGCAAGTGATCGGCGGAGCATATTCTTCGCTTTTTTCGCCAAGCGCGACAGAGTCCTTTAGGTTCGAGAAGACGTTCAGCAAGATGGGATCTGTCGTATCCGGGCTAAAGTAAGCAAGTCCGAAATTGTATAACAGTCTGCCAACGGTTTCCTCGTCTTGTAATTGTAAGGTCAAAAAGTCATGGCAAAATGTCGGCAGATATGTTTCGAGTGCCGCATGCAGTCTGACATTGTTATTGTTCGGTGTGAGTACCGGTTTCCAGACATTCTCTGTACGCTCATAGCGTTGTACTGTTTCGTAGGGAACATTCGCAAAAATGCTCTCCACAAAAACAAGAGAATGCATATTGGAAGAATAGTTGTATCGAATGGAATGTCCTACCGTCGGGTAAATAGAGCGGACGTAATACATCGGCGTATCAATGGTATATCCGGCTGCTTCACTGAGAAGTCTGGTCAGACAGTCCTGTGTATAGCCACGCCCCCAGTATTCGATAAAAGCAAAGGATTCCTTAAAAGTAATCTCTTGTTGTAAATAAGCAATCACAGCGCTTCTTTTTTGAGCAGCTATTTGAAGTAAATAGTCTCGATAAGCGGAGCTGTTTTTCAGTATGCCACATATTTCCTGCATAAATTTGACGGAGTATCGTTTTGCATGTTTTACATAGCCAAGCTCCGGGAAGAAACGGTCGAAATCCGCCTCTGTAAGACATAGAGCTGATAACAGCCCGGTAAAGGACTGGATCCCCATCAGACTGCCGTATTCGCTAAAAAATTCTTCGTCAACATGATCAATAAAGGATGGGATCCGCCAAGCTTTTCTGGATCCGTAAATATATTTGGTGCGGATGGAATATCCCTTGGAGGCGATCACTTCATCTGCAATCTGTTTTAGATAATGTCCGTCACGGGAAATGAAATACAGTGTCCGGTAACCCTGCTTGACGGCATGCGATACGGCATGCACTACGTAAGGGACGAGATAGAGCGCCGCATAGCAATAGGCAAACTGCTCTTCCGGGGCGGGATGCGTAAGGCGGAAAGATTGTATCTGCTTAGCAACACAGCAAAACTCATAGTGGCTGCTGTAATCTGCCAGACGTTTTTCATATGGCGTCCATTCCGGAACCGGTATCGGTGCAGTCTGTATGCCGAGCATTTCCGGCTGTACCTGATCAGCAAATCGGTTATCGCCGATATGGATCCACTTTTCGTAGCAGTAGTCAAGATCTGAATATACGTGCAAAAACAGTTTGCGGGTTGTCTTTTGATGTCCGACTTCACTGGATACATACAAAGGAAGCGTTGCTAATAGTGGATCTGCTTTCTGAAGCAGCTTTACGATCACTTCCTTAGGCAGATACATATCACTGATCAGAACAATGTCGTTTCCCTCTGCAATATATTTTTTGAGTAAGGAAATCTGTGGCACAAGCGGAATAACGGCTTCAAGTTCTCCTTCAATCTCCCATTGCATTAACTGATCTTTCTGCATATCGTCAAGACCATACAGTGCTGCCATGTGGTCAAAGATTTCTTTAAACTGAATCTCAAAATGATCATCGTTGCGCAGCAACACAGACTTTTTGTAGTATTCACGCACATTCTGCTCGCACTGCTGTCTGACGGCAGAATAATTTGTCAGCAGATATGGCGGGAAGTCCATCGTGCCGGTGCACATTTTGCTTTGCACATAACTAAAAATCGTCGTTGGATAGAGGCACTTGCGCGAGATGAGTGTGTCAAATATATCAAAGCTGTACAGCGTTGGGAGCTGGCGCATCAAAGGAGTAAATTGAAGTGCGCGTTCTATAATGATCTCGCAGGCATTTTCGTTGGAATACGACCAAAATAAGTGGTTTAAGCGGTCGAGTTCTTCGGCCGGTGATTCCGTTAATGTTTGCAATGCCTGCAGCAACTGTTCAAAGTTCGTTGCAATCTCGCCACAGGTCATTTCTTTGACGTCAAATACAAAGTCGCGGAGCTCTTCTTCATCACCGTTTAGATAGCGGATAAACTTTCGGACGCCGCGTGCCATAAAGTCATAAAAGATGGAAGAATAGTCGATGATCGCCGCATCGACATCCTCAAAAATTTCATAAATATCGTTGGCATTATCCCAAAATAACAGGTTTGGACAATGTTCATACTGTGCTTTTACCTGTAGATATTCAGTATCTTTTTCTACTAAAGGATGCATTTTGAGAACCAGTAATATATTTTCTCCCTGTAAAACCTGCGTTAGTCTGTCCATATCCGGAATCGCAGCTTTGATAAAGTTTTCTTTGGCGTAATCTCTGTAGGTCGGTGCATAAACTACGATACGTGCATCGTCAGAAAGCCCTTTTATGGCACGTATATCATGTGGATAAGTGCAGACCGGATCGGTTACGGTACAGCGTGGATAGCCGGCGCGGATCAACAATTCTTCATCAATGCCGCATTGTTCCATAAAGTGTTTTTCCATCAATTCAGAGGTCACTAAGAAGAGCTGCGCATTTTTGTAGATGCGGTTGTTGCGGATATATTTTTTGGCAATGCGTTCCTGTAGAAAGCCGCCGGTTACTTTTCGTTCAATACTTTTGCAGCCAACACCATGCCACAAATTGAGTATCGTGATCCCCTCTAATTCCGGCTGAAAAACTTCTTTACACATTTCGACAACATAAACTCCGGCTTCCTTCATAATAGTTTTGCCGGCGGTGGAATCAAAAAGGCAGGCCTCATAGCCGAGCCGTTTCACATAGTTCCTGACATCTTTGTGGTAGCACATCCATACAGTGCGAATGTCCGGGTGATGTCTGCGGATATATTCAAAAAGCCATTTTGGGTTGCCGCTGTAGCTGTTTCCGGCATTAAAGATCCATATGTGTTTATTTCTTGTCATGGTGTTTCCCTCCAGAGTTTTTCCTTGGTGTCATCGTATGTGTTAGTATCACATCCGTCAGTCGTTCGCAGGCGTGTCCTGTTTCAAAGGAGCCCATCTGCTCAAAATGTTTGTGATAGTTGTCTTTGTCGTTCCAAACAGCATATTTAGCCGGGATCTCCTGTAAAGAGCGGATCTTCGTGTAGGGCCAGCTTTGCGGCGAAACGAAAAATCCACGATCCGACTGCTCATAAGTTTTGATAATATCCTGTAAAACAAAAATCGGACGATCGGTCAGCGCAAAGTCCCACATACAGGACGAATAATCGGTAACTAACATTGCAGCTGCAAGGAGCAACGGCTGTATATCGTCGTAACGGTTGCCGTCGATAAAAAGTTCATTTGTTGTATCGCAAGAGGCCGGAGTAAAATGGTGTGTACGGTACATAAGTACCCATCGCTTGCCGGTTGTATTCGTAAGATCAGATAGGACCTGCTTCCAAGCGGTGGTATTTGCCGTTAATGAAACCAGATCGTCCCTGTCCGGCAGATTTGCTGCAAAACTGGGCGCATATAGCAGGATTTGCGTGTCAGAGTCAAGATGATAAAATTCATAAACCTGTTGTAGTGCCATATTCGGGTCCTGCCAAAAAATATCATTGCGCGGACTGCCGATCTCCAAAAAACAAGACGCAGGCAGATGGAACGCTTCAGTATAATTCGTCGTGCATTTACGGCAGGAGGAGACAAAATAATCCAGTCTGCCATACCATTTACGAAAATGTCGTGCCATTTCTTTACTTTCCGCACAGGTACTTATGCCAACCTTCTTGTAAGCACCGCCGCCGTGCCACGTGCTTATAAAGAGCTGACCGGGTTTTTTGATCAGATTTTCATCGACCATATCATTGGTAATAAAGACTTTTGTTCGGATAAAGGTTCGAAAATATTGGAAACTGCGTCTGCCGCATATACGGACACCGGGAAGGTGTGGAAGACTCTCCGGATATTCGGTTACCCAGACGAGATCCCACTGACCGGGATGCTTTGCTTCCAGATATTGCAATAACGCACCGGGGTTACAGACATAACCACTGCGGTGGTGTGCATAGAGCATGATACGGTTCTTTTTTAGGGGAACCGCAAAATATAGAATATATTGACACATTCGTGCAATCCACATTTTTATCTTTAACAGCATACCGTTTGTTCGTACCCCTTTTTCCTTAATAATGTATTTAAAGTGTATCATACCGGATATGGAAAAGCAAAACGAAATTGTTCCCTTTTCAAAAATGATGAAATGCAGTATACTGTTCTTTGAAAGATTTGCATAATAGCAGCAGGCATATGGCAGATTCCGTGAATCTGCTGTTTTGGCATGCAGAATGGAGGACAACATGAATGTATTAGTGACAGGTGGAGCAGGCTATATTGGAAGTCATACGTGTGTGGAACTTTTGGAGGCAGGACATCAGGTGATCGTTCTTGACAACTTGTATAATGCCAGTGAAGAGGCATTAAACCGTGTTCGAGAAATTACCGGCAAACCGGTTAAGTTCTATAAGGGAGATATTGCAGATGCTCCGTTGTTAGAGAAGATCTTTGAGGAAGATAAACCGGATGTATGCATTCATTTTGCCGGCCTTAAAGCAGTGGGAGAATCCGTAGAGAAACCGTTAGAATATTATCAGAATAACATTGCCGGAACGTTAAATCTGCTATTAGTGATGCGTAAATATAATATGAAAAATATGATCTTTTCTTCTTCGGCAACCGTATATGGTGATCCTGCGTTTGTGCCGATCACAGAGGAGTGTCCGAAGCGACAGTGTACCAATCCTTATGGCTGGACGAAATCGATGTTAGAGCAGATATTTATGGATCTGTATCGTGCGGATAATGACTGGAACATTATCCTGCTCCGTTATTTCAATCCGATCGGAGCACATAAGAGTGGTAAAATGGGAGAGAATCCAAATGGCATCCCGAACAATTTGATGCCTTATATTACACAGGTGGCAGCAGGCAAGAGAGAGAAACTTGGTGTTTTTGGCAACGATTATGACACACCGGACGGAACGGGAGTTCGTGATTATATCCATGTTGTAGATCTTGCCAAGGGTCATGTTAAAGCAATCGATAAGATCCAAGAAGATTGCGGTCTTAAGATTTATAATTTGGGAACCGGTGTCGGATACAGTGTATTAGATATTGTGCACAATTTTGAAAAAGCGACTGGCGTTAAGATCCCATATACGATCGAGCCGAGAAGAGCAGGTGATATCGCGACCTGTTATTGTGATCCGTCAAAGGCAGCTAAAGAGCTTGGCTGGAAAGCGGAGAACGGCATCGAGGAGATGTGTGCGGACTCCTGGAGATGGCAGTCAAATAATCCAAACGGTTATGATAAATAAAATCCAATCCGTGTGGACAGAAATGGAGAAGTTATGAACGACAATGATCAATATTCTTTGCGTGGAAGAGTGTTTAATAAATTGAGGGAGGACATTCTTGCAGGGAATTATGAAGAGAACTGTGAACTGAAAGAAGCGGCGATCAGTAAAGAGTTGGGTGTTTCCAGAACACCGGTACGAGAGGCGCTTCGTCAATTGGAGTTAGAGGGCCTGGTTTCAATCATTCCGAATAAGGGGGCTTATGTCAAAGGTATTACAGCGAAAGATATTTATGACATTTATGTGATGCGCTCTTACTTGGAGGGACTTTGTGCCAGATGGGCTTGTGAGCATATTACGTTAGAGCAGTTGGAAGAGTTAGAGGAGATTGTTTATTTAAGCAAGTTCCATATTGAGAAAGAGCATTGGGATCAGATCTTTGAATTAGATAACCGTTTTCATCTGCTACTATATCAGGCATGCGGCAGTAAGGTATTAGAACATATTTTGACGGATTATCACCATTACGTAGAGCGAGTCCGTAAGAATACGCTGTCGTCCAGAGAGCGTGCCTCTAAGGCAGGCGAGGAGCATGGAGCTATTTTAGAAGCACTCAAGAAAAAGGATGAGGAGACGGCAGAACGTCTTGCCAATGAGCATATTTTCCGCTCCTTAGCCAATATTAAGCATCAGGGACTTGATAAACTAATGAAAAAGCACAGCTGATGAGCAACAAATACGAAGCAGGACAAAAAGGAAGGAGTTTATGAAGAAGTACGATCCATATAAAAGGCTGATCTTGTTTATAGCCTCATTCATAAATATTTTATTGCTCTGCCTCTTATTTGCTGCAGGCTGGTATCGTTATTATGCAGGTACGATGTATGTGATCACATTTTACCGTAGAGGACATTACGTGGTGATCGCCCTCTATGGTATGATGCTGTTATTCTTTTCTAATATGTATGGCAGCTTAAAGATTGGGCAGTATCGCCGAATCGAGGTATTATTGTCCCAATTTTTGAGTTTATTGCTAACGAATATCTTGTTTTATTTTATTATATCACTGTTAGCGTTTGGTTTTGTAAATCCGTTCGTTTTGTGCCTGATCATGGCAGCAGAGATGGTGGTGACAACACTTTGGAACTCGTTGGTGATCTATTTTTACAATTCAATTTTTCAACCCTGGAAATTACTGCTGATTTATGGTGAACGTTCCGCTAAGGATCTGATCTATAAGGTCGAGACGAGACGGGATAAATATGCTATTTATGATTCGATCAATATTGCGGAGGGGATGGAAGCGATCAAGCAGAAAATGCAGGACTTCCACGCTGTTATCATAGGCGATATTACGGCAGAGTGCCGTAATGATCTGCTAAAATACTGTTATATGTGTGAAAAAAGAGCGTACGTTGTACCTAAATTATCCGATCTGATCCTGATGGGGGCAGAGAGGATCCATGTCTTTGATACACCGTTCTTGTTGTCGCGGGGATATGCGTTAAGTTTTGACGAAAGACTGCTTAAGAGACTGTTAGATCTGGTATTGTCGTTTGTACTGTTGGTTGTGACCTCACCAATCCTGGTGCTCGTTAGTGCAGCTGTGAAGCTTTGCGATGGCGGGCCGGTCTTTTATCGACAAGTGCGTTGTACCAAAGATGATCAGTTGTTTACGATCATTAAGTTTCGAAGTATGGTGGTGGATGCAGAGAGCAGTGAAGGACCGGTACTTGCATCTAGGCATGATGACCGTGTTACGGTGGTGGGTCGTTTTCTGCGGGCGAGCAGACTCGATGAACTTCCGCAGTTGTTTAATATTTTGAAGGGGGATATGTCCTTTGTGGGTCCAAGACCGGAACGGCCGGAGATGATACAGGCGTATGAGCGTGATATGCCGGAATTTCGCTTTCGAACCCGCGTAAAAGCAGGACTGACGGGATACGCACAGGTGTATGGCAAGTATAATACATCGCCATATGATAAGTTGAAATTGGATCTGTTTTATATTGAAAATTATTCTCTGTGGCAGGATATCAAGCTGATCCTTATGACATTGAAAACGGTATTGAAACCATCTGCTGCTGAGGGGGTTCCGGGAGAACAGCCGGATCCCGGTACACAGAGTGGAAGGACAACGGACAAAGGAGGAACAGGCAGATGAGTGCAAAGAGATCAAACCAAAAGGTTATACAGCAGAAATATCCGATGTTGTATTTGATTCCATTGATCGCAGTATTAGCGGTCATTCCGGCATTATTATATGAATGTGATGTGAATACCGGACTGACAAAATATAACTGGTATACCGGTTCACAGACAACGATCGATTTCTTTTTGTATGTGAAAGCAATTTGGCTTTACGTGACCTTTGGTGTTATGTTGTTTCTGACGTTTTATATGGTTTTTAGCGAAGAAAAAAAGATATCATTACATAAAGCGTTTATGGCGCTCCTGGTCTATGGTGGTCTCTGCCTTGTGGCAGCCTGCTTGTCGGTGGACCGGGCAAGATCATTTCGGGGGATTTATGAACAATATGAATCAGTTTGGATATTGTTAGGCTATGTACTGTTGACAATATATGCGTATGTTCATTTGCAGGAGGAGCGTGCAGTCAAAAGGCTGCTTCCGTGGTTTGTGGCCGGTATTGTTGTTTTGACAGCGTTTGGAGTGTGTCAGGCATTCGGCGTGGATCCGGTTGCGTGTAGGACATTTCAAAAGATGTTTATCACCAATTCCGATCTGATCGGTCATGTGTCGCTTAAGTTTGGTAAAGGACGGACCTATATGACGCTGTACAATCCGAATTATGTAGGTTTTTATGGTGTATTGACGATCCCTTTGCTGATCGCACTGTTTGTCGTTGCACGAAAATGGTGGCATAAGATGGGATATGCCATTCTCATTGCAGGACTGTTCTTGTGCATTTTTGCATCGCAGTCTCGTGCGGGAATTATTGCACTGGCAGCAGGTGGGATTTTGCTTGCACTGCTTTTGCGCAAATATCTGTTTCGGCGTTGGTATATCGCTACCGGTGTGATCGCTCTGGGTGTGGCTGCCTTTGCGGGAGTTAATGCTTATAACCACAATGTGTTGATCACACGTATGCAGGGGATGTTTCAGGCAGAGCAGGAAAAGTACGCACTAACAGCGGTCGAGACGGATCGCGATGTGATTTTTACGATGAATGGACATGAGTTACATATGGCTTTGGAGGGAAAAGAAGCAGATGCCGGAGTTTTGCTTACCGATGAAAAGGGAACGAAAGTCACTGCCGGTCCGGCAGATGACTCTCAGGAACGGCAAGTAGATGATCCCCGTTTTCCTGTGCGTGTCGGAACGATATCCAAAGAGTCGTTTCATGGATTTTATGTCGTGACTTCGCGTAAAACGATGGTAGATGGCAAAGAACAGAATGAACAAAAAAAGTGGATCTTTACAAATGAATTGGTTAAAAATGATAACCGATATTATGTTGTGGCGGGGGGAAATGCTTTGTTTCGTATGAAGAAAGCGAAAGAGGGATTCTCTTATTTGGAAAAACATTACTCGTTAGCGAATAATCGTGGATATATTTGGGCGAAAACCTGGAATCTGCTGAAAGCACATCCACTCTTAGGAACGGGACCGGACACTTTTTTGATCGCGTTTCCAAACGATGATCTGGTCGGTCTGTATAATTCCGGACACAGCGGTGAAATGATCAGTAAACCGCACTGCCTGTATTTGCAGATTGCGGCTCAGACAGGAATCCCATCTCTGATCGCTTTTTTGACCTTTGTGTTATGGTATGTGGTATCCTCGATCCGTCTGCTTTGGAATGCTTCGATGCGTGGATATCTGCCGAAAATAGGTGCTGCACTCCTTGTCAGTGTGATCGGTTACCTGATCATGGGATTATCCAACGATTCCTGTATCGCAGTAGCCCCGATCTTTTTTGTGCTTCTTGGCATGGGAGTGGCCGTTAATCACACATTAAATGATCAGCATGACACCGAGGTTGCGTAGCAGACCACTTTTAAGAAAATGATAACGTAAGATCAAATAACGTCTTGTAAACCAATTTGCGGATGGAAGACCGGCAAAGAGGGATACGAGGCGTTTTTGCGTCTCCGTCAGCTGATCGTTATAGATCGTCAAAAAGACTTCTGCCTGCTTACAAGTGTCATAGAGTACTTGTCGCTGTGCCGTCAGATGCTTTACACGGTTTGTGATATAATGCGACCGGGAACTGCCACCGACAACATTGCCGGTATGCTGGCGGTATAATAATAACGGTTCATCCAGATAAATAATGCGTCCAAATGCCGAGGCGATCAATGCGATCCACCAGTCATGCATACGAAGACCGTCCGGTACCGTATCGGTTAGCTTATCGCGCAGCGTGCGGTTAAATAACATTGTACAGCCGATCAGTTTATTTTCCATCAATAAATGAGCCACATCTAAAGCATCTGTGTGGTAACCGCTCATCTGTTGGAAAGATGGATGCAACTGCTGCAGGGAATCATCGACAACACGAGCATCACCAAACAGAGCAATCGGAACATTTGGGGACTGTGCTTCCGCCCGCTTTACGGCTTCGACAGAATGCGCAATTTTTTCCGGAAGCCAGACATCATCCTGATCGCAGAACATATAATAATCTGCATCCACTTGCAGGCATCCGTTCAAGAAGTTATGGATCACGCCCTGATTCGTTACATTGCGGTGATAAAAGATCTTTGACGGATACTTATCTGTGTAGGATTGGATCACGGCCGCAGAACGGTCTGTAGAGCCGTCGTCAAAGATGTGCAGAACAAAGTCCTTTTCTGTATTGGAAAGCAGCGAATCAATCTGTTCATTCAGATAGGTTTCGCCATTATACACTGCCATTATAATTGCAATCATGTGTTCATCTCCATTTCTGTATACTCCGGTCTGACGCATTTTGGCAGGCATCAAAGGCGGATATACACTGTTAAAATTATGCAAGAATAATGTAACAAATGATGGCGCTTCCGTCAAATCTTAGCATCGTAGCGAAAGCGTCCCGTCCCAAAATCGATGATACCTTGCTAAACCGGGACATCTCAGACATTCCTTCAGGCATGTATTCATCAGAGACTTAACAAAATAAGAAATCACACAAAAACTCTGCGTTCTGCGGCAATTATCTTAGTTCTCTGACGGCAGAATAAGTTAGTTTATCGGCTGCAAAATAGTTAATTTATTGCTGACATAATAAGCAATATGTGGTTGTGGAGGATTTGAGGTATGGGAAGTTTGAGGCAATGATTTTGTCGAAAAAGATTGCATTTTTTCGTGAATTCTGTATAATAGGGAAAGTTGTGTAACGATTAAATGTTAGAAATGAGGTAATTATGCAGCATAAAGAATCGCTGATGTATGTAGTGATGGGGGTCAGTGCTACAGTATTTAATTGGGGGATATATTCTTTACTGGTTACATTTTTGCCAATGGAATTAGCGAATGCGGGTTCCTTTGCAATGACGCTTATATTTGCGTATGTAACCAACAAAATATACGTATTTGAGAGCAGATCTTGGGGAATGAGACGTGTGTTACGTGAATTTTGTGCATTTGCAACAGCGAGAGGCGTGACAGGGTTGTTAGAGATCTTTTTGCAGCCGCAGTTGTACCAGATGGGAATAGATGGTGCATTGCTTGGCGTAAAAGGATTGCAGGCAAAGGTTGTGGTTTGTTTGACGTTATCCATCGTGAACTATTTTAGTACCAAACTGATTTTTTTGAAAAGTTCACAAAAAACACTTGACGAATACGAAAAAGCATGATATTATCTATATCGTTGTGACAACACAAGACGCATTAGTGGCGGAACGGCAGACGCAACGGACTCAAAATCCGTCGGGGGTGACCTCGTGAGGGTTCAAATCCCTCCTGATGCATATATTTATGAAAAGGAAGCCGATGGCTTCCTTTTTTTGTTAATTTATAGAAAATTGCTGATAGGCAGTATAAACTTTTCAATACCTGCGGGAGGCAAACAGTATGAAAAGAAAAATGTGGAGCTGTATGGAAACGCAGAAGCATGTCATCCCTTTTATTGATGATCAGTTGAGCATATCGGATCTGGATGCTTTTTTGTATCATATGGAGCATTGTCCGGATTGCAAGGAAGAGTATGACGTATACTATACGATGTTGATGGGAATGCGTTTTTTGGAAAGCGATAATATGAGTGCGTTGAAAATGGATTCCGAGCAGAAACTGCTGTCTGCTGAGGACTACCTGTATAAATATAAGATTAAATTTATTGCAAAGATCCTGTGCTTTGTGTTGTTGTGCGTTGGCATGATCTTGCAATTGTAGATGATGGAGAAAGCTTATGCGTGAAAAATTAGTATTGATCGATGGACACAGTATATTAAACAGGGCGTTTTACGGACTTCCGGATCTCACCAATTCGGAAGGGATGCATACGAACGCCGTTTATGGTTTTTTGAATATTATGCTCAAGATCCTGGAAGAGGAGAAACCGGATTATTTTATTGTTGCTTTTGATGTGAAACATCCGACGTTTCGCCATGAAATGTATCAGGAGTATAAGGGCACCAGAAAGGGGATGCCTGACGAGTTAAGAGAACAGGTGCCGGTGATCCAGGATGTGCTTCGTGCTATGCATGTTCCGCTCGTGATGCAGAAAGGGTATGAGGCAGATGATCTGTTAGGAACTTTGGCCCGCAGAGCGGAGAGTAAAGATATGGATGTGTCGCTCGTGTCGGGAGATCGTGACCTGCTGCAGCTTGCGTCGGATCGTATTATGATCCGTATTCCAAAGACGAAGCGGGGGGGAACGGAGATTGAAAATTATCATACGCAGGACGTGATCGATAAATACGGACTAAAGCCGGAGCAGATTATTGATATGAAAGGTCTGATGGGAGATTCTGCAGATAATATTCCGGGCGTACCGGGTATCGGAGAGAAAACTGCTGTCAAGATTCTGACAGCTTTTCCAACAGTGGAAGCGGCCTATGAGCATTTGGAAGAAGTTGAGCCAAAGCGTGCAAGAGAATTGCTTCGTGCAAATCCGGAACTTGCCAAGCTAAGCAAGCAACTTGCCACGATCAAAACAGATTGTGAGATCGATGTCACATTGGAGGACGCAAAACTGGGAAATCTCTTTACGTCGGAGGCATTTGAGTGGATCAAACGTTTGGAGTTAAAATCGTTATTTTCTCGTTTTGACAGTGAGACAGTACAAAGTGTTGTTCCTGATTTTGAGCAGTTTACACAATGGACCACGAAGAAAGAATGGAATGCTGCTGTAGATCATGTATGCAACCTTGCACCGGAGGCTGTCGGCGTGGCGTTTTTAGGAGATCCTTGGATAGGTGCCGGAGCGGCCCGCAAACGTCAGAGCAAAAAAGGCGGCGGACAGATGAGCCTGGTCTTTACGGAAGACAGCGTAGAACTCGGGATGGAACAGGAAGACGGCGAGGAATATGGTTTCATTGGCTTTTCGTTGTCTTATTATGAGGGAGAAGATTGTCATACCGGTTATATTCTCGTTTCTGAAGAAGTGACCGGAAATGATATATTAGATGGCTATCATCGGCTTGAGAAAAAGGGTTCTGAAATTTTATTATTAGATTGGAAAAATGCATTACACCTGACGAAACCGGTGGAGGTGCGGACATATGGGATTGAGCCGGCAAAGCAGCATGGCTTTGCGCTGGATACGAAACAGGAACGCAAAAAAACGTTTGCCAGTCTGCGCGACCTGGGTATCGGAGCGTATTTGTTAAATCCGCTGAAGGATACGTATCAGGCAGATGATATTGCGCGTGATTATCTTCATATGACATTGCCATCCTATCAGGAATTGTTTGGCAAAGAGACGTTAGCTGCGCAGCTTGCGCGGATAGATGAGGAAGAGACGGCAAAACGCCTCAAATCCTATTTCGGCTATTTGTCCTGCATTCCATTGATGGCGTGGGCAGAGATGAAAAAGCAGTTAGCGGCAGAGGGAATGTTAGGCTTGATGGAAGAAATCGAAATGCCGACGGTATACTATCTGTTTGAAATGGAACGACTCGGTGTGCAGGCAAATGCAGAGGTCTTGAAAGAAATGTCTGAACTGTTGGAACGCCGTGTTTTGGCATTGGAGACAGATATTTACGATCTTGCCGGAGAAGAATTTAATATCAATTCACCCAAGCAGCTTGGCGTGATCCTATTTGAAAAGCTAAAGCTTCCGTTTGCCAAAAAGACCAAGACCGGCTATTCAACTTCGGCAGATATTTTGGAAAAACTTCGTACGGAAGATCCGATCATCGATAAGATTTTAGAGTATCGTCAGGTCAGTAAATTGAAGTCTACGTATGCAGATGGATTGCCGGTATTTATAGAGGAAGATCATCGTATCCATGGCAAATTTAACCAGACGATCACCGCAACCGGCCGCATCAGCAGTACAGATCCGAACCTGCAGAACATTCCAATCCGTATGGAGCTCGGCAAACAGCTTCGAAAAGTCTTTGAACCAAAGTCCGGATTCCTGTTTTTGGATGCGGATTATTCACAGATCGAACTGCGTGTGTTAGCGCATATGTCGGGCGATGAGCATTTGATCGAGGCGTATAGACAGGGGCAGGATATTCACCGCGCTACGGCCTCCAAAGTGTTTCATACGCCGTTTGAGGAGGTGACGGATCTGCAGCGCCGCAATGCCAAAGCAGTAAACTTTGGTATCGTGTATGGTATCAGCGCGTTTGGTCTTAGTCAGGATCTTTCCATCTCGCGCAAAGAGGCGGATGAGATCATTCATAAATACTTTGAGAGTTATCCGGCGATCAAGACATTTTTGGACGAATTGGTCGCAAAAGCAAAGGATACCGGATATGCACAGACAATGTTTGGCAGACGCAGACCCGTGCCGGAGCTTAAATCCAGTAATTTCATGCAGCGTTCTTTTGGGGAACGCGTTGCCATGAATTCGCCGATACAGGGGACGGCAGCAGATATTATCAAGATTGCGATGATTCGTGTTGCAGAGCGTTTGCAGGAGGAACAGTTAGAATCCCGCATTGTGCTGCAGGTGCATGATGAACTGCTGGTAGAAACGAAGATCGAGGAAAAGGAGCAGGTGAAGAGGATCTTAGAAGAAGAGATGCCGCTTGCCGCACAGTTGCAGGTGCCGTTGTCTATTGATGTAGAAGAAGGAAAAAATTGGTACGAGGCACATTGATATTCGGGAAGAGGGTTAGATATGTACGTAATTGGAATTACAGGGGGCGTGGGAAGCGGGAAATCGTATGCTGCGCATCGCTTGCAGGAAAAACTGGGAGCAACACTGCTGATTGCCGATGAATTGGGGCATGTTGTTATGGAACCGGGAAGAAGTGCTTATTGTCAGATCGTAGAGCATTTTGGACAAAATATCGTCTCATTGGACGGCTCGATCGACCGGGCAGCATTGGCAGAGATTGTTTTTTCGGATGCGAGAGCTCGTGACTGGCTTAACCAGGTGATTCATCCGGCGGTGATCGAATATATTCGGGATACGATACGTCAAAATCGTACCCGTTCCGGTATTTTGCTGATAGAGACAGCATTAATGTATGAGACCGGATGTGACAGTTTGTGTGATGAGGTATGGCTTGTTTATGTACCGGCGGAGGAGCGGATCCGGCGTTTGGCATCGGACCGCGGTTATTCTGAACAGAAATCAAAGGCGATCATCCAAAGCCAGATTTCGGAAACATTGCTGCGGGAGAAAGTACAGCGCATTGTTCCAAATGATGGAACAAAAGAAGATCTGGAGCGGGCACTGGATGCGTTGCTTACAACCCTTGATACCACTGCATTAGCGAAGGGTTGATAAAGGCTTCACACAGACAACCGGCAAACAGCAGGCAGATAGAGAGCAAGAGAATGGGCAGTCCTTGTAAGAGGGACTGCTTTTTTGCTTTCTGATCCCTGATCTGCTGCAGCATATTGATGAGCAGCAGATACGCCGGTATATACAACAGGCAGTGAGGCAGCAGAAAGCAGAGAAAATCAAAAAATCCACTGTGGACATTATGAGTTAGGCAAAATGAGAGCAAAAGTCCGCAGCGAAAGCCGGTATAGAGACAATAGAACGTCAAATAGAAAACCCATGCATTGGTCAGTGAAAAAAAGCACAAAAGGAAGAGCTGTTTGAACTGTGTTGAGGTACATAGCCGGAATAAGGAGGGATAGTGGATGGATTTTGTATCCAAAGCAAGCAGTATTTGTTCAAATTCAGCATTAATATCGGCAAACAATTCCGTGCGCAGCAGATGCCCGAGTACCGCACCAAGCACCAAGCTGATCCCGCTGCACAGGATAATTCGAAAGATGATCGCAGACTGATTGCAATTATTTGATTTTGACATAAATTTGGTCATAATAGTCCTGCTTTCCGTCCTGTTTTTGAAATAGGATCATGATATCAATATAAATGTATGGCAGGACCGGAGGGAATATGAATACGAACATGACAGAGTGCGAGGGTCGTGCAAATCATACGTAAATGGTTTGCAAAGGGTTGCAGAAAAATTTGTAAAAAACAAAGTTTAATGTGTTATCACCAGGAAATTGTGGTATACTTTCGGTGTATAAAAATAAGAGGCATAAGGATAATGGAGGGTTAAAATGAGAAAAACAAAAATTATTTGTACATTAGGACCGGCATCGGATAGTGATGCAGTATTAGAACGATTGATTCAGGAAGGCATGGATGTTGCAAGATTTAATTTTTCTCATGGGACGCATGAGGAGCAGAAGAAACGTCTCACAAAATTGCGTCTGCTGCGTGAGCGTTACGGCAGACCGGTTGCGACATTGTTGGATACTAAAGGCCCGGAGATTCGTGTAAGGGATTTTAAAGATGGTGCGATCACATTGCAAAAGGGCGACGAGTTTGTGTTGACCGGACGAGAAGTAGAGGGTGATGAACATATTGTAACTATTACGTATCCTGAGTTGGTTGGTGATGTCAAAGTCGGACAGCGTATTTTGATCGATGACGGTTTGATCGAGATGACAGTGAAAGAGTTGACAGATACAGATATTATCTGTGATGTCAATAATGGCGGCAAAGTATCAAATCATAAAGGGATCAACGTTCCGGGCATTCATTTGAGTCTGCCTTATATTAGTGAAGTGGATAAATCCGATCTGTTGTTCGGTATAGAAGAAGATGTAGATTATGTGGCAGCATCTTTTGTGCGTACTGCAGAAGATGTACAGCAGATCCGTAAATTACTCCAAGAAAATGGTGGGGAACAGATTAAGATCATTGCCAAAATTGAGAATAGAGAAGGCGTGAACTGCATTGATGAGATCATCGAGGTTTCTGATGCGATCATGATCGCACGAGGAGACATGGGCGTGGAGATTCCGACAGAGGAAGTGCCTGTCATTCAAAAAATGATCATAAAAAAAGTATATGAAGCCGGTAAGCAGGTGATCACGGCAACACAGATGCTTGATTCCATGATCCACAATCCGCGTCCGACAAGAGCGGAGGCGACCGATGTTGCCAATGCGATCTATGATGGTACCAGTGCGATCATGTTATCGGGCGAGACGGCAGCCGGTTTGTATCCGGTGCAGGCATTACAGATGATGGTGAGGATCGCCAATCGTACAGAGAGCGATATTGATTACCGTAAACGCTTTTTCCAAAGATCGCGCAAAGCAGATCCGGATGTAACAGATGCAATCTGTCACGCAACCTGTACAACAGCACATGATATTAATGCCAAAGCGATCATTACCGTTACCAAATCGGGTCGTTCGGCACGAATGATTTCCAAGTACCGTCCGGCTTGTGATATCATTGGCTGTGCGATCACGGACAAAGTGTATCGTCAGTTAAATTTATCCTGGGGCGTCACTCCGGTACTTCTGCAGGAGAAAAAAGACGTATTTGAATTGTTTGAACATGGTACGTGTGTATCACGTCGTATGGGGTTAGTCGACAGTGGTGATACGGTTGTATGTACTTCCGGAGTGCCTGTGGGAATTTCCGGAACGACCAATATGATCAAAGTACAGACTGTTATATAAAGAACATGCCGGCAGCCTTACGTCTGTGGCGAAAGAGAACGTGAAGAATGAGAGATAAGAATGAGATTTTATATTGCAGACTGCCATTTTGGACATGACAAGGTAAGGCTGTTAGACGGTCGTCCGTTTGCGTCTGTTGAGGAGATGGATGAGGCGATGATCGTTCGGTGGAACGAGCGTGTCCGGAAGAAGAAAGATGAAGTGGTGATCTTAGGAGACCTTTGTTTGGGTAAAGGAGAGCAGGTGAATGAGCTGCTGCATAAACTGAATGGTAAAAAGTATTTGGTGACAGGGAATCATGACCGGTTGTTTTTGCGGGACAAAAAGTTTGATCCGTCTCTTTTAGAATGGGTCAAGCCCTATGCAGAGCTTAAAGATAATGGGCGCAAGCTGGTACTCTGCCATTATCCGATCATCTGTTATAACGGGCAGTATCATGGTGATTCTACATATATGTTGTACGGGCATGTTCATGATACGCCGGATTATAAAAATGTGCTGCGTTTTCAGAGAGAGTCCACAGAAATCACCTACCATGCGAAAGGGCGCGGGGCTTCTGTGGGAGAAGAGCGGCATTTGCCTTGCAATCTGATCAATTGTTTTGCGGGATTTTCGGATTATTATCCGCTGACATTGGAAGAATGGATTGACAAGCAAAATAATCTTTGCTATGATGTCAAAAGATGCGAAGAAAAGAAGAAGTAGTACATGGGGGAGACCTACAGAGAATAGCCGGTTGCTGAGAGGCGTTAGGATAGAAGCCTGTATGAATACATCTTGGAGTAGCGGATTGAAGAGAGGATTTTGATCCTTTTGGTAGATTTAGCCGGTGATGCACCCGTTATCGTGCAGGGATATAGAGGTATCCTGCTAAGGCAGTATGTGTGAGCATATTGTAAAAAAAGGTGGTAACACGATTTCATCGTCCTTTTGTCGTTGACAAAAGGACTTTTTTCTTTGCATAAAAAAGTCATAAAGGAATAAAAAAGGAGAGAACAACATGAGCGAAAAGATGACAGTGTATGATGAATTGGTTGCCCGTGGCTTGATCGCACAGGTGACGGACGAAAAAGAGATCAAAGAGATGATCAATGAAGGTAAGGCGGTTTTTTATATTGGATTTGATCCGACGGCAGACAGCCTTCATGTAGGACATTTTATGGCTCTTTGTCTGATGAAACGCTTGCAGATGGCAGGCAATAAGCCAATCGCATTGATCGGTGGCGGAACAGCTATGATCGGTGATCCAAGCGGGCGTACCGATATGCGTCAGATGATGACCAAAGAGACGATTGCACATAATGTAGACTGCTTCAAAAAGCAGATGAGCCGTTTTATTGATTTCTCAGATGATAAGGCATTGTTAGTCAACAATGCAGAATGGCTGTTGGATCTGAATTACGTAGAAGTGCTGCGTGAAGTTGGTGCCCATTTCAGCGTAAATCGTATGTTAACGGCAGAGTGCTATAAACAGCGCATGGAGAAAGGACTTAGTTTCCTGGAGTTCAACTACATGATCATGCAGAGCTATGATTTTTATGCCTTGTTCCAGAAGTACGGATGTAACATGCAGTTTGGAGGAGATGATCAGTGGAGCAACATGCTTGGTGGAACGGAATTGATCCGTCGTAAGCTGGGCAAAAATGCTTATGCAATGACGATCAATCTGCTGCTCAATTCCGAAGGCAAAAAGATGGGTAAAACACAGTCTGGCGCTGTATGGCTTGATCCGAACAAGACCAGCCCGTTTGATTTTTATCAATATTGGAGAAACGTGGGAGATGGTGATGTGCTTAAGTGTCTGCGCATGCTCACATTCCTTCCGTTAGAGCAGATCGAAGAGATGGATGCCTGGGAAGGCAGCAAGCTAAATGAGGCAAAAGAAATCTTGGCATTTGAGCTTACCAAGTTAGTACATGGTGAGGAAGAAGCTGTTAAAGCACAGGAAGGAGCGCGTGCACTCTTTTCCAGCGGAAACGCAGCACAGATGCCGGAGACAAAGCTGGTCGATGAAGATTTTGAAGATGGTAAGATCGGCATCTTGAAATTAATGGTTAAAGCCGGTCTTGCAACATCTAATGGAGAGGCAAGAAGAAATGTCGAGCAGGGCGGTGTTACGATCGATGGTGAGAAAGTGACCGATGTTCGCATGACACTTACGAAAGAGCAGATCAGTGCAGAAGGCATTGTTGTAAAACGTGGTAAAAAGAAATTTATGAAGGTGCTTTGTGACTAAATTTAATTCCATGAAAAAAGGCTGGGAGAATTATTCTCCCAGTTTTTTTAATAAACATTGATATATTTCAGTCTGATTTTCTTTGAATTTTTGGCACGCCCTACGAGCTGCTTCCTCGGAGGGAACGGCAAAGGAAAGCGAGAATAATGTGTTGCCGCGTTCCTGTACTAAAGCAGATGCCAGATAGTCTCCGGAAGGAGTTACCGAATAGTCGGTGTGGACTGTGGTAGCTTCTAAAATATCAACTTTATTGTCTCGCAGATATTCATCAATCTGTCGTATCGTGTCTTTGGGAAGCATGGAAGAGAAGTATTCTAACATCTGCGATCCCTTTTGTGTGATCTTGTAATATGTCGTTTTACGAGTTGCCTCTTCCTCGATCAGGGCATCTTCTGTCAGAAGTGCTAATGTTTCCTGAATTGAAAAAAAGTCTGTATAGCCATGCCCTAAAATGAAATCGCACAAAAAAGCATTAGGTAGTCCCTGTTTTGTGCGGCTTAACGCATATAAAATAATTAATTTATACAAACGCAGTGTGTCTGGTGTCATAGGTTTCCTTTCTGCTTGCTGTAATATTTCCCCTGATAGACCTGCTCTGTTTTGAGAGAGTGTGCAATATGGTTAAGAACAGCCCGTTTGTTGCAGCTCCAGCGTGGTGCGATCAGGAGATCTTTTGGGCCATCTCCGGTCAGGCGGTGGATCACAATCTCCGGAGAGAGATTACCGATGCATCGGATGACCAGATCTACATACTCTTCCTGAGTCAGGATATGCCAAGGATGTTCTTCGAGATAAATTGCCAGATCCGTTCCTTTTAATACATGCAATAGCTGCAATTTGATCCCCTGAATATGTTGTGTGTTCAGATATTGGATCGTTTCAAGAATGTCTGCTTCGGTTTCGCCCGGAAGTCCAAGGATCACGTGGACGATCACCGGAATATTGAGTGTATGCAGCGTGTGCGCAGTCTGCTCAAAAACATGCAGAGGATATCCACGGCGAATGAAACGAGCCGTATGTTCGTGCGCCGTTTGCAGACCGAGCTCGATCCATATCGGTTTTATCTGCCTGCATTCATCGAGCAGGGAAAAAATCTCCGGGGAAAAGCAATCCGGTCTGGTAGCGATAGAAAGTCCGACGATATCCGGATGCGCCAGCGCTTCCAGATACATCGGACGTAATATGTCGATGGGAGCATATGTGTTGGAAAACGATTGGAAATACGCAATGTATTTCTGACCGGTTTCCTTGGCGCTGCCGTTTAGGCGACAGATCGCCTCATCGATCGCAGCCGTGATAGATCGGTTCGTCGTGGCAAAATCACCGGAACCGCCCTCGCTGCAAAAAATACAGCCTCTCGTGTCCAGTGTTCCATCTCGGTTTGGACAGGTCATTCCCGCATCTAATGCAATTTTATAGACCTTTTGTCCAAACGTTTCTTTGAGATAATAGTCTAAGGAATAGTAGGGCTTTTCACCCCAACGAGATCTAACGGATGTGTGATTTGACTGCATCGGCCACCACCTGAGCTGCGCGTGGGTCAAACGCTTCCGGTAAAATATGTTCGTCGTTTAATTCTTCGTCAGAAACGAGTCCGGCAAGTGCAAGAGCAGCAGCGAGCTTCATTTCTTCTGTAATGTCGGTCGCTCTGCCGTCTAATGCACCCTTAAAGATGCCAGGGAAAGCAACAACATTATTGACCTGATTTGGAAAATCAGATCGACCGGTTCCGACAACGCGTGCACCGGCAGCTTTTGCAACATCAGGCATGATCTCCGGAACAGGATTTGCCATGGCAAACAGTATCGCATCGGAATTCATGGATTGAACCATTTCTGCGGATACAATATTAGGAGCGGAGACACCAACGAAAATATCGGCACCACAAAGTGCGTCAGCCAGTGTTCCGGTTTTGCCGGACAGATTTGTTACTTCCATCATTTCCTTCTGCATCCAGTTTAAGCCCTCGCTCTTTTTAGATAAGATACCGCTGATATCACACATTGTTACGTCGGTAAATCCATAGCGGAGTAATAATTTTGTAATAGCAACGCCGGCGGATCCGGCACCGTTTACAACAACTTTGCAATGTTCTTTCTCTTTGCCAACCACCTTCAAAGCGTTAATAATGCCGGCGAGAACAACGATCGCAGTACCGTGCTGATCATCGTGAAATACCGGTATATCTAAGGCTTCTTTTAGACGACTTTCGATCTCAAAGCAGCGTGGCGCAGAAATATCTTCTAAGTTGATACCGCCAAAAGCCGGTGCAATGTTGATCACGGTTTTGATGATCTCTTCAGTATCCTGCGTATCTAAGCAGATCGGGAACGCATTGACACCACCAAATTCCTTAAAGAGGACTGCTTTGCCTTCCATAACCGGCATAGCAGCTTCCGGACCGATGTTACCAAGGCCGAGGACGGCACTTCCGTCAGAAACAACAGCAACGGTATTGGATTTGATGGTATATTGATAAGCTGCTTCTTTATTTTCTGCAATGACCTTACATGGTTCAGCAACACCTGGTGTGTAGGCAACAGCCAGATCCTCGCGGGATTTTACCTGACACTTGGGAGTTACATCCAGTTTGCCATTCCATTCTTTATGTAATTGTAGAGCTTTTTCTGCATTTGTCATTCGACTTAACCTCCATTTTCTGTAGAATTATTTGTAATAGCAATCGCACACTATATCATAGCATACATCGAATTGGAAAACAATAAAGCCGAAAAACTTCGTCCGACAAAAGATGTTTTGTGCGAAAAAAGACGAACGATGTCGAAAAAACAATAATATTCATAGGATTTTGCGAAAATTTTTGAAAAAGTCATTTACAACGCTGTTAAAATGCTTTATATTATTTAGTGCATGTAATTACTCTAATACAGTAGGTCATAGATACATAGGCGAGACAATATCGTCGTGATCGATTTATTATTCATTATAATCCGACCTAATAATTGCAGAAAGAATCATGTTAGCACAAGTTGAAATTTTTTTTATTGGAAAGGGATATTTTTATGACAGAATACGATAAGTTATCATTGGTTGAATTACGAATTGTAGCGAAGAAGATGGGCATCAAAAGTGTTACCAGTTACAAAAAGTTAGAGCTGCTTGCAAAAGTGAAAGAAGTTGCAGCAACAATGGAATCTACAGACGCGACACCTGAGACGGACGATATTCAGAGTGTAGATCATGTTGTAGAGAGCACAGGAGAGGCTGTCGACAGTCCGATGCCAAGATCCAGATATGCGAGTGAATCAGACAATTCCCGTATGGAGGAAAGTGGACGAGATATGAATCGTGGCTATGTCAGTGATAGAGAACCTATGAGAACATCCGGTTATATGAGGGATCCTGAGATGGGAATGGCTCGTGGAGGATACTCCCGCAACGAGGGAATGAGCCGTGGAGGATACACCCGCAATGATAATATGAGTCGCGGAGGATACTCCCGTAACGATAATATGGGTCGCGGAGGATACATGAATCGCGGCGATAATATGAACCGCGGAGGATACATGAACCGCGATAATATGGGACGTGGTGTATACAACCGCAGTGAGAGTATGAATCGTAGCAATTATTCCCGTAACGAAGGCTATCGAAACGATGGTTATCGTAATGATAATATGGATCGTGGCGGATATGTACGCAATGATAACAGAGGCTATCATGCGGATCTTCGTCCGCAGCTGCACCGGGCACCACAGCACGAGTTGACACCAACGGAGATCGCTGAGTTGGATAGTGGTGTATCACGTGAGGGTATTTTGGAAGTACTCCCGGAGGGATATGGATTTATTCGATGCGACAATTATCTCCCTGGAGAGAGAGATCTGTATGTCTCACCGCAGTTGATCCGTAAGTACCATCTGCGTACCGGAGATATCCTAAATGGTAATATTCGTATTCGTAATCAGAATGAGAAATTTGCCGCATTATTATATATCAAAGAAATCAATGGCAGTGATCCGGAAGAGATGATAAATCGTCCAAAGTTTGAGCAGTTGACACCGGTATTTCCGGATGAGCGACTTCGCTTAGAGACACCGGGCTGTCCGATATCCATGCGTATGATGGATCTGATCGCACCAATTGGTAAAGGACAGAGAGGAATGATCGTATCTCAGCCTAAGACAGGTAAGACGACATTATTAAAACAGGTTGCCAAGGCTGTTAAGACAAATCATCCGAAGATGCATTTGATCGTATTGTTGATCGATGAGCGTCCGGAGGAAGTGACAGATATCAAAGAGTCTATCTTAGGACATAACGTAGAAGTGATCTTCTCCACGTTCGATGAACTTCCGGAAAATCACAAGCGTGTATCGGAGATGGTTATCGAGCGCGCTAAGCGTCTTGTAGAGCAGGGCGAAGAAGTTATGATCCTGTTAGACAGCATTACTCGTCTTGCAAGAGCCTACAACCTGACAGTACAGCCAAGCGGTCGTACTTTGTCCGGCGGTTTAGATCCGGCTGCATTGCATATGCCAAAACGTTTCTTTGGTGCAGCACGCAATATGCGTGAGGGCGGAAGTTTGACAATCCTTGCAACTGCACTTGTGGATACCGGAAGTAAGATGGACGATGTTGTATTTGAGGAATTTAAGGGAACCGGTAATATGGAGCTTGTTCTTGACCGCAAGCTTTCCGAGAAGCGTGTATTCCCGGCGATCGATCTTCCTCGTTCCAGTACGCGCAGAGATGATCTTCTTCTGACACAGGAGGAGATGGAAGCTAATTTCCTGATGCGTAAAGCACTTACCGGAATGAAATCCGAAGAGGCTGTTGAACGGATCATTGAAATGTTCCGTCGTACTAAGAGTAATCAGGAATTTATCCAAACGATTCGCAAGACAAAAATTGTATAAAAGTGCTTGCAATCCGCTTTTGACTATGCTATACTGAAGAAGTTGTGTAAAAATGAGAATCGAGAAAGCTTTTTTCAAAGTTTTCTTCGCAATAGTAACCGACTGCTGAGAAGCGGCGGAATGGAAATGGAGGATAAAGCGATGAGAGAAGGAATTCATCCAAACTACTATCAGGCAAAGGTTGTATGCAACTGTGGAAATGAGTTTGTGACTGGTTCTACTAAGGAGGAAATCCACGTAGAAATCTGCTCCAAATGTCATTCATTCTATACAGGTCAGCAGAAGGCTGTCAAAGCTCGTGGTGCCATTGATAAGTTCAATCGCCGTTATGGTATTCAGGCAAACTAGCAAAATAAATGGTCGGAGTGCGTCCGGCCTTATGAACGGTCACAGTATTTGTGCTTAACAAGTGCTGTGACCGTTTGTGTTATACACAAATGGAGAGAAAGTGAAGTAAATTTGTAGTGCAAAAATTGTATCTGTTGTAGAATAAAACAGATTTGCAGTGCGAAAATTGTATCTGTTGTAGAATAAAACAGATGCGTGGAAGGGCATGGTTATAAAAATGAAATCATCAGGAATAGGTGGACAGGCAGTATTAGAAGGCGTAATGATGCGCAATAAGTCCAAGTATGCAGTAGCAGTACGCAAACCCGATGGCGAGATTGATATAAAGGTAGCTACCTGCACAAGTGAAGGGGACCGCAAGCTGTTTTTCAGACTTCCATTGATCCGAGGTGTTGTTGCATTTGTGGACTCTTTGGTGTTAGGAATGAAGACATTGACATATTCTGCCAGCTTTTACGAAGAGGAAGAAGCGCAGGAAGCTTCAGCTGCGGATGGGAACAAGGCAGATCGTACGGATGAGAAGAGTGGCGAGAAACAAACAAAAGAAGGCTCCGAAGCAGAAAGTTCAGCATCATTGGCGAAAAAAGCAGAAAAACGTGAACAGCTGGAGATGGCGATGACAGTAATGTTGTCTATTGTACTGGCGCTGGCGGTGTTTGTTGCACTTCCGTTTGGATTATCTTTGCTGCTAAAAGATCATATTCGATCGCAGGCTGTATTAGCACTGATCGAGGGACTGATCCGACTGGGACTGTTTATCGGTTATGTGTATGTCATTTCCTTTATGCAGGATATTAACCGGGTATTCATGTATCATGGTGCAGAACACAAGGCGATCAATTGCGTGGAAAGTGGTGATGATCTGACGGTATTGAATGTGCGTAAGCATTCCAGATATCACAAGCGTTGTGGAACCAGTTTCCTCTTTATTGTTATGTTGATCAGTATCGTACTGTTTATGTTTTTACATTTTGACAGTGTATGGCTTCGTTTGTTGAGCCGTTTGCTGCTGGTGCCGGTTGTGGCAGGTATTTCGTATGAATTTATCCGTCTTGCGGGCAACAGCGATGCAAAGATCATCAATATCTTAAGCAAACCGGGAATGTTTTTACAGGGATTGACAACGAGAGAACCGGATGACAGCATGATCGAGGTTGCCATTGCTTCAGTAGAAGCAGTTTTTGATTGGAAAGAGTACCAGAGCAGATTGCAGGCGGTTAAGAAGAGTACAAAACGCAAAAAAGTGGCAGAAGAGATGCGTAAAAGCGGCATGACAGCACCGCTGCCGATCGTGGATCCGGCGAATGCTAAGAAAAAGAGTGGAACAGAACTTGCTTCTGAGATCAAAAAACGTGAGCAGGAGTATAAGAAACGTGCCGATGAGCGCAAGAAATATATGGAAGAAATGCAAAAGCGTGAGGATGAGATCGCAAAGGTAATGGATGAAGTATCCAAACGTAAGGAAGAGCGTCAAGCGCTTGCACAAGCACAGGAAGAAATGACAGAGGGTGAACTTTCCTCCTTAGATCGTTTCTTTGATGATCCGGATGGTACAAAATCAGATATGGAATCAAAGCCTTCCGTGGATGAGGTGGAAAACGGATGAAAGAGGAAATCCTTACGCTAAAGGAAGCTTTGGCGAAAGCCGTGGACAAATTGCAGCAGATGGAAGTGCCGGATGCCGACATTGATGCATGGTATTTGCTTTCCTATGTGACCGGACTTGACCGTGCGGCATTTTTTCTGCATGGAGAGGAACCGATGGCGGAGCCGGATATGATTCGATACTGCGACCTGGTTACAAAACGTGGGGAACGCATTCCATTACAGCATTTGACCGGTGAGCAGGAGTTTATGGGGCTGGATTTTCATGTGAATGAACATGTACTGATCCCGAGACAGGATACCGAATGTCTTGTGGAACGGGTTCTGCCATATGTAGACGGCAAACGAGTGTTAGATGTGTGTACCGGTTCCGGATGTATTGCGATAGCGATTGCCAAACTTGGTAAACCGTTCATCGTGCACGGAGTAGACATCTCCGAGGAAGCACTTGCAGTTGCCAGACAGAATGCAACAGAACTTAACGCTTCTGTAGAACTGTTTGCGGGGGATCTTATGACAAAGATGGATGGGCAATACGATGTGATCGTATCGAATCCGCCGTATATCCCACCGTCAGTGATAGAGGGATTGATGCCGGAAGTACGATTGCACGAACCGATGCTTGCACTGGACGGTGGACAGGATGGGCTGGAATTTTACCGGAGGATTGCAGGACAGGCGGTCACACGACTGGCGCCAAACGGAAGACTGTTTTTGGAGATCGGATGTGAACAGGCTGCTGCTGTAGCGGAAATATTGCAAAAACAGGGATATCGGGAAGTGCAGGTGTTTCAGGATCTTGCCGGTAAAGATCGTATTGTACAATGTATCGTATGAAATAGAATGGAGGAAGAATCATGTTTGATAAATTAGAAGATTTGGTGCGTAGATTGGAAGAGCTTAATATTGAGCTTACGGATCCTGATGTTATCAGTAATCAGGATAAATACCGCCAGCTTATGAAAGAGCAGAATGAGTTGACGCCGATCGTTGAGAAATATCAGGAGTATCGTGCGGCAAAAGATGGTGTGGAAGATAGTCTTGCCATTTTAGAGGAAGAGAACGATGAGGAAATGCGTGAGCTTGCCAAAGAGGAGTTGGCAGATTGCAAAGCTAAAGTAGAATCCTGTGAACAGGAATTGAAGATTTTGATGTTACCGAAAGATCCGAATGATGATAAGAACGTTATCGTAGAGATCCGCGGCGGTGCCGGTGGAGATGAGGCGGCATTATTTGCAGCAGATCTGTTCCGTATGTATTCTAAATTTGCAGAGGCAAACCGTTGGAAAGTAGAAGTGATGAGTGCCAATGAAAACGGCATTGGTGGTTTTAAGGAAATTGTCTTTATGGTGCTCGGTCATGGAGCGTATTCCAAGTTAAAATATGAAAGCGGTGTGCATCGTGTTCAGAGAATCCCAACGACAGAATCCGGCGGACGTATTCATACATCGACGGCAACGGTTGCGATCATGCCAGAGGTAGAAGATGTTGAAGTACATGTAGATCCGAACGATTGCAAGATTGATGTATACCGTGCGTCCGGTAATGGCGGACAGTGCGTCAACACAACAGATTCTGCTGTTCGTATTACGCATATCCCTACGGGTATTGTGGTTACCTGTCAGGATGAGAAATCTCAGCTCAAAAATAAAGACAAGGCGATGAGAGTACTTCGTTCCCGCATCTATGATATGGAGCAGGAGAAGGCGAATAGCGAACAGGCAGCTGAGCGGCGCAGCCAGGTTGGAACCGGTGATCGTTCCGAAAAGATCCGTACTTATAATTTCCCACAGGGACGTGTGACAGATCACCGAATCAAATTTACCAGCCATCGTCTGGGAGAAATATTAGATGGAGATATCAATGAACTGTTGCAGAACATTATTGCGGCAGATCAGACAGCGAAATTAGCGAAGTTAAACGAAAATTAATGGGGGGAGAATGGTTATGGGAAAAAAGAAATGGTTGCGTGGCGTAATGGCAATGGCGGTAGCGGGGAGTCTGCTTATATCGGCAGCACCGGGAAGCCTGCAGGCACCGAAAGCGTCAGCAGCAGTGAAGCTGACCGGTAAGACCAAAAAGGTTGCTTATCGAAACACTTTTGTTGGAAAACATGGCAGATTACGTGTCAAAGGCACTAAGCTGGTGGATAAAAAAGGCAAAGCGGTACAGCTTCGCGGAATATCCAGTCATGGCATCAACTGGGATGTTGGAGAACCGTTTGTTAATGAGAAAGCTTTGCAAAATCTGCGGGACGAATGGGGCGTCAATTGTTTTCGTGTTGCAATGTATACCGAGGATTACAATGGATACTGCGTGACAGATACGGCAAGCCGCAAGAAGCTTTTGGCAAAGATCGATACAGCCGTAAAAGCCGGAAGAAAGCTTGGCATGTATGTCATCATTGACTGGCATATTTTAAGCGATGGTAATCCGAAGAAAAATCAGTCTAAGGCTAAGGCATTTTTTAAGAAAATGTCGAATAAATATCGAAAAGAAAAACATGTATTTTATGAAATCTGCAATGAACCGAATGGCGGTGTACAGTGGAAGACTATCAAATCGTATGCAAAATCCGTGATCAAGGTGATCCGCAAAGCGGACAAAAACGCGGTAGTCATTGTCGGTACGCCGACCTGGAGTCAGGATGTTGATATGGCGGCAAAATCTCCGCTCAAAGGAAAAAACATTATGTATGCCTTTCATTTTTATGCAGCGACGCATGGCGATGATCTGCGCGCCAAAGTAAACGCAGCACTTCGCATCAAATTGCCACTGTTTTGTTCGGAATTTAGTGCGTGTGATGCCAGCGGAAATGGCAATTATGATTTTTCTTCCGCAAATAAGTGGATCAGTCTGATGAATCGTAATAAGATCAGTTATTGCTGCTGGAGCCTTAGCAACAAGCCGGAATCGGCTTCGCTGCTTAAAAGTTCCTGCAAGAAAACAAGTGGATTTAAGACGTCCGATTTATCTAAAATGGGAAGATATATCGTTAAGAAATACCGCAAAAAGTAAGAGAAAGTAAGTAGATAACGGAAAGGCACAAGATTTCATGCTTAGTAGTAATTCGAATCGTCAGATCAAAGAGTTGATCAAACTGCAGAATCAAGCGAAATATCGCAAAAAAAGCGGTATGTTTGTTGCAGAAGGTGCAAAGCTTGTCACAGAGGCGGCACATTATGGCAAACTGCAAAAAATATATATTGCAGAAAGTTCACAAGGCAGAGAAGAGGAACGTATTCAGCCGTTGTTAGAGGAGTTCCCATATGAAGTTGTATCTGAAGAAGTCTTTGCGGAGATCACGGATACGGTTACACCGCAGGGCGTTTTGGGATTGGTGCAGATGCCCAAATATACGATGGAGGAAATTTTGAACGCGAACAATCAACAGTTTTTATTGTTAGATGATCTGCGTGACCCCGGCAACTTGGGAACCATTATGCGAACAGCAGAGGGGGCCGGTATGGCAGCAGTGCTCATGAGCAAAGGGACAGTTGATCTGTTTAATCCGAAAGTAGTCCGTGCGACAATGGGAGCCATCTTTCGAATGCCATACTGCTATGTGGAAGATCTGCCGGCGCTTGCAGAAAAACTGCGAGAGCAGGGGATCGCAGTATATGGAACAGCTATGGAAGGCAGCGTTGTGTATGATGAACCGGATTATACCACGGGGGCGGCTATGGTGATCGGCAATGAAGCCAATGGTATGTCGGATGCGATGTTTGCAGCGATCACAGACCGAATCCGTATTCCGATGGAGGGAAGTTTGGAATCTTTGAATGCAGCAGTATCGGCAGCAATTGTCATGTATGAAATGCAGCGCCAGCGCAGACATCGTTGAAAAAGCAGAAAATGGTGGTCAGTGCAGATATAGTTGAAAAAAAGAGGGAAATGTTCTATAATGCTGACATTATAAACACACTGGAAACTTATAGTTCGAAAAATGAGAAAGGAATGTAGGAGTTATATGGAACCATTATATTGGCTGATATTGCTTGCAATCTTTCTTGTGATTGAGATCATCACATTGGGGCTGACAACAATCTGGCTGGCCGGAGGTGCATTGGTTGGATTTCTGGCAGCGGTGCTGCATGTGCCGTTACCGATACAGATTGTGCTGTTTTTGGTCGTTTCTATTGTATTGATCGTATTTACAAGGCCGGTAGCAGAGCGTTATTTTAATAACAGCAGAGAGCAAACCAATGTCGGTGGAATTATCGGCAGAGAGGGAAAAGTAATCGTTACGATTGATAACTTTAATCAAACTGGTGCTGTTTTGATCGATGGAATCGAATGGACAGCGCGAAGTGACGAGGAGGATGTGGTCATTGAGACGGGAGAGCGTATTGTCGTTACTCGCGTGGAAGGTGTCCGCGTGTTTGTGAAAGTGAAAGGAGATCATTAATATGCCATATTTAATTGTGTTATTAGTTGTTGTAGTGATTGTCATGATATCCTGCGTCAATGTAGTGCCGCAGGCTCATGCGTATGTTGTAGAGCGATTAGGTGGTTATCAGGCAACTTGGGATGTAGGAATCCATTTCAAAGTTCCGTTTATTGACCGCATTGCAAAACGTATTCTGCTCAAAGAGCAGGTTGTTGATTTCCCGCCGCAGCCGGTTATCACCAAGGATAATGTAACAATGCGTATTGATACTGTTATCTTTTATCAGATCACGGATCCAAAGCTGTTTGCATATGGTGTTGATAATCCGATCGTTGCGATTGAGAACTTAACAGCAACTACTCTGCGTAATATTATCGGAGATCTGGAGTTAGACGAGACGCTGACTTCCCGCGAGACGATCAATACGAAGATGAGGGCATCTCTTGATTCCGCAACAGATCCATGGGGAATCAAGGTGAACCGTGTCGAGCTCAAAAACATCATTCCTCCGGCAGAAATTCAGGATGCAATGGAGCGTCAGATGAAAGCAGAGCGTGAAAAGAGAGAATCGATCCTTCGTTCACAGGGTGAAAAGGAATCGGCTATCTTGGTAGCACAGGGTAAAAAAGAAGCAGCTATTTTGGATGCAGAAGCAGAAAAACAGGCAGCGATCCTTCGCGCAGAAGCTAAGAGAGAGTCGATGATCCGCGAAGCGGAAGGTCAGGCAGAGGCGATCAAGACGGTACAGCAGGCAAGTGCAGATGGTATTCGCATGTTGAATGATGCACAGGCGAGCAAAGAAGTATTGCAGCTTAAGAGTTTGGAAGCCTTTAGCAAAGCTGCCGATGGAAAAGCAACCAAGATCATCATTCCATCTGAAATTCAGGGAATGGCAGGTCTTGCTAAATCTTTTTCCGAAGTGATCAAAGATAATTAAATGATGTTAGGTCATCTGTATACGATAGCATTCTGCAAAGGGTTACGACCTCGGGCAGAGAGAAAAGAGGAGAAATTATGAGCGTTAATTTGAAAGGAAGAAATTTTCTGACATTAAAGGATTTTACGAAAGAAGAGATCAGCTATCTGTTGGATCTGTCTGCTGACCTTAAAGCCAAGAAGAAAAATGGAGAATTGGTTAATCATTATATTGGCAAAAATATTGCATTGATCTTTGAAAAAACCAGTACGCGTACCCGCTGCTCCTTTGAAGTGGCAGCACATGATATGGGAATGGGTGTTACGTATCTAGATCCACAGGGCTCTCAAATCGGTAAGAAAGAGAGCATTGCGGACACAGCACGTGTTCTTGGCAGAATGTTTGATGGTATTGAGTATCGCGGCTTTGAGCAGGAGATCGTAGAGGATCTTGCAAAATATGCAGGAGTACCGGTGTGGAATGGCTTGACAAATGAATACCATCCAACGCAAATGTTAGCAGATCTTCTGACGATCAAAGAGCATTTAGGACGTTTGGAAGGCGTTAAGCTGGTATATATGGGCGATGCCAGATATAATATGGGTAATTCACTGATGATCGCTTGTGCTAAAATGGGAATGCATTTTACGGCATGTACTGCAAAGGAATATTTCCCAAATCAGGCATTGGTAGAACAGTGTGAACAGTACGCCAGTGAATCCGGTGGTTCCATCACGCTGACAGAGGATACAATGACCGGAACAAAAGATGCGGATGTTATCTATACGGATGTCTGGGTGTCTATGGGTGAGCCGGACGAAGTTTGGAAAGAGCGTACCTTGGCATTGTCACCATATCAGGTAAACGCAAAGGTTATGCAGAATGCCGGAGAACAGGCGCTATTTATGCATTGTCTTCCAGCTTTCCATGACTTAAAGACCAAAATTGGCAAAGAAGTATATGAAAAATTTGGATTAAAAGAACTTGAAGTTACAGATGAAGTATTTGAATCCAAGCAATCGGTAGTATTTGACGAAGCAGAAAATCGCATGCATACGATCAAAGCGGTGATGGTTGCAACATTAGGAGAGGCGTGATCTTTATGAGATCGAAGATATTACGGGAACTGATGGATCATTCGGACACATTTGTGTCCGGACAGAAATTATGTAAAACGTTTGGCGTGAGCAGACAGGCAGTTTGGAAAAACATTTGCTGTTTGAAAGAACTTGGCTATGACATTGAATCGGTTACTAATAAAGGCTATCGCTTAATAAGTAAACCGGATATATTGTATGGTCCTGAGATTGAGGCATATTTGGAAGAGGAAAGTTTCTGTCAAAAAGTCGAATGTCATGATAGCATTGACTCGACAAACATCCGAGGCAAACAACTTGCAGAATTGGGAGAAGCTGAGGGAACATTGATCGTAGCCGATCGGCAGACAGCGGGACGCGGGCGCAGAGGCCGCAATTGGATTTCTGAATCCGGTGTTGGTATTTATATGACATACGTATTAAGACCGACAGTTCAGCCGGCACATGTGTCAGGGATCACATTATTGGCAGCATTGGCAATGTGTGAAGCAACTTATCAGGAATGCGACGTGCTTCCACAGATCAAATGGCCCAACGATGTCATCATTGATGGCAAAAAGATATGTGGTATTCTGACGGAAATGAGTTCAGAAGTTCAGTATGTTCATTATGCCGTAATGGGTATCGGAATCAATGCTAACAAAGAAAAATTCGATGAGACATTAAAGGACAAGGCGACCAGCATTTATCTGTCAACAGGCAAAAAAGTAAACAGAGCTAAGTTTACAGCGGCTTTTGCAGATGCGTTTGGTGGTTATTACAGACGATATATGCAGGACGGAGATCTGTCTGCGTTTGTGGAAGAGTATGATGAATTGCTTGCCAATAAAGACAAAGAAGTGATCATTTACCATGGCATGGTTGAGGATGCCACGCCGGACAAAATATCACGGGGTATTGCACGTGGCATTGATAAAGACGGAGCACTGTTAGTTGAGATCGATGGCAGCGTCACACCGGTCATGTCCGGAGAAGTATCGATAAGGGGGGTACAGGGATATGTCTGAAAAGGAACCGGTTGTCTTATGTGCAGCGAGTTCTTATGAACAAAAATATTACCTGAACGAAGCGTTTAGCGGATTACCTACAGCAGTCAAAGAGGAATTGCAAGTCATGTGTGTGTTGTATACGGCAGACGTTGGCGGCATTTTGACACTGCAGTTTGACGAAGATGGCAATTTACAGTTTCAGGTGACTTCTGCGGATGATGATTTTCTGTTTGATGAGATCGGCAGTGTGCTCAAGATCAAGCAGTATCAGGCAGAAAAACAGGAGTTGTTAGAGGCTCTTGAATTATATTATAGAATAAAAATACTTGGTGAAAAGGTCGATTTCGACTAATGGAGGACAGCTATGTTATTAGCAGTAGATGTTGGAAATACAGATATTACATTTGGATTGTTTCGTGAGAGTGAATTAATCACGAGATTTCGAGTCACAGTAAAAGTACCGCGCAGCTCGGACGAGTATGGCGAGTTGATCTGTGCGATACTGCAGCAGAAAGGATACTCTCCGGAAGATGTAAATGAAGTGATCATTGCATCTGTTGTGCCGAAGATCATGTACTCTTTTACAAGTGGCATCATCAAGTATCTGCATTGTCATCCGCTGGTAGTCGGAGCCGGAATAAAGACCGGAATACGTATAGAAACTGCCAACCCAAAAGAAATCGGACCGGATCGTATAGTAGATGCAGTCAGTGCCTACGAACAGTATGGCGGACCGATTATTGTTGTTGATTTTGGAACAGCGACAACATATGATATTGTTACTGCAGAGGGGGCATTTCTAGGTGGTGTGATCAGTCCCGGAATACGCATTTCTGCGAACGCGTTGTGGAATAATACAGCGAATTTGCCGGAAATTGAGATCAAATGCCCGGGGGTTTCTATTGCAAAAGATACGATCACATCAATGCAGGCAGGACTGTTTTTTGGCACGATCGGTCAGTCGGAGTACATTATTCGAAAGATCAAAGAAGAGTCAGGCTTCTTGGATGCGAAAGTTGTCGCAACCGGAGGACTTGGGAAGATCATTTCAGAGCATACGGACGAGATACAGGTGTATGACAGCGATCTGACACTTCGAGGCCTACAGATTATCTATGATAAGCAGAAGAAATAATAAAATTGGAGTGTTATGCGTAGTTTTAAGATAGGAAATGTATTGATTCCCGGCAATTTAATATTAGGACCAATGGCAGGTGTAACAGATCTGCCATTTCGTTTGTTATGCAAGGAGCAGGGAGCTGATCTTGTCTACACGGAGATGATCAGTGCAAAAGGAATATATTACAATAACAAAAATACAGAAAAGCTATGGGAAATCGCGGATGAAGAGCATCCGGCAGCATTGCAGTTGTTTGGCTCAGATCCGGATCTGATGGCAGAAATGGCACGTAAAATTGATCACCGTAATTTTGATATTTTAGATATTAATATGGGGTGCCCGGTGCCGAAAGTGGTTAACAATGGCGAGGGTTCAGCGTTGATGAAAACTCCGGAGCTGGCAGCGGAGATCATTCGCAAAGTATCACAGGCAAGTTCAAAGCCTTTGACCGTTAAATTTCGCAAAGGCTTTACCGAGGATACCGTCAATGCAGTCGAATTTGCCAAGATGGCAGAACAGAATGGTGCAGCAGCCATTGCGGTACATGGACGCACCAGAGAACAGTATTATAGCGGAAAAGCAGATTGGGATATCATTGCGCAGGTTAAAGAAGCAGTAACAATCCCGGTGATAGCCAGTGGAGATATTTTTTCAGCAGAAGATGCAATCAAATGTTTGGAGCAGACAAAATGTGATGGACTCATGTTGGCTCGTGGTGTTCGAGGTAATCCGTGGCTGTTTGCTGAGATCAAACAGGCACTCATGCAGTACGATGCCGGAGAAGAGATACAAATCTCGAAACCACAGCTTTCAGAGGTGGTTGAAATGATACGCCGTCATGGCAGAATGCAGGTGGAATACAAAGGCGAGATAATGGGGATGCGGGAGATGCGAAAGCACGTAGCATGGTATACGACAGGATATCCGCATTCGGCAGCAATCCGCAGAGAAGCCAACTTCATTGAGACGTATGAACAACTGGAAAAGCTTTGTGATAAGATACTAGCCGACAGCAAGTCATGATTAGTGAGTTTGCGCTTGTAATTCTTTACTTAATGAAGTAAACTGCTATAAGAAATAAATTATACAGGAGGCTAATCAAAATGGATTACGGTTTGATTGGTGGAAAGCTGGGACACAGTTATTCCAAAGATATTCACGAGATGTTGGCAGATTATACATATGATCTATGTCCTTTGACAAAAGAGGAATTTGTGCCTTTCATGGAGCAGCATGCATTCCGGGCAATCAATGTCACCATTCCTTACAAACAGGATGTTATTCCTTACCTGGACAGCTTAGATGACAATGCAAAGGCTATCGGTGCAGTCAATACGATCGTAAATAAAGATGGTCGTTTGGAAGGCCATAATACAGATTTCTCTGGCTTTATGTATATGTTAAAGAAACATAACATTTCCGTAAAAGGAAAGAAATGTGTTGTTCTAGGAGATGGAGGTGCTTCTAAAGCAGTCGTTGCTGTATTAAAAAAGATGGAAGCCAAAGAAGTTGTTATTGTTGATATTATCAAGACAGCATCTGCGATCACTTATGAAGAATGCTTTGCGAAACATACAGATGCTGAATTTATTGCAAATACAAGTCCGGTTGGTATGTATCCAAACTGTGATGCCAGTCCGGTTGATCTAACACGTTTCCCGGAATGTGAAGCAGTAGTCGATGTTATTTATAATCCATTGGAGACAAAGTTAGTTGCTCAGGCAAGAGAGCTTGGAATGACTGGCGTTAATGGATTGGAAATGCTTGTAGCACAGGCGTTGTATGCGGTAGAGTTTTTCTTGGACACAAAGTTAGACGAAGCCAAGATTGATGAAGTATATCACAAAATCTATGAAGAGAAAGTGGGAGAGCAATAAAAGTTAATCTCGTTGGACTGAAAGCGGGAGAGTAATAAAAGTTAATCTCGTTGGATTGAAAGCGGGAGAGTAATAAGAGCTGCAACTGTATATATCTTGCATAAATGCAGCGATTATTATATAATCTAATTTTGGGTAAGATGATAAAGAACAAAGATGTCTGATGCCTTTGCGGCATAAGCGGACATAAACGATTAATGGAGGTCAAAAATGAGTAAAAAACCAGTTGTTTTGATGATTCTTGATGGATATGGTTTGAATGACAAGACGGAAGGCAATGCGATTGCCATGGCAAATACGCCGGTAATGGACAAGCTGATGGCAGAATGCCCTTGGCAGCCGGGTCTTGCCAGCGGTCTTGCAGTTGGTCTGCCGGATGGTCAGATGGGTAACTCCGAGGTAGGTCATATGAATATCGGTGCCGGACGCATTATTTATCAGGATCTGACTCGTATCACCAAAGCAATTGAAGATGGTGATTTCTTTGAAAATAAAGTATTACTGCAGGCAGTAGAAAATGTGAAAAAGAACGGTTCCGATCTGCATTTATTCGGACTTCTTTCCGATGGTGGCGTGCACAGCCACAACACACATCTGTATGCATTGTTAGAGCTTGCTAAGAAAAACGATGTAAAAAATGTATATGTTCACTGCTTCTTAGATGGTAGAGACACACCACCGGCATCCGGCAAAGATTATGTTGCTGAGTTGCAGGCTAAAATGGATGAGATCGGAGTAGGTCAGATCGCAAGTGTTCATGGACGTTATTATGCAATGGACCGTGACAACAACTGGGATCGTGTAGAAAAAGCCTATAAAGCATTGGTTGAAGGTGTTGGCAATAAAGCAGCCGATGGAGTGCAGGCAGTTGCAGATTCTTATGCAGCGGACGTAACAGATGAGTTTGTTGTTCCTACCGTTGTTGAGAAAGACGGCAAACCGGTCGCAACGATCAAACCAAATGATTCAGTGATCTTTTTCAATTTCCGTCCGGATCGAGCTCGTGAGATGACGCATGCATTTTGTGATGAGCAGTTTGATCATTTTGAGCGTGCCAATGGATTTATGCCACTTACTTTTGTGTGCTTCAAGGATTACGATGAGACGATTGCCAACAAGCTTATCGCCTTTGAAAAAGAAAATATCGTAGATACATTTGGCGAGTATCTTGCAGCGAATGGCAAGAAACAGCTTCGTCTTGCAGAGACTGAGAAATATGCGCATGTTACATTTTTCTTTAACGGTGGTGTAGAAGAGCCAAATAAAGATGAAGAGCGTTCCTTGGTAAAATCTCCTGCAGTTGCTACTTATGATCTGCAGCCTGAGATGAGTGCTCCGGAAGTCAGCAAACGTCTTAATGAGGCAATTGCATCCGATAAATATGATGTGATCGTGATCAACTTTGCAAATCCAGATATGGTCGGACACACAGGAGTGATCCCGGCAGCAGTGAAAGCAGTTGAAGCAGTTGACCAGTGCGTAGGTACTGCAGTAGAAGCAATTAAAAAAGCAGACGGAGTATTGTTTATCTGTGCAGACCACGGAAACGCAGAGAAGATGATCGATTATGAGACAGGAGAGCCTCATACAGCACACACAACCAATCCGGTTCCTTTTGTGCTTGTTAATTATGATGAAGCATACACGCTTCGCGAGGGTGGCCGTTTGGCAGATATTGCGCCTACTTTGCTTGAGATCATGGGATTGCCACAGCCGGCTGAGATGACTGGCGAGTCTCTTCTTCTTAAAAAATAAGAATCAGCTTGCTATTTCATAGACAATATGCTATGATAGTATCTGCTGGAAACTGCGTATAGACAGTTTCAAAAAGAGATTTTCAGACGGCGAACTGCGGGTAGCAGATAACCGTAAAACACAGAATGGAGGAAGTTTTCAATGATTCATACACTGCATACTATTTTATTGTTGGTATATATTCTTGTATGTTGCGTTTTGACAGTAATCGTACTGATGCAGGAGGGCAAGCAGGCAGGACTTACCGGAGCGATCAGCGGCGCCGCTGAGACGTACTGGGGTAAGAACAAGGGTCGTTCCATGGAAGGTGGATTAGAGCTTGCAACAAGGATTCTTGCTGTTGTGTTTGTCGTGCTTTCATTAATTCTCAATCTGAAGATATTTCAGTAGAGCATGACAATGGAGCGATAACAGTATGGTTGTTGTTTTGAGAGAGCGTGCTGCTAAAGCGATGGCAGTATGGTCGTTGTTTTGGTGGAATATGTTACTAAAGCGATGACAGTTTCGCCGTTGTAAACAAATGCATTATTACAGGGATTGCCGATTGGCAATCCCTTTTTTCAAAATGGAGGATCTGTATGAAAAAAGAAGAGTTCGATAATAAAAAGAAATTAGTATATGATTTTGTTACAGACAAAGAATATAAGCCGATGTCTGTAAAGGAAATGGCGATGGTATTACAGGTGCCTGCCGCAGAAAAGAAAGACCTGCGCCGCGTGGTCGAGGCATTGTGCGAGGAAGGCAAGATCCATATCAGTCAGCGTGGAAAAGTGCGGCCACTGGCTGACAATCTGCTTACCGGCCGCTTTATGGCAACACAGAAAGGATTTGGATTTGTCCGTGTTGAGGGAGAAGAGGAGGACTACTTTATCCCGGCGCATCAGGTGATGAATGCACTCGACGGAGATACTGTGCGCATTTCCGTAGACGACAAGCAACGTGGCAAGCGTAAAGAAGCAACGGTTGTGAGCGTATTAGAGAGAGCCTCAACAATCTTAGTGGGAACGTATTCCAAAAGTAAAAGCTTCGGTTTTGTCGTTGCTGACAACCATAAGTTCACCAAAGATATTTATATTCCAAAGGCAGAAAGCAAAGGTGCTGTCACCGGTCATAAAGTTGTTGTAGAAATTACGGACTATGGCAGTGAAAATCACAACCCGGAAGGCAGAATATTGGAAATCATAGGTCATATCAATGATCCCGGTGTTGATATTTTATCTGTGATCAAAGCGTATGGTCTGCCGGAAGAGTATCCGGATGCAGTGATGGATCAAGTTGCGGGGATTGATGACGAAGTACCGGAAGAACAAAAGAAAGGACGCGTAGATTATCGCTCTTTGCAGACGGTAACGATTGACGGTGAAGATGCCAAAGATCTTGATGATGCAATAACCTTGGCCAAAGAAGGAGACATATATCATCTGGGTGTGCATATTGCGGACGTCAGTCAGTATGTAACAGAGTCCTCTGCATTAGATAAGGAAGCCCTTAAACGAGGAACCAGTGTATATTTGGTCGATCGCGTTATTCCTATGCTGCCCCATAAGCTGTCAAACGGAATATGTTCACTAAATCAGGGAACAGATCGTCTTGCTTTATCCTGTATGATGGACATCAATGCCAAAGGAGAGATCATAAAACACCGCATAGAGGAAACTGTGATCAACGTCGATCGTCGAATGTCCTACACAAGTGTTCATGCGATTGTTGAATTGCAGGATCCTGAGGAGCGCAAAGAATATGAAGAACTGATACCGATGTTTGAACTGATGTATGAGCTGGCATCCATTTTGCGCAAGCGTCGTGATAAACGTGGATCTATAAATTTTGATTTTCCGGAAAGCAAGATCACATTGGATTCCAAAGGAAAACCGATCGATGTAGCAGAATACGAGCGCAATAATGCACATCGTATTATTGAAGAATTTATGTTGGCGGCAAATCAGACCGTTGCGGAAGATTACTATTGGCAGGAACTTCCTTTTGTGTATCGTACACACGAAGCACCTGACAGCGAAAAGATATTACAGCTCGGCATATTTATCAATAATTTTGGATATACCATTAAGACTGGTGCGGAGGATGAAATACATCCAAAGGAACTGCAAAAGTTGATCTCCAAAGTGGAAGGAACGCCAGAGGAGGGACTCATCAGTCGACTGACGCTGCGTTCTATGAAACAGGCAAAATATACGACAGGATGTGAAGGTCACTTCGGGCTGGCAATGAAATATTATTGCCACTTTACGTCGCCGATCCGCCGATATCCGGATCTGCAGATCCATCGTATCATCAAAGAAAATCTACACGGTGCCTTGACAGACAAGCGGATCAGTCATTATGAACAGATACTGCCGGAGGTGACGGCAGAGGCAAGCAGACTGGAGCGAAGGGCAGATGATGCGGAGCGTGAAGTTGAAAAAATGAAAAAAGCGGAATATATGGAGCAATTTATCGGTGAGACATTCGACGGTGTGATTTCCGGCGTGACGAGCTGGGGTATGTATGTGGAACTGCCGAATACGATCGAGGGTATGGTGCGTGTTGCAGACATTCCGGGAGACTATTATTATTTTGAGGAAGAGCGCTATCAAATGGTTGGAGAGAAGACAGGCAAAATATATAAGCTTGGCCAGAAAGTGCGCGTGACCGTGTCGGCAGTAGACAAGCTGCTTCGCACGATCGACTTCGAATTGAATGAGGAGGACGAAAACGAACATGGCGAAGAAACTGATCGCAAATAATAAAAAAGCATATCATGATTATTTCATCGAGGAAAAATATGAAGCAGGGATATCTCTTGCCGGAACAGAAGTGAAATCTCTGCGTATGGGCAGATGCAGTATAAAAGAAGCATTCATTCGCATCGAACACGATGAGGTATTTGTGTACAATATGCACATCAGTCCTTATGAAAAAGGAAATATCTTTAACAAAGATCCACTGCGCGTGCGTAAATTATTGCTGCATCGCCAGGAAATCCGCAAGATCCAAGGGCATATTACGCAGAAGGGTTATACGATCGTGCCGCTAAGCGTGTATTTCAGCGGCAGCCTGGTCAAAGTCGAAATTGGCTTAGCAAAAGGTAAGAAATTGTATGACAAACGACAGGATATTGCCAAGAAAGATCAACGGCGTGAGGCAGAACGTAAATTCAAAGTAAGTAATCTGTATTAATGAATTACAATAGTATTGAATTGAATATTGTAAAAAGTGGATGAAATCTTTTCTTTTTTTGTGCGTGTCAAACAGACGATTTTAACAAAGTTATTTTGCACAAAAAAACAAATTATTAATAAAAAAAAATCGGCAGAATTACTTCGATAAAATTCTGGAAAAAATTTAAGAAATATAGCACCTGTTTTATTGTATGATTTATACAAAATCAGCCGATTAAAACATTATTTGTTGGATAAAATGTATGGTTACCAACATGAATTTAAAAAAATGGAAAAAAACGGAAAAACAACATGACAGATTTTATAGTTGACAACACAAAAGTCATGTATTAAAATAACAGTCGGCTGATTGAAATGTGAACAAAATGTGTTTTGTATGTCGAAAAAATACATAATATGTCATTTCGAAACAGAATGACAAAAGGTTTTGCATAATGACGAAAGCAAGCACATGTTGTGACGCAGGCAGACTGCCGGAGGGAGATGACGACTTGATAGATTTTCACACACACATCTTGCCACGTATTGACGATGGGAGCGGCAGCTCACAGGAATCTTTAGAACTTTTGGCTCTTGAGAAAGAGCAGGGAGTTGATCGGATCGTTTTTACACCACATTTTTATGCGGGGAAGGATTCGGTAGAAAATTTTCTGGATCGACGTGAGAAATCATATCAACGCTTGCTGTTCCGAATGGAAGAGAAGGGCATCGAGCCTCCAGTATTTTACAAGGGTGCTGAGGTGTATTATTTCGCAGGCATGGGCAAAGCAGAGATGGTTCCGGAGCTTTGTATCGAAGGAACGAATATTCTCTTATTAGAAATGCCGTTTGCACAGTGGGATAAAGGAGTGGTTGAGGACGTAAAGTTTCTTGTACAGAAGCGAAAGCTTACCTTGATCATTGCACACATTGAGCGTTATTATCCATTTCAAAAAGACAAAAAATATTGGGAAGCCGTATTTGATCTTCCGGTGTATACGCAGATCAATGCAGAGAGTTTCCTGTCATGGCGAACCAGACACAGGGTGCTTGGGTTTTTGAAATCCGGTGACCATGAGGTAATACTTGGATCGGATTGCCATAACATGAAAACGAGGCTGCCTAATCTGCAGGAGGGCAGAAATGTCATAGCCTGCAAGCTTGGTGCACAGTATTTGCAAGAAATTGATGCACTGGGAGAAAGGATCTTACCATAATGGAAGATAAGCGTGTAGGGAAGAGTAATCGATCGAAGGCGATATGCATTACGGTTATTGTACTGTTATGTATCGGTCTGACGGGTTTATTCTTAATGGAATATCGTTCCGGCAATACAAACCGGAAACAAAAAGGCTCGAAGAACCACACAGCAGAGCAAACGGAGCAGCCAATTGATTGGGATTCCCTTCAGAAAGTCAAACTTAACCATCATAAATACGGATTATTACATAAAGTAACTTCATGGTTGATCATCGGAACAGATGTCAGTGGCAATCAAGATGGCATCGGCGAGGATTATCAGGGTGCCATGGCAGATTTCATGTTATTGGTCGTATTTGATGAGGAGAATCATTCCTATGGAATGTTGCAGCTTAATCGTGATACCATGACGGAAATTCATCTATTGGACAACAAAGGTGAAGGCGAAGCAACAGCAGATATTCAGTTGTGTACAGCACACTGGTATGGAGGCAATAGACAGCAGGGATGTGAAAACACGATCACCGCAGTGTCTCATTTGCTTGGCGGCGTACCGATTGATGGTTATTATGAACTTCCAATGAAAGCAATACCGGTCCTTAATAAACAGGTTGGTGGTGTTACCGTAACGTTGGAAGACGACTTTTCAAGCGTGGATGCGGCAATGGTGAAGGGCAAGACGATCACGTTATCAGATTCACAAGCGTTTCACTATATTCACGACCGTTATGGAGTTGGAGACGAAGAAAACACATCACGAATGAGAAGACAAAGACAGTATATGAGTGCATTTGCGGACAAGGCAAAGCAGAAGATTGCTGAAGATAATCAGTTCGCAGCAACATTACTCAATGCATTAGACTCATATGCAATATCTGAAATTAATCAAAATGATTTGATGCATTATTTAGACACAATTAATGAGTACCAATCCCAGGGAATGCTTACGATAGATGGCAAATTAAAGCTGGGCAAGGCGTTAGGAGATGGCTTAGAACACAGAGAATTTTATGCGGATGCAGCATCAATTGAGCAAATAGTCAAAAAATTATATCCGCTGATGGAACAGCCTAAGACAAATAAATAGCATTCTAATCTGCCATACAGAGTTCAAGAAATAGTGCTGAGGTAATAATGGCATATTATGGGAGATCAGAGATATACACAGAGCATGTTGATAAGGGGAGCTTAAATGAGTAAGTTAAGGGACAAGATTCAAATCCAGGACCAAGACAGCGAAGAAGTGGAAATTGACTTATTGGAGTTATTTCAATATTTTCGCTCACAAATTTTAATATTGATCATTGCATTGTTAGTCGGTGGTGTTGCTGCAGGAGCAATCACGCACTTCCTGATCACACCAAAGTATCAGGCAACATCAAAGTTATATGTAGTATCAGCATCCAATAACAAGATCGTTGATTTGAATGACTTGAACATCGGTACCTCTCTTTCGGAGGATTATACTGAGTTGATCAAGATCCGCCCGATCTTAGAGGATGTTATTAAGGATTGCAACCTTGACTACGAATATGAGGAGCTGCTTGAAATGCTGACGATCGCACCGGTGGGTGAGACTCGTATTTTGGCGATCACGGTAGAGAGCACCTCAGCAAAAGAGGCAATGACGATCGCAAACAGCGTAGCAGCGACAGCGGTAACGTATCTGCCGAAGCTGATGGAGACAACGGCTCCGAACATTGCTGAAAAGGCAGTGCTTCCGGAAGGACCATGTTCGCCGAATCTGGTTAAGAATATCGCAATCGGTGCTATTGGAATGTTAGTGCTTGTGATGGCAGTGCTTACTGTATTATTCCTGATGGACGATACGATGCGATCTGCAGAAGAGGTTGAGAAAGCCTTTGGTGTAATGCCGCTTACCGTTATCCCTGAGGGTGATATTGCAGAAATTTCCGATAAAAGAGAGGAAGAGATCGCTAAGGAGAAGAAGAAAGCTCACAAAGAGCGCAAGAAAGCCAGAAAGCAAAAGAAAAAAGACGATCAGAAGCAAGAACAAAATAAATAATGCAGAAAGCACAGCGCTTATGCAGTCAATAAAAACGAAACAAACCGTTAGATAGCACGAAAACACAAAGGAGAGTGCGAGATGAATGAAGTAACCATAGGAAATATGCCGACGCTGCCATATGCAGTAGAGGAAGCGGTCAACAGACTGCGTATCAACATCAGTTTCCTGGGAAGCGATATTAAAAAGATTATGGTAATTAGTACTATGCCAGACGAGGGAAAATCGTTTGTAACGATGCAGCTTTGGCGTCAGATGGCAGAATCCGGAACACCGTCGATCCTGTTAGATGCCGACCTTCGTAAGTCCGTCATGACAGACAAATATGACATTACAATGAATGATGGCAGTGAAGTCTGGGGTACTTCTTATATATTGGCACATGACATCCCAATTCAGGATGCTGTGTTACATACACAGATATCCGGTGGAGATATTCTGCCGAATGTCAAAAACGTTGTCAATCCATCCATGTTGATGGAGAGCAAACAGTTTGAAAATATGTTGAATACTATGGCTGATATGTACCGCTACGTATTCATCGATGCACCTCCACTCAACCTCGTATCCGATGGCGAGAAGATCGGTTCCCTCTGTGATGGAGCGATTCTCGTAGTACGTGGTGGGTTTACACAGAAGAAAATGGTGCGCAACTCCATTCGACAGCTGGAAAGAGCAGGCTGTCCGGTACTTGGTATCGTACTTAACCGTGTCGGTGGTAACCGAGGAAGCTATTACTACAAGAAGTATGGCGGCAAGAAATACGGTTATGGATATGGTTACGGCTATTATGGCAGTAACAGCAAGGGTAATGAATATTATTACGCCTCCAAGTAATTATGGGCTGTCAGCATTGGTGTTATTGACACCTCAATGATATGACAGCAGAGAGTGAACCAATCGGTTCATATGACTATGCTGGGTCTACTGTTCCTATTTTGGGGGAACGGTTTACTCATAGATGATTCCGAATACGAAAGGAGGGAAAATGACAATGAAGGCAATGAAGAAAGTATTAGTAAGTGCTTTAGCAGCAGCATTAGTAGTTACAGCAGCAGCTCCTGCAGGTGCAGCTACATCTCCAGTAAAGGCTCCAAAGGCTATTAATGGAAAGGCTACCGTTAAGGGTGTTACTGTTAAGACTTCCAAGAAGGGTACAGCAACTGTTACAGCTGTTAAGTCTAAAAAGGCTACAGTTAAGGTTGCAGCAACTATCAAGGTTAAGGGTGTAACATACAAGGTTACTGCTATCGGCGCAAATGCATTCAAGAACTGCAAGAAGGTTAAGAAGATTTCCGTAGGAAAGAACGTTAAGACCATCGGCAAGAATGCATTCAAGGGCTGCAAGAAGCTCAAGACTATCACTTTAGCTAACAAGAAGGTTACCATCAAGAAGGGTGCTTTTGCTGGTCTTAACACAAAGAAGATCACTATTAAGGCTCCTAAGATGAGCAAGAAGGCTCTCAAGAAGTTCAAGAAGGCTCTCAAGAAGGCAGGCTTCAAGGGTAAGGTAAAATAATTTATCGTACCGTCTAAGGTGAGTGTCGGGGCAGGTTGTTTGCAAATCGGAGAAATCTGATTTGTAAGCAATTTGCTTTTTTTCAAAATAAGAGGTTATTCATGTTGCAGACCATGATAATGGTTAACTGCACTGGTGACAGGGGCGTATAAGACAATAGATATCTGAACATTAATAAGAACAAAAAAGTCACATCAGTGGGTATAATGATAGCAGTTTATGATAAATTCAACTGCAAGAGAATGAAATTGAAAATAATTCTGTAGGAAATAACCTATAGTTTATATGTAGTATAGATGACAACGAATGGTAAGGCGTGGGGAACATAAGCGTATCGCTACAGATAAAAGGAAGGTGAGAGAATGTACAGACGTAAAGCAAAAGGCTGGTATAAACATATCGACTTTATAATATTAGACATAATCTGTTTGGAACTCTCATTCTTAATTGCATATGTTATTCGTCATGGTGCGGTGAATCCGTATCATTTTCAACTATATCGTAGTGCAGCGATCGTGCTTGGATTTATTGATTTTGTATTGCTCTTTGTATGCAATACATGCAAAAATGTATTAAAGCGCGGAATGCTTCAGGAACTGTATGCAACTGTCAAACATGATGTGTACGTCATTTTGGCGTTTACTCTATATTTGTTTGCAGTGCAAAACGCACAGCCATTCTCGCGAATCGTGCTGTTTCTGTGTGCCGCATTTTACATGCCGATTTCTTATGTGACAAGGCTTATTATGAAAGAAGCGGTCAACAAGATGCATCGCAGTGGTGATAAACCGGCATTACTTATCGTATCGACGTCGGATGCCATATACGAGACGTTGAAAACGATGGGGGACACATATTATCAGCTATATACGGTGCGCGGTATCGTTATATTAGATAAAGATATGATCGGCAAGCAGATCAAAGGTATTCCGGTCGTAGCGTCAGAAAGCACCGTCATAGAGTATGTCTGCAGGGGTTGGGTGGATGAATTATTTATGGCGTGTCCTCATAATTATAAAACGCGCAGGGAGTTGGTGGCACAGTTCGTCGATATGGGCATCGTCGTGCACGAAAACTTGTTTGAAAACAAGGAACTCATTCTTAATCGTCAGATGGTAGAGCATATGGGCGGTTATACTGTGCTAACGACAACCTTAAACTATGCATCCGGCAGAGATTTGTTCCTCAAGCGATTGATCGACATTTGCGGAGGAATTGTTGGATGTATCATTACCGGAATCTTATTTGTAATCCTGGCACCGTTAATCTATATTCAGTCGCCGGGACCGATCTTCTTCTCACAGGAGAGAGTTGGTAAGAACGGTAAGCGATTCAAGATCTATAAGTTTCGCAGTATGTACCTCGATGCAGAGGAGCGCAAGCAGGAGCTTATGGAGCAAAACCGTGTAGAAGACGGCATGATGTTTAAGCTGGAGTTCGACCCTCGTATTATCGGCTGCAAAAAGCGTGCTGATGGCACGATCAAGAAAGGGGTCGGTAACTATATCAGAGACTGGAGTCTTGATGAATTTCCACAGTTCTTCAACGTACTCAAAGGTGATATGAGCATCGTTGGAACACGTCCACCAACAATGGACGAATGGGGAAAATACGAAATCCATCACCGTGCAAGACTTGCAACCAAACCGGGAATCACCGGAATGTGGCAGGTCAGTGGACGAAGTGATATCACCGACTTCGAAGAAGTCGTGGCACTCGATACGAAGTACATCAATGACTGGAGCATTGGACTTGATATTAAGATCCTGTTCAAGACGGTGTTAGTAGTGCTGCATCGTGAAGGTGCGATGTAGGTGAGAGTGGTTAAGTGATCACATCTTGAGAGTGTGAAGCTATGTAAGAGTGGTTATGGTGCGGCTTGTGAAAGCGGCCGCTTCATGATATAAATATTATACGTTGTGTTTTGAGAAGTGTGCCTTTCCCGAGGTACACTCTCAAAGTATCTAAGCGCAATTGCCTGTAGAGACGCGTCCCTGCAAGCAGCGTATACGTAAGTTACAAAAATCTGATTGAGTAATCGTCGCATTGTCGCGTTATGAGAGTAGGATGGTTATATTTGCTGATGATTTTCTATTCATTGCTTATTTTTTTTGAGCATTTGATAGGAAGTGGCGAAGCATACCCTTTTTTCGGTACATAATACCGGAACCGTACCAATTCTTCAATATGTGAAATGCGACAGCACAGATCAGAACATGATTTGTGCTTTTTTCGTGCAAAAAACGAGAGCAGTTAAACATTGGTAACTCAAACTTTGCACATTCAAAGTTTTTGGCAGGTCACATATTGCTTATTGTGTCAAAGAATACTAAGTGTTTTGCAGCACAACATAACGATTTCTGCAGCAGAGAACTATAGTAATTGCCTTGCCGCATTTTCGTTTTTTGTGATTTCTAGATTTTGTTGTCTCAGATGATTGATTTACATGCCCTCCGGAAACTCGACGTCCCGGAAGCAAGGTAATCATCATTTTTGAAAGGGACTTTGCGCTCGTCGTTACTTATGTCTCGTATTTCAGAGACATTAAGTAACGTGACGTAGCGCATCGTAGCGAAAGCGTCCCGTCCAAAAATGGATGATACCTTGCTAAACCGGGACATCTCAGACATTCCTTCAGGCATGTATTCATCAGAGACTTAACAAAATAAGAAATCACTCAAAAACTCTGCGTTCTGCGGCAATTATCTTAGTTCGCTGCTAGCAGAACAAGTTAGCTTGTCGGCTGCAAAACATCATATTTATTGCTGACATAATAAGCAATATGTGACGATATGATATTTTTTGAAGTGCAAAGTTTGAGTTAATAACGCTAAGGCCGGATGCGTGTTATATCACGCAGATCAGGTTTACGGAGTGAATGGAGGATTCGTATGTGGTATGTGATGCAGGTGCAGACAGGTAATGAAGAAATGATCATAAAGTTGTGCGAGCAGGTGATCAATACCAAGAAGTATGAACGGATCTTCCTGCCGAAATGCGTAACACTTAAGAAACGTCGTGGCGAGTGGAAAGAACTGATCCAGACGCTCTTTCCCGGCTATATCTTTATTGATACCGACGAGAATCGCATTACAGACATTATCCGTGCCTGCTATGCGATTCCGGAAGTGACGAAAGTACTTCGCAGCGCCGAGAACTTTACGCCGATCCATGAGTTAGAGCAGACATATCTGCGGGAAATGATGGATGACGAAGACATCGTACGACCATCGGTCGGTTACCAGGTTGGTGAGCACGTTGAAATCCTAAGCGGTCCACTTCGCTATGGACATGCCAAGATCTGCTACGTCGATCGCCATAAGCGTGTCGCAGAGATCGAAGTCGAACTCTTTGGCAGATACACAAAAGCAAAAGTCGCACTCGAAGTCATTGGCAAAACAACCGAAGAAAACTTACGTGAAGAAAAACTAAAGCAAGAACAACAACGTGATATTACAAAGCAACAAGAGCAACAACAATTTCAAAAAAACATGGAAAGCTGGAAAGCAGGAGATACCGTTCAAATTACAAGCGGTACGTTTGAAGGCATAGAGGGCACATTCGTTAGCGTGGATACCAAACGACAGGAGGTAAAAGCGAAAATCCGGTTGTTTGAACGAGAGACGGAAGTGGTGCTGGGGGGTGGGGAAGTTGTGGTTGTGGGGTGAGGATGTACGATAGGTTAGTAGCATAGAGGAGTCTAGCACTGATTATAGGAAGAGCATCAATCACAGGAAAGAAGATAGTCGTTGAAAAACGGAGAATTTCTCTTAGTAAAAAACACTCCTGCAACCTTCAACTGATAGACAATTTAGATAGGGATAGTGGAAATACGTTCTTGTTGAGTGGTCGAGCTATAGAAAAAGATTATAAGGTTATAGCACTTGAATTGTATTGAACTATGATATTAAAAGAAAGGAAAATATGATAATTAAATTCCTAATTATCATGCAAAATAATTATGGCAGAAAAAAAAATAAAGGTGTGTTTTGTTGGTTCATCAGGAGGTCACCTTACACATTTGTATATGTTAAAACCTTTTTGGAAAAACAAGGACAGGTTTTGGGTTACTTTTGATAAGGAAGACGCTAGATCACTTTTAGCAGAAGAAAAGTTCTATCCTCTTTATTTTCCTTCAAATCGCTCGATTAAGGCGCTTGTTATTAATACATGGAGAGCATTAAAAATACTTCTCAAAGAGAGACCAGATTTAATTATTAGCTCTGGAGCAGCAGGTGCAGTTCCTTTTTTTTGGCTTGGGAAGCTTTTTGCAACAAAAAATATTTATATAGAAGTGTTTGATAGAATAGATGCTCCTACAATTGCTGGAAAGTTGTGTTATCCAGTAGCGGATAAATTTATTGTTGAATGGGAAGAAATGAAAAAAGTTTATCCCAAGGCTATAAATTTTGGTAGTATTTTTTAAGGTGGAGAAAATATGATATTTGTTACAGTAGGCACACATGAGCAACAGTTTAACAGATTAATTGAATACATGGATAAGTGGGCGATAGAGAATGACGAGGAAGTTATTATCCAGACAGGATATAGTACATATGAACCCAAAAATTGCAAATGGCAAAAATTGTTTTCCTTTCAAGAAATGTGTAAGTATGTAGATGACGCAAGAATAGTAATTACACACGGTGGTCCTTCGAGTTTTATAGCACCGCTTCAAATAGGGAAGACACCAATAGTTGTTCCGAGAAGATATAAATTCAATGAACACGTGAATGATCATCAAGTAAATTTTTGTAGAGAAGTAGAAAATAGAATGGGAACTATAATAGTTGTCGAGGAGATTGAAAAGTTGGGAGAAATACTGAAGAAATACGATGAAATAATTTTAGGGTTAGGAAATGCGATAAAGAGTAATAATACACTTTTTTGTAAAAAACTTGATGCGATTGTTGATGAAATGTTTGGCGAGGAAAATAAGTGATCTGCTCTATACTAATGAGAGATTATAAAAATGGACTAAGCTGATAGCAATGTTATTGTATAGTTGCCAAGGTACATTCATCTTTGTAGGTTAGAGTTGATTAAGATACGGAGAGCATGATGGAAAAAATATTAGTGTTAATGGCCACATATAATGGAGAAAAGTTTCTTCAGGAGCAATTAGATAGCTTATATGGGCAAGAAGATGTAGAAGTAGATATTTTGGTGAGAGATGACGGATCCACTGATTCTACACAGAAAATATTAGAGAACAACTCGCAGAACCATAGGTTAAAATGGTATCAAGGAAAGCATAAAAACGTTCAAAAAGGCTTTTTTGAATTAATGAAAATAGGTGCTAAAAAAACATATAATTTTTTTGCTTTTTGTGATCAAGACGACGTGTGGGATAAGGATAAACTCAAAATAGCTGTGAATAGCATAAAGGGATTGCAAGGTCCAGCTTTATATTATTCAGGGCAGCGATTGGTTGATGAAAACCTGAAATTTATTGAAAATCATGAGTTAAATAGTAATAGAACACTAAAAACAAGATTTGTTTTATCAGATTTTGCAGGATGTACTGGTGTGTTTAATAAGGCTCTAATTGATGAAATTATAAAATTTGAACCTAAATATATGCTTATGCATGATACATGGGTTTTAAGAGTATGCATTGCTTTAGGTGGAACGGTGGTGGTTGACCCAAAACCTAGAATGAATTACAGACAACATTCGAGGAACACATTGGGGTTAGGACATAGTTTCAAAGCTACCGTTAAGCAAGTTAGACAATATATATATGATTATCATGTTGAAGAAGTAACAAAGGAACTAGTTCGTGGGTATGAAGATCAAATTGTTCCGGAATATAAAGAAGTATGCCGGTGGATATGTAAGTACCGCGAAAATGCGAAATATAAAAAAAATTTATTAGACAGTAATAATGTTGATTTTTGTACAAGAGGGTTAAACATTACATATTGGCTAAAAGTAAAAATGGATAGGTTGTAGAAAATATGGAATTCAGTGTATTAGTGCCGGTTTACAATGTTGAAAAATATTTGACTAAATGTCTAGTTAGCCTTGAAGAACAAACTTTTAAGGATTTTGAAGTAATATTAGTTGACGATGGCTCAAATGATAATAGTGGAAAAATATGTGACAAGTTTTGTGAAGATAATAAAAACATGAAGGTTATTCATAAGAAAAATGAAGGCTTGATATCAGCTAGGCGAACTGCATTAGAACAGTCATCTGGGGATTATTGTGTATTTTGCGATTCAGATGATTTCCTTGAAAAAAATGCATTGGAGGAATTACACAATGTTATTTCAGGTAAAAATCCAGACCTAATAATATATAATGCATATTTATATCAAAACGAAAAAAAAGAAACATTTTTTAAGGATGTTTTTGAAGAGGGTATAATAAAAGATAAACAAGAAATATATGTGAAATTACTCACAGAGTATGCTATTAATTCTTTATGTATTAAAGCTGTCAAAAGAGACGTTGTTGATATTTATAAAGATTATTCCATGTATTATGGGTATAACTATGGCGAGGATTTGTTGCAGACAATACCACTTATTATTTCTTCCTCCAATATATATTATCATAACAAGGAACTGTACGATTATCGTGTTTGCAGTGGCATGATGAGAAAATATAATGACAAATATTTTTGGTCTTATAAATTAGTAAACGAATCGATAGCGCAACAAATGGCGAGTTTGAACATACCTCATTTAGAAGAGATGCTTGCATATCATTTGATGGTTGCAGCTTATGGAGCAACGACACAAATTCAATATAGTGATGATGTGGATTTTGCTGATTTACATGAAATAAAAAATGATAAATTGTTTATTAAGTACTTTGATATTTTGGTACGCTCAGATTTATGGCATAAATTAAGCATAAAAGAGCGAACTATATTGAGGTTGCTTGATAATGGTAGGTTTCATTTTATATATTTTATTTTGAAAATAAAAACCATACTGGCAGGTAAGAAGAATGAGTAGTAAAATAAAAATTAATAAATATGATATCCAATTGTTACTTTTATGGTTTGCTTTATTTCCAATTGATATACCAGGAAAAATAGTGTATTTTATACAAGCGATCTTTGCAATAATTATTTTTATAAATGCATTTGGTGAAATTAGAAAAGTACCTATGTTTCCGCTTGTTTGTTTGTTCCCATTAGCAATAATTGTATCGTGTGTTACTAATAGAAATACGATATTGCTAACACAAACACTTAGAGGTTTTATTTATGCACTTTTGATTATAGATTTATATATTTTTATACATAAATATATTCGTGTTAGAGGCGACAAAGAATTGCTGCATAATTTGTATGCTTTTTCAAAAGTTTATTTTATACTTAGTTCAGCTTGGATTTTGGTGTTATGTATAACCATGCGAATGACAGAAAATTTAGATCAGGTGTATTTAGTTTTAGGAGGAAAGTTTAATACAGCCTATTTGATGCTTATTTTTTTGATATTGTTTTATTCAAGTTGGAATGGAAATAAAATTCTGAGCCGGAATTGGAAAAGTGGTATTTTTTTTGTACTAGCATTGTTTAGTATAATAATATGTCAAATCATTCATGTATCTACGGGGATAGTGGCTATTTCTGTTTTTTACATATTAGTTGTAATGCCAAAAGAATTCCTAAAATCGATAAATAATCCAATTTTGCTTGTTGTAATTATAGTTACCAGTATGGTAACAGTTTTTTTTATTTCCTTTATTTTAAAGCAGCCATTTATCCAAAATTTAATTGTAAATATTTTACATGAAGACTTAAGTTTAACTGGAAGAATTGAGTTATATAAATTGCTATCTCCTTTGCTGTTAAAGAGTGGTGCATGGGGTGGAGGATTTGGTAGTTATGTTGCTGCTCAATTAGGATATCATGGCTGGTATAATGCCCAAAATGGGTTAGCAGAAGTAATATTAACATATGGATACGGTGGTACAATTGGTTTTTTACTTCTATGTTATGTTAGTTCATTAAAAAGTAAAGGTTATTATAAGGCGCTAAATGCAGGCATTTTTACATTTATACTTATAGCAATTGTTGAAGTACCTTTTGATGCGAGATTTATTTTTCTGCTAGCTTTATTTATGTTGCTTGAAAAAAAAGAAGTATAAAATAAATAATAAGAATGTTGAATATGATTAACTGAATTAGAATGAGTTGATCCTGGTGCGAAACGCTGCCACTAGAAAATTGTTTGGAGGATATTTTATGAATTATCTATTACAAGCGTATGCTTGTTCTCCGTATAAAGGTGGAGAATATGCAGTATCATGGGGGTGGGTTAGACATTTAGATGAAAGATTAAATGACGGAGATATTTTATATGTAGCTTCATTGACATTAAGAAAGGAAGATGTTGTTAATTATAATTTAAAACATGTAGTTCTTCTAGAGATCAAAGGAATAAAAAAGTATGGCTTCTTGAACTATAATTCACTATTTTACAGAATATGGCAATGCAAAGCATACAAAGAGATAAGGAAGAAAAATATAAAAATAGATGTTATACACATATATTCTTTGTCAGATTATAGGCAAATGGGTGTATGGTATAAACACAAAAAATCATTTAAAATATTTGGTCCAGTTGGAGGTGGTCAAGTAACTCCCAAATCATTAAAGGAATATGATACAAAACAGGGATGGATAAGAGAGATGATTAATTTTTATATTAACCATAACCCTTTTTATATAAATCGCTTAAATAGATTTGACAAAGTTTATGTTTGCAACTATGAAACGAAAAGGAACATTCCAAAATCAGTTATCCTACCAGATGTGCCCTTAAACGATAGATTTTCCAATTTGAACATTAAAGAGAAAAAAATGAAGCAAAATGATACAATAAGATTATTATTTGTTGGACGATTGATCAATAAAAAAGGTGTTTTACTTTTATTGGATGTTATTGAGCAAATGGATAAAGATATCAATTTTTCTGTTGACATTTTCGGAGATGGTGAGCAAAAAAACATAATTGAAAAAAGTATATACGAAAAAAAACTTGAAAATATTGTGAACATGAGAGGAAGTGTGCCATATGACGAAATAGAAGATGCCTATATAAATTCAGATGTTTTTATACTTCCGTCATTAAGAGAAAGTGGTGGAAGTGTATTAGTTGAAGCTATGGCGCATAAATTACCAATTGTTGCGTTAGATATGGCATTTGCAAGAATATTAAATGAAAAACAATGCGGCCTTTTTATTGATGTAAATCAAAGTGAAGATAAAATTATTAAAGATATGGCTGATTCGATTGAAAAATTGATTCATGAACCAGAATTACGAAAAAGATATGGAGAAAATGGATATGCTTATGTCAATAAAGAGTTAAATTGGAAATATATGATAAATGAAGTTTATGGTCAGTGGGTAAAATGATTTTATTACAAAGGAGATTATTATAATGAAAAAAATTGGCATAATGACGATGCATCGTATAATAAATTATGGTTCCTATTTACAGGCATATGCACTAAAAAAAATAATTGAAAATATCACAGATGCAAAAGTTGAATTTATTGATTATAAATTTGGTGAAGTATTAGTGGATTTTGTAGGTAAAAAGAGTTTTTTTGATAAAATTCATGAAAATAGAACAATTACCAGTTATTTAAAAAAGAAGTCCTTTATAAGAAACAATCAAAAATCTTATGAATTATATTTACAAGATTTGGGTGTTTTTGAGAGAAATTATAATCATGACATTGATTTATTAGTAATTGGAAGTGACGAAGTTTTTAATTGTATGCAGGGGTATCCCGTTGGATATTCGAAAAACTTATTTGGCGAATCTTACGAGGATATTAAAACTATTTCATATGCTGGTTCGTTTGGGCATACAACAGTAGAAGATTTGAAAAAATATATGATATTTGATGAGATAAAAACGATGTTTTATAAGTTCGCATTTATTTCCGTTAGAGATAATAATTCAAAAAATGTTTTAAATGAAATGGGATTTGAAGTATATAAACATTTAGATCCTGTGTTGGTGTATGATTTCTGCAGAGACGTAAAAAATCCAACAATTGATATAAAAGATTATATTATTGTATATGCGTATACCGGAAGATTGAGTGTGGCAGAAAGAAAAAGTATTAAATTATTTGCGAAGAGACATAAAAAGAAAATAGTAAGTATTGGTTATTATTCTGATATTGCAGATTATAATATTGTGTGCAATCCATTAGAAGTATTTGGATATTTCAAAAATGCAGATTATATAATAACCGATACTTTTCATGGTACTGTATTTTCAATTAAAATGAATTCAAAGTTTTGTACAATAATCAGAGATTCAAATAAGAATAAAATAAATGATTTATTGAGAACACTTGAACAACAGGATCGAATTGCATATTGTATTGAGGATATTGAAAGACTATATAATATAGAAGTCGATTTTGAACAAACGAACACAATAATACAAGAAAGGAAGCAACAAACAATTGCTTATTTGAAATTGGCAATTAACAGTTGAGAAAAAATATGGAACGAGAAATTAAAGTTAGTGTGATTATTCCTGTGTATAATGTTGAAACTTATATTTCAAAATGTATTTCATCAGTAATTGAGCAGAGCTATAAAAATATTGAGATTATATTGATAGATGATGGTTCCAAAGATTCTTCTGGAAAAATATTGGATGAATATGAAAAAGGAGACGATCGAATTACAGTAATACATCAAAAAAATAAGGGCGTTTCTGCTGCAAGAAATAGGGGATTGGAGTTGGCATCAGGAGACTATGTTGTTTTTGTTGATGGGGATGATTGGGTTGATTCTAACTATGTTTCATATTTTGTTGAACTGCTTCAAAATCATGAATGCGAAATTGGCATGAATGTAAACAATTATACTGCTATAAGTAATAAATCGAGTGATAATACATATAAAATAAGTTCTGAAAAAGCAATGGAATGGTTGTATTTGGATAAAATATTTGTTGCAGTATGGAATAAAATATATGATATGCAATTTTTAAAAAGAAATAAAATTAAATTTGAAGAAAAAATTTGGTTTGGTGAAGGGATGCTGTTCAATATTGATTGTTTACAGTTTGCTGACAATGTCGCGATTGGAGAAAAATGTGTGTATCATCAAATATCCAATCCTAGAAGTGCAATGAGAAATTTTAATTTGAAAAGTATTTATTGTGGGATTGATTCTTTATACATACAAAGATCTCATTGGAAAAAAAGTAATAAAAAAATAATAAATGCATGGGCATTTCATAGATATGCGTTTAATTGGACGATTATGGGCGGACTCTCTCGCTCAAATCAAGAATATGAGTACATAGAAGAGTATAAGAAATGTGCAAAGTCACTGAGAAAAAATTTTTTTCAAGCCATAAAAGTGAAGATTCCAATAAAAAGTAAGTTGATGTATATCTGCATTGCAATCTGTCCGAATTTAATGGCAAAGAGAGAAAAAAGAAAAGTCAGATATTAAAGAAAAAAGTTGCGGTTCATAAAAAGGAAGGGGAAAAATGGAATCTAGGACGCAAAATACAAAAAGAAATATTATTGCTTCATATGTATTAATGTTATTGCAGGTTGTTTTCTCTTTTGTTTCAAAATCTGCTATTATATATTCATTGGGAAGTGAATATTTAGGAATTTCCAGTTTGTTCAATTCGGTTTTAACTGTATTAAATGTTGCAGAATTAGGTTTTACGACTTCTGTGGTGTTTTTTATGTATAAACCTATTGCTGATAATGATAATGATAGAGTTTGTGCACTTTTGGCATACTTAAGACAAGTATATCGATATGTTGGTATATCTATTTTATCTTTAGGAATTTTTACAGGCATATTTTTACCGTATTGGGTACATGGGGGTGTTCCTAAGGACATAAATGTTTATGTTGTATATATATTGTATTTAATAAATACAGCTATAAGTTATTTTTTAGCGGCACATAAAACAGCTTTGCTTACTGCGGTTCAGCGCCTTGATTTAACTAAATTAGCAGGGTGTGTTGTTACTGTTGTTCAGTATATTTTCCAATTAATATCTTTGATATGCTTTCATAATTATTATATGTTTGTGGGTGCAATGATTTTGGGAACTGCGTTAACGAATGTATTTGCAGCATATATAAGTAAAAGGAAGTTTCCACAATTTGTATGTAAGGGAACTATTAGTAATAATGATAAGAAAGAAATTTTAAATAAGGTTAAAGGTTTATTAATATGTAATATTAGTATTGTAACTTATTCGACTTTAGATAATATAGTGATTTCTTCCTTTATTGGATTAACAGCGGTTGCTATATATAGCAATTATATGACTATATATAAGGCTGTAAATCAACTTGTTGTAATGATTCGTTCTGCAATGCAAGCAAGTGTTGGAAATAGTGTGGCAAAAGAAACTCTTAGTAAAAACTTGTATGATGTATATCAATGGCAGTTTATGTTTTCAATTATAGCTACTTGGTGTGCAGCTTGTATGATATGTTTGTATCAACCATTTATGAAAATGTGGATGGGAGAAGCGTTATTATTACCATTAAAAGATGTTATATTAATAGTGATTTGGTTTTCCATTGATATTGTCCAACAGGCGCATTTTCTATATATAACTGGTTCGGGATTGTGGAACGAATTAAAATACTCTTATATATTTAACACATGTTTTAATTTACTATTAAATTTTTTGCTTGGTAAATTGATTGGTATAACAGGTGTTTTAATTGCTAGTCTTGTGACTTGCATTATTTCTGGAACATTTTGGCAATGTATTATTATTTTTAAGTGTTATTTTAAATCCTCTGCTAAAAGATATATCTTAACGCAGTTAAAGTATTTATTGTTTTCTGCTATCATTGTGACAATAGCTTATTTAATTACTTCGTTAATTGTGTTGCAAGGAATTATTGATATTATTGTCAAGTTTGTTGTGTGCTCAATATTAGCAATAATACTTATAATAATTTTATATCGTAATGAAAAATATTTTGATACAACAATTGAGTTAATTAAAAGACTTATAAAAAAAGAGGATAAGATTGCTAAAAAGAAATTTTAGACAACCAAGAAATAAAGGTTACAACAAATAAACCATTTATGTCTTAAGTTTCAAATTTATTGGGAGAAAAAGATGAACTACATGGTGCTGGAATATAGAAATAAATATTTTGATGTTTCTATTGGTGACTTTTACGATGCAGAAAGGTGGATTATAAAAATGAAATTAAGTATAATTATTCCTGTATATAATGCGGAAAAATATATTTGTGCATTATTAGCACCTATATTATCTACAGATTATGATTTAGAAGTCATTTGTGTTGACGATGGTTCTACTGACAATAGTGTTTCTGTTATAAAAGAGTACAAAGATGGCAGAGTTAAAGTCTTTTCAAAAAGGAATGAGGGGGCCTATAAAGCATGGCAATATGGTTTAAGACAATCAAGGGGTGATTATATTGTTATTTTGGATTCAGACGATTATATAGATGATGATTATGTAGATATCATCATGGATTTTATTAATACTATTCATGCTGATATATTGTTTACTTCTTATTTCATAGAAAAAGAAAATGGTGAAAAAACAGTGTGTGAAATCGGATTGGATGATGGATTATATGAGGATGAGAAATTAAATCTTATAAAATGTAAATTACTTGGAGCGAGAGTCCCATATTCAAAAGCAACAAAAGTTGTAAGAAGAGAGTTATATATAAGAATGTTGAATTCGACTTATAAAGGTAAGTTAAAGGATTATGAGGACTGGCTCACTATGGTTAATATTTTTTCAATGGCAAAAAGTGTGTTTGTTGATAATAGAGCTTACTATCATTATGTTCAACATTCTAATTCGGTAAGTAAATCAACTGTATCGTACAATGATAATTACAATTCATTTTTAAAAGTGCTTAATTTTATGGAAAATGAATTAAGATCCAAAATTGGAATAGATAATTATAATTCATTTTGTTTTCGAGGGTTATATTTTTTATTAGGAAGAAGTGTGGCTATAAGTGAATATGATTTAGTATATAAAATAATCAATAATAATTTGTTTCATGATAACATTTTGTCCTCAGATTTAAGTAAAAAAGAGAAGATCATATATTTTTTTAAGTGTATTTGGTTAGTAAAACTATATAAATTTTTAAAAAAGAAAATTAATATATCTGAATAATTCAAAGAATTAGAAATATCTATAATTTTAAAGTAGGTAAAGGAGGAATGTGTCTTTAGGGTTCACTGTGGATCATTGACCTGTTGGTAACCAATTCATGTATATCAGATTGGTCAATGCCGGGAACGATAATCCGGGGCTCTTTCTGGTGGGGCCTTCACACGACTAAATTAAATTTTGTGGTGATTTCTGTCAAGTTGTACTTGACAAGAGGCCATTACATATCGGCTTTTGGTGGTTACATCTGTCATGAGAATGGTCGTGGAATTTACAATTTTTATATCTAATGCTATCACTACATTTAATTTTGCATATATAGATAGTAACGAAAATCAAATCAGTTTACAGACATACATCTATAGGATACAAATATTCGACTGGCAGGATATCTATAGCAAGCTTCATCAAATATATATTGTATGATATGTATAAAATAAGCACATAAATATGTGGAAAATGTCAATAGTAATTCCCGGTCAAAACTGTTATACATACCACGTATGAAACAATAAACATAGCGTATTCTAGAGAAGAGGAGATTACTATATGGCAATGAAGATGAAGAAATATGAGGAACTGGAACTACGAGACGACTTTATGTTTAGTCGGATCA
>ERZ779892.217-NODE-217-length-66299-cov-80.443663_pt1 | contig 66299 bp, 61 predicted proteins | sample MGYA00511552_ERZ779892 | MGnify/ENA primary metagenome ERZ779892 (study PRJEB29588, sample SAMEA2154561) | human gut metagenome | biome: human gut; feature: human-associated habitat; material: faeces | place: Denmark | collected 2008/2010 ... | reverse complement strand
TAAGCTTCGTCACGCCGATGGTACTGCGTATAGTGGGAGAGTAGGTAGTCGCCGTTTTAACTGAAGCCCTGAGGTAGAAATACTTCGGGGCTTTTTTGTGTCCGTAACTCAGATTTTATTGTATCTTTGCAACTGATTAAATCTAATTATATTGTTTTTTAATTATCGAATAAGTATGAGAACACGCATCTTACACCGTTGGAAAACGGTTTTCTTAGGGGGATTATTGGGAATATCTTCATTGTCGGCACAGGCAGAGGGAACTGACTATACACCAACTCCAGAGAATCTGCAAGCCCGAAAAGAATTTCAAGATGGTAAGTTTGGTATATTTCTGCATTGGGGAATATATAGCATGTTTGGCCAAGGAGAATGGTATATGAATACCGCTAACATTGATTGCCATGAGTATGCGAAAGCTGCATCGGGATTTTATCCTTCACGTTTTAATGCGCAGGAGTGGGTCGCTGCAATCAAGGCTTCTGGAGCCAAATATATCTGCATTACTTCCCGCCATCATGATGGATTCTCTATGTTTGATACGAAATATTCAGACTATGACATCGTAGATGCAACTCCTTTTAAGCGGGATGTGATAAAGGAGTTGGCCGAAGAATGTCGTAAGCAAGGAGTAAGACTGCATTTATATTACTCGCATCTTGATTGGACACGTGAAGATTATTATCCGTTGGGAAATACGGGGCATGGAACCGGACGTACTTCACATGGGGAATGGGCAACTTATTATCAGTTCATGAATCATCAGCTTACGGAATTGCTGACTAACTATGGTCCGATTGGTGCTATCTGGTTTGATGGAATGTGGGACCAGCCCGATGGGTTTGACTGGAAGTTAGAGGAACAGTATAAACTGATTCACAAATTACAGCCTGCATGTCTGATTGGAAACAATCATCATAAAACACCTTACCCAGGTGAAGACTTTCAGATGTTTGAACGTGACCTTCCCGGTGAGAATAAAGCTGGATTGTCTGGGCAGTCAGTGAGTGCTCTTCCGTTGGAAACTTGCGAAACGATGAATGGCATGTGGGGGTACAAAATAAAAGACCAGAATTATAAGTCGGTTACTGATTTAGTTCGTCTGCTGGTACGTGCGGCAGGTAAAGGAGCTAATCTGCTGATGAATATCGGCCCTCAGCCTAATGGTGAACTTCCGGCTGTGGCTGTAGAACGTTTGAAGGGAGTAGGAGACTGGATGTCGAAATATGGGGAAACCATTTATGGCACTACTGCTGGAAATGTGATGAGTGCTTCGTGGGGAACCACAACCCGTAAGGATAATATGCTTTATGTACATTTATTAGCGGACCACATGCCTCAGTTTGTGACTTTGCCAGTGACGGAAAAAGTCATTTCTTCTACTTTGTTCGGTACCGATGAAAAAGTGAAATGGGAGAAAATCCAAGGCGGAATTGTATTGCATACAGAAAATCTGCAACCTTCTGTAGACTGTATTGTGGCCTTAAAACTGAAATAATTTGAATTTAAAATAAGAAAAAAGGATTGTCTGACACTTCAATAGTTGTGACAATCCTTTTTCTTGTTTATATTTACCACAAGAAAAATTAAATATCATGGTGATAAAAACAATTTTGGATACAGATTTATATAAGTTTACTACTTCATACGCTTATATAAAGTTATTCCCTTATGCCATTGGAACCTTTACTTTTAAAGATAGGGATGAGACTGAATATACGGAAGGATTTCTGGAAGCCTTGAAAAACGAAATCCATAATCTGGAAATGGTGAAGTTGACATCGGAAGAGCAGGAATACATGACGACACATTGTCGCTTTCTGCCCAGTGTGTATTGGGAGTGGCTTTCTTCCTTCCGGTTTGATCCGAATAAAATAGAAGTATGGTTGGACGACCAGCATCATTTGCAGATGACAGTGACTGATTATCTGTATAAGGTGACTCTTTATGAAGTGCCGCTACTGGCCATTGTTTCTGAAATAAAAAATCAATTCTTGAATCGCATTCCAGACAAACAGGCAATATTGGCAAAACTGGCTGAAAAGGTGAACATGTCGAATGCACACCAGATGCCTTTCTCTGAGTTTGGTACACGCCGACGCTTTTCTTTTGACGTGCAGAAACTGGTGGTGGAATATCTGAAGGAACATGCCCTGTATTGTACCGGTACATCGAACTGTCACTTGGCTATGAAATATGATATGCGTCCTATGGGTACCCATCCTCATGAATGGTTTATGTTTCATGGGGCTCAGTTTGGTTACAAGCATGCCAACTATATGGCATTGGAGAACTGGGTAAACGTGTATGACGGTGATTTGGGAACAGCCTTGTCGGATACCTATACTTCAGATTCATTCCTCAGCAATTTCAGCCGGAAGCAGGCAAAGTTGTTTGACGGTGTACGTTGTGATTCCGGCGATGAATACGAATTTATAGAGCGGTTGATTGCCCGATATAAGGAATTAGGAATAGACCCGACTACCAAAACGATTATCTTCAGTAATGCCTTGGATTTCGAGAAAGCACTGAAGATTTATCAGTACTGTCAGGGAAAAATCCGCTGTTCCTTTGGTATCGGTACCAACTTGACGAACGACACAGGTTATCAGCCATCTAACATTGTGATGAAATTATCATGCTGCAAGATGAGTCAGAGTCAGGAATGGCGTGAATGTGTAAAGCTTTCGGACGATATGGGCAAGCATATGGGAAGCATGACAGAGGTAGAAGCCTGTCTGCATGAACTACGTTTGCTTACAGAATGATAGATTTATAGTCTGTTGCTTTTGTTTGTGTGAATTTGTTGTTTAAATAGTGAAAAAACTTTCTTTTTATTTTCTTATTTCAAAATATTGTATACCTTTGCAGCATCTAAAATGAAATAGATAAAACGAACGATTATGAACAACTTGTTTTTACATATTTTGCTATGCGGTCTGATTAATCTGCTGGAAAGCCCAGTGGGAAGTGAGTCGTGCGCATACTGATAGTAAAAATGAAATTATATCAAGCCTTTCTCACTTCCTTGTGCGAAAGGCTTTTTTTTGAGATAACAAGAAATAAAAAGATAATATTATGAGTGACAGATTATTTATTTTTGATACGACTCTTCGCGACGGGGAGCAGGTACCGGGATGCCAGTTGAACACAGTGGAAAAGATTCAGGTGGCAAAGCAGCTGGAAGCATTAGGTGTGGATGTAATTGAAGCCGGTTTTCCGATTTCAAGTCCGGGTGATTTTAATTCCGTGATTGAAATTTCAAAGGCAGTAACCTGGCCGACTATCTGTGCGCTGACTCGTGCTGTGCAGAAAGATATTGATGTAGCGGCAGAAGCCTTGCAATATGCCAAGCATAAACGTATTCATACGGGAATCGGTACTTCTGATTCGCATATTAAATATAAATTCAATTCAACCCGTGAAGAAATTATTGAACGTGCAGTAGCTGCCGTGAAATATGCAAGACGTTACGTAGATGACGTGGAATTTTACGCAGAAGATGCCGGACGTACGGACAATGAATATCTGGCACGCGTAGTCGAAGCAGTCATCAAGGCAGGAGCTACGGTAGTAAACATTCCGGATACCACAGGCTATTGTTTGCCTGATGAATATGGTGCAAAAATCAAGTACCTGATGGAGCATGTCGACGGAATAGACAAAGCAATTATCTCTACTCACTGTCATAACGATTTGGGCATGGCTACAGCCAATACCATCAGCGGAGTGCTGAACGGTGCCCGACAGGTAGAAGTAACCATTAACGGTATTGGTGAGCGTGCAGGAAATACCTCGTTGGAAGAAGTAGCCATGATTTTACGCTGCCACCATGACATTCAGATTGATACCAACATCAATACACAGAAAATCTATCCTACCAGCCGTATGGTGTCCAGTTTGATGAACATGCCGGTACAGCCTAACAAAGCTATCGTGGGACGTAATGCATTTGCGCATTCTTCGGGTATCCATCAGGACGGTGTGCTGAAAAATGTGCAGACTTACGAAATCATTGACCCTAAGGATGTGGGTATCGATGATAATGCCATTGTGCTGACTGCACGTAGCGGACGTGCTGCCTTGAAGCATCGTCTGCATGTGCTGGGAGTGGAAATGACTCAGGAAAAACTGGATAAGGTATATGAGGATTTCTTGAAACTGGCTGACAAGAAGAAGGATATTACAGACGATGACATCTTGGTATTGGCAGGAGCTGACCGCAATGTGAATCACCATATCAAACTGGAATACTTGCAAGTGACAAGTGGGGTAGGTGTTCGTTCGGTAGCCAGTCTCGGACTGAACATCAGCGGAGAGCACTTCGAAGCTGCTGCTACAGGTAACGGACCGGTGGATGCTGCTATCAAGGCTGTGAAACAGATTATCAAGCGCCAGATGACTTTGAAAGAGTTCACTATTCAGGCCATCAGCAAAGGTAGTGACGATGTGGGTAAAGTACACATGCAGGTGGAATACGACGGCCAGATGTATTATGGTTTTGGCGCAAATACCGACATCATTGCTGCATCAGTAGAAGCATATATCGATTGTATCAATAAATTCAGAAAATAATAAATTAAACGAGAAACAATGGCTAATACATTATTCGACAAAATATGGGATGCACACATCGTGCAGAAGGTGGAAGACGGGCCTACCCAGTTGTATATCGACCGTCTGTACTGTCATGAGGTAACCAGTCCGCAGGCTTTTGCCGGAATGCGTGCCCGTGGATTGAAGTGCTTCCGTCCGGAACGTATCTATTGTATGCCGGACCACAATACGCCGACTCATGACCAGGACAAACCTATCGAAGACCCGGTATCTAAGGCACAGGTAGATGCGCTGGCAAAGAATGCAGCTGATTTCGGGTTGACGCATTTCGGAATGATGAACAAGAAAAACGGTATTATTCACGTGGTAGGTCCGGAACGAGGACTGACACTGCCGGGCATGACGATTGTGTGTGGTGATTCACATACTTCTACTCATGGAGCAATGGGAGCGGTAGCTTTTGGTATCGGTACCAGTGAGGTAGAAATGGTAATGGCTTCACAGTGTATCCTTCAGGCACGTCCTAAGACCATGCGTATCACAATTGACGGTAAGCTGGGTAAGGGGGTTACGGCAAAAGACGTAGCATTATATATGATGTCGAAAATGACCACAAGCGGTGCAACCGGATATTTTGTGGAATATGCAGGTGAAGCCATTCGCAGCCTGACCATGGAAGGACGTCTCACATTGTGCAACTTGTCGATTGAAATGGGAGCTCGTGGAGGTATGATTGCTCCGGATGAAGTGACCTTTGAATACATCAAGGGACGTGAATATGCTCCCAAAGGTGAAGAGTGGGACAAGGCTCTGGCTTACTGGAAAACATTGAAGAGCGATGACGATGCGGTATTTGATAAGGAAGTACGTTATGACGCTGCAGATATTCAGCCGATGATTACTTATGGAACCAATCCGGGCATGGGCATGGCTGTTACATCGAATATTCCTACCACGGAAGGTATGAGCGAAGTTGAAAAAGGCTCTTTCGAAAAATCCATGCAGTACATGGGATTTCAGCCGGGTGAAAGTCTGTTAGGTAAAAAAGTAGATTATGTGTTCTTGGGAGCTTGTACCAACGGACGTATTGAAGACTTCCGTGCGTTTGCTTCTATCGTGAAGGGAAGAAAGAAAGCCGATAATATCACTGCATGGCTGGTTCCGGGTTCTTGGATGGTAGACGAGCAGATTCGTCAGGAAGGACTTGACAAAGTGTTGGAGGAAGCTGGATTTGAAATCCGTCAGCCGGGATGTTCCGCTTGTCTGGCTATGAACGACGACAAGATTCCTGCCGGAAAATATTCAGTATCTACAAGTAATAGAAATTTTGAAGGACGCCAGGGACCGGGTTCACGTACCTTGCTGGCAAGTCCGTTGACTGCTGCTGCCGCTGCCGTAACCGGTGTGATAACAGATCCAAGAACGTTAATGTAAAAAATGAGTGTCATGAAACAGAAATTCAATATCATAACAAGTACTTGTATCCCTTTGCCATTGGAAAATGTGGATACTGACCAGATTATCCCCGCACGCTTTTTGAAAGCAACTACACGCGATGAAAAATTCTTCGGAGACAATTTGTTTCGCGATTGGCGTTATCATCCGGATGGTTCGTTGAACAAGGATTTTGTGCTGAACAATCCTAAATACAGCGGACAAATTTTGGTGGCCGGAAAGAACTTCGGTAGCGGTTCCAGCCGTGAACACGCTGCGTGGGCTATTGCCGGATATGGTTTTCGGGTGGTAGTTTCAAGCTTCTTTGCCGATATTCATAAGAACAATGAACTGAATAACTTTGTTTTGCCGGTGGTGGTAAGCGAAGAGTTCCTGAAAGAGCTGTTTGCTTCGATTGAAGCAGACCCTCAGATGGAAGTAGAGGTGAACTTACCGGCACAGACCATTACTAACAAGGCAACTGGAAAGTCTGAAACATTCGAAATCAATGCCTATAAGAAGCATTGTCTGATGAACGGACTGGATGACATAGACTTCTTGGTAGAGAATAAAGATAAGATAGAGGCTTTTGAAAAGGCACGCAACTGACCGTAAAAAAGAGTGATTATGAATAATCATCCGAGAATAGAGATAATGGACACTACGTTACGCGACGGGGAACAGACCAGTGGCGTATCGTTTGTTCCTCACGAGAAGTTGATGATAGCCCGTTTGTTGCTGGAGGATTTGAAGGTAGACCGAATCGAAGTTGCTTCAGCCCGCGTGTCGGATGGTGAATTCAATGCAGTAAAAATGATTTGTGACTGGGCTGCACGCAGAGGTTTACTGCAGCGGGTAGAAGTCCTGGGATTCGTTGACGGAAAGATGTCGGTCGACTGGATTCATGATGCAGGAGGACAGGTAATCAACCTGCTTTCGAAGGGATCTGAAAAGCATTGCCGCTATCAGTTGAAGAAGACTTTGGAGGAACATCTGGCCGACATACGGAATACGGTAGACTATGCGCACGAAAGAGGGCTTGAAGTCAATTTGTATCTGGAAGACTGGAGTAATGGTATTAAGGATTCACCGGACTATGTATTCGGTTTGGTAGATGGTTTGCGCGACAGCGGTATCCGTCGTTTCATGCTTCCTGACACCTTGGGAATTCTCAATCCCTTGCAGGTTATCGAATTCATGCGTAAAATGAAGAAGCGTTATCCAGACCTTCATTTTGATTTTCATGCGCACAATGACTATGATTTGGCTGTAAGTAACGTGTTGGCAGCTGTATTGAGTGGGGTGAAAGGACTGCATACCACCATCAACGGGTTGGGAGAGCGGGCAGGCAATGCTCCTCTGGCCAGTGTGCAAGCTATCTTGAAGGATCATTTCCATGCCATTACGCGCATCGATGAAAGTCGCTTGAATGATGTCAGTCGGGTAGTGGAATCTTATTCCGGTGTGACGATTCCTGCCAACAAACCTATTGTGGGAGAGAGTGTGTTTACCCAGGTAGCCGGCGTACATGCAGACGGAGACAATAAGAATAAACTTTACTTCAATGACTTGCTTCCGGAACGTTTCGGACGTGTGCGTGAATATGCTTTAGGAAAAAATTCCGGGAAAGCCAACATCCGCAAGAATCTGGAAAGTATGGGACTGGAACTGGATGAAGAATCCATGCGTAAAGTAACCGAACGAATCATCGAATTGGGTGACCGTAAAGAACTTGTCACTCCTGAGGATTTGCCGTATATCATCAGTGATGTATTGAAGCACGATGGCATACAAAATAAGGTAAGACTGCTTAGTTACTTTGTGACCCTTGCCAAAGGATTGAAGCCGATGGCCACGCTTAGTATTGAGATTAACGGGAAGACCTATCAGGAAAGTTCCAGCGGTGACGGACAGTATGATGCTTTTGTACGTGCGTTGCGTAAGATATATAAAGGAACTTTAGGAAGAAAATTCCCGATGCTGCTGAACTATGCTGTGACCATTCCTCCCGGTGGTCGTACGGATGCCTTTGTGCAGACCGTTATCACTTGGAATTATGAGGATAAGGAGTTCCGTACAAGAGGATTTGATGCCGACCAGACAGAGGCAGCCATCAAGGCGACAATTAAAATGTTGAACATGATAGAAGATTTAAATTAAAAGCATACAATTATGGATTTTAAAATAGCAGTATTAGCCGGTGACGGAATCGGACCGGAAATCTCCGTTCAGGGAGTAGACGTTATGACAGCCGTTTGTGAGAAGTTTGGTCATAAGGTAGATTATAAATATGCACTTTGTGGAGCACATGCTATCGATGAAGTGGGGGATCCGTTCCCTGAAGAAACTTACCAGATTTGTAAGAATGCCGATGCCGTACTGTTCTCTGCAGTAGGCGACCCGAAATTTGATAATGACCCGACCGCAAAGGTACGTCCGGAACAGGGATTGCTGGCTATGCGTAAGAAACTGGGACTTTTTGCCAATATTCGTCCAGTACAGACCTTCAAGTGTCTGGTACACAAATCTCCATTGAAAGCCGAACTGGTAGACGGTGCAGATTTTCTCTGTATCCGCGAACTGACCGGTGGTATGTATTTCGGTGAAAAATACCAGGATAATGACAAGGCATACGATACGAACATGTATACTCGTCCGGAAATTGAACGTATCTTGAAGGTCGGCTTTGAATATGCAATGAAACGCCGTAAACACCTGACCGTAGTAGATAAAGCCAATGTATTGGCCTCTTCTCGTTTGTGGCGTCAGATTGCACAGGAGATGGCTCCTCAGTACCCGGAAGTGACTACCGATTATATGTTTGTGGATAATGCAGCCATGAAGATGATTCAGGAACCCAAGTTCTTCGATGTAATGGTTACAGAAAATACGTTCGGTGATATTTTGACAGATGAAGGTTCAGTAATCAGCGGTTCAATGGGCTTGTTGCCTTCGGCTTCTACAGGAGAGAGCACACCGGTGTTTGAACCGATTCACGGTTCATGGCCACAAGCAAAGGGATTGAACATTGCCAATCCGCTGGCACAGATTCTTTCCGTAGCTATGTTGTTTGAATATTTCGATTGTAAGGAAGAAGGTGCGCTTATTCGTCGTGCAGTAGATGCTTCTTTGGATGCCAATGTACGCACTCCGGAAATTCAGGTAGAAGGCGGAGCAAAATATGGAACAAAAGAAGTTGGTGCCTGGATTGTAGACTATATTAAGAAGGCATAAGACGAAATATCTTATTAAAAAGAAAGGGAGGTCGCTTCATGGCAGGCCTCCCTTTTTAGGTTTAGAACTTCTTGATTCGGATGTGGCAGTAAGGTTCTCCTCCTGTCTTGTCATAGTAGTGCTGGTGATAATCTTCAGCCGGCCAGAATTCTGATGCCGGAGTAAGGCGGGTATTTACCTCGTAGCCTTTTTCTCTTAACAGCTGGATGATTGCTTCAGCTTCTGCTTTCTGCGCTTCGTTCAGATAAAAAATCTCACTTCGGTACTGCGGACCTATGTCAGGACCTTGTCCGTCTGTCTGTGCCGGGTCGTGTATCTCGAAGAAAAGTTTGCACAATTCCTTGTAAGTGGTCTGCTCCGCATCGTATTCCACTAATACGGCTTCTGCGTGTCCCGTAGAGTGTGCTTTTACTTCCTGATAAGTTGGGTGCTGTTCTTTTCCTCCCGTATATCCTACTGTGCTGCCCACGACTCCTTTGGCTCTCTCCATCTGGTGTTGTACTCCCCAGAAGCATCCGCAGGCAAAAATGGCTTTTTCTATTTTCATGATAATCGTCTGTTTAATGATTGTTCAAACTTACAAAAAAATATTGTAATCCCTCCTGAGTTAGAGGAAGAAATACTACCTTCGTCGCAAATTCAAATGAAAGAAGAAATGAAATACATTGTGTGTATTCTTTGTGTATGGGTACTCAGTCTTCCTTTGCAGGCCCAGTCATATAATGATGTGGTAGAGCAGGCAATGGACTGTGTGAAAAAGGACAGTCTTGTGCAGGCGGAACGTCTTTTCCGGCAGGCACTGAAAATGGAACCGGATAATGCCCGGAATGCCCTGCTGTTTTCGAATTTAGGTACGGTGCAGAAGCGTATGGGAAAGACAGATGAGGCCATTGAATCTTACACGCTGGCATTGAATATCATACCCTATTCCACCACCATGTTATTGAACCGGGCTGCTCTCTATCTGGAAAAAGACTTGATACAAAAGGCGTATCTGGATTATTGTAATGTAATCGACCTTTTGCCCAAGAATCTGGAAGCTCGTCTTTTTCGTGCCTATATTTATATGCAACGTCGCGAATATAAAGAAGCACGTGTAGATTACAATGTAGTGCTGGAGCAGGATGTAAAAAACAAGACGGCACGTATCGGGATTATCATGTTGGACGAGAAGGAAGGACGACATCAGTCAGCGATGGACGCTATGAACTTGCTGGTTTCAGACTATCCTCGTGATGTATCCGTACTTCGGATGCGTGCCAATATGGAGTGGGAACACGGACAGGCAGAGGCCGCTTTATTCGATTTGGATGAAGTCTTGAAGCTTGACTCGCGGGACGCATCTTGCTATGTGATGAAGGGAGATATTTATTTGCAACAGAAAAGAAAAGCAGAAGCCCGTGAGGCATATGAGAAGGCGTTGGAATTGGGAGTATCTCGGGCTGAATTGGCTGAAAAACTGAAACAATGTAAATAGTATTTGATAAAAACTTTCGTTTTTGTTTGTACTTTTTAAAAAGTTTTTGCTATCTTTGCCTAAAATAGGTGACGTGTGATGCAAATTCGTTCGGTTATAAAATTGGGAGTAGTGCTTTCCGTGGTACTTTTTTGTATCGGGATTGCTTTTTATGGTTTTGCCCGTTTAAGTATGGCCGATAAGGAAAGCCGTGTGGATGTTTTTGAATTTATTCCTAAAGATTGTGCGGGTATTCTTGAAACGGATAACATTGATAATTTTATGCATGGCTTTTCACAGGCAGCCTACTCTTCTCAGTTGGATACGCTTCATCGTGCTGGTTTGATGAATGATATATTGAGTGATTTGAGTCGGTATTCTTCAGCGGCAGCCCATGGACTTTCCTATCAAATGAATCATGTGGTATTCAGTTTCCATTATCCCCATACAGCCATGGATGTGGTGGCTTATTTCTGTATTGGGAAAGAAGGAAAGCATCAGCTTATTGAGGCGGTAAAAGGAAAACATGGAGCTGATTTTGTGCCGAAAAAAGAAATTTATCGGGGCAAGAAAATAGAAATTTATCCACTTAGTTCTACGAAATATCTGTCAGTGTATACTACAGATGGTTTGGTAGTAGTCAGCTATCAGAAAAAATTGATAGAGCAGGTGATTGATGCAGTGAAGGACAATAGTTCACTCCGTGAAGATTCGGTTTTTACTTCTATTCATCACCCTCAGCCGGCTAGCTTTATTACGATTTATGGGCGTACACCTTCAGTCCCATTCTTAGGAAAAGAGTCCTGCCATAGTTGGAGTGAATATGATATTCATTTGAACAGCGAAGTCTTTTATTTGAGTGGGCAGATGAAAGAAGAGCAAGCCGATTGTCTGGACCGTATGTTGCAGGCTGTCAATACAGTTCCTGTAGTTTCTGAGAAAGACAGTTTACTGGTGGTATCGGGGCGTGAGCGAGTAGACTCTTGTATCTCTAAGGTGATTGCCTCTCCCTCTCACACCCTGTTTGATGAGTGTGTGTCAAATTTATCGCGTGATGCTTCCTATATTATGGTGACTGATATGGAAAAAGTGGCAGCTTCACCTGAACAGTTTGTTTCATATCTTCCTCCATTCCTTATTCGTCATGCTGATTTATTCCGCTCTTTTATTCTTTCTATACAGTTTACGGAAGTAAACAATCGCTTGTCACATATCTTTGTGTTTACGTATAAAGAGTGATTGGATTTATCTTAATCGGTTCTTTTCAAAGTGAGGACCTGCTTTGAGGTGAAAATAAAGTAGTGATACTACTGTCAGTGAAGCTCCGAACAAGTAGGCTATTTTGAAGGTAGCAATTTCGGCCAAATATCCTCCTGTAAGCATACCTATTCCCAAGCCTACATCCCATGAAGTCAGGTAGGTGCTGGTGGCTGTGCCACGCTGGCTGTTGGGGGCTAAGTTTACAAACAGGGTATTGTAAGCTGGAAACATAGTACCAAATCCTATTCCTAACAGTAGTGAAATCAGGAAGAAAATTCCCGTAGTCACTTCTAAATTCCACTTGACCAGCCATCCGCATGCAGTCAGAGCGAAGTAACATCCACTTACCAGATACAATCCTGCCGCAATTACTTTGGTGACTAATCCTTTGTCGACAAGTCGGCCACTGAACAGGCGGCTCACTGCCATGCCGACAGCCATCAGCGTAAAGAAGAATCCGGTTTCTGCTGTAATACCTATTTCTTGCGCATACATGGCCACGTAGTTGGTGGTCATTCCATAAGGAATGGAGAGCAGCAGGAGGGTGAATCCCGCAGGAAGTCCTTTTAGCAGAATGAAGCGGTCGAGCGATATAGGAGCACGCTTCACTGGAGCCTTATAAGGTGTACGAACGGTCCAGGCCGCTATAAATCCGATTACACACGAACCGAGCGCATACGAGAAGATAGTCGTATAAGAAGCTCCTCCACTGTGCAGGAACAGACCGAACATGGGACCGATTGACATGGCAATGTTGTTGGTAAGTCCATAGTAGCCCAACCCTTCTCCTCATCGGGAAGACGGCATGATGTCGATAACCAGCGTGTTTCCTCCTACCGTAACCATACCGAACGAAAATCCGTGCACAATGCGGAAGATAATAAATAAGGTCAGTGCTGTTGCAGTCATATAGCCGGCAAAAATCAGTGTGAAAATGAAATAAGCCAGCAGGTATAATGGTTTTCGGGCAAATGTATCCAGAATATATCCGGAGAAGGGGCGGATACATAAAGAGGAAATCGTATAGCAGGAAAGAATGACTCCAATAGCGGTATGTGAAGTGTGGAATACTTCCGACAAGTAAAACGGAAGAATGGGGGTAAGAAGCCAAAATCCGAAATAGAGCAGGAAGTTGGCAGCCAGGATGGCACAGAAACTCGGGGTGACAAGTTTTTCTTTTTCCATATTTCGCCGAAAGAAAAAGGGGAGATGGCTGGTTTGAATAGATAAACACGGATTACACTAAGGAAGTCGATACCTCCGGTGTAATCCGTGTTCTTATGATGATGCTATAAATCAGTTCGCTGATTCAAATTCTTCAAGGAAGCGTGTGTCATTTTCAGAGAACATACGCAAGTCTTTAACTTTGTATTTCAGGTTGGTGATACGTTCCACTCCCATACCGAATGCATAACCGGTGTAGACTTTACTGTCGATGCCGTTTGCTTCCAGTACAGCCGGGTCTACCATACCGCATCCCAAAATTTCTACCCATCCGGTATATTTACAGAACGGACAGCCTTCGCCACCACAGATGTCACAGCTGATATCCATTTCAGCACTGGGCTCTGTGAACGGGAAGTAAGACGGACGAAGACGGATTTTAGTTTCCGGGCCGAACATTTCTTGTGCAAACTGCAGCAACACCTGTTTTAAGTCTGTAAACGAAACGTTCTTGTCGATATACAGACCTTCTACCTGATGGAAGAAGCAGTGTGCACGGTAGCTGATAGCTTCATTACGATATACACGTCCCGGACAGATTACACGGATAGGAGGCTGTGAAACTTCCATTACGCGGCTCTGTACAGAAGAGGTGTGTGTACGAAGAATAATGTCAGGGTGACTTTCAATGAAGAATGTATCCTGCATGTCGCGTGCGGGATGGTCTTCTGCAAAGTTCATGGAAGAGAATACATGCCAGTCATCTTCTACTTCCGGACCGTCGGCAATAGTAAAGCCCATACGGCTGAAAATATCGATGATTTCATTGCGGACAATCGTCAACGGATGACGCGTTCCAAGATTAACCGGGTAAGCTGTACGGGTCAGGTCAAGTTCGGCAGCTCCGTTGTCCTGATTGTCGAATGCTTCTTTTAAGGTTGCAATCCGTTCCTGTGCAAGGTTCTTCAACTCATTTAATTTCATACCTACTTCTTTCTTCTGTTCAGCAGGTACATTACGGAAGTCAGCCATCAGTGCATTGATGGCACCTTTTTTGCTCAGGTATTTGATTCGTAACGCTTCCAGTTCTTCTGGATTCTGCGCTGTGAGTCCTTTTACTTCCTGAAGCAACTGTTCTATTTTTGCTAACATATCTCTTCTTTAATTATTTTGTTTGCAAAGGTAAGGATTTAAACTGAAAAATTCAGTTTTTCGTTCAACAAAAAAGAAAACTCTTGTTTCTGAAACAATGATAAGAAAAAAAAGGTATTTTTGCGGCGATATTTGAGGAGACCAGATGAAGAAATTAATCATTGGATGCTGTTTGCTGGCGCTGATGGCATCTTGCGGAGGAGGAAAAAAGAAAGTGGATCCTTTTGCCGCATTGACAGAACAAATTGATTCTATGAAAGTTCTGCCTGATTCGATTCAGGATACCATTGTGGTGGAAGAACAAATACCTGCTTCGGCAGATGAGAGTTTTGCCGATTTTTTCTACAATTTCGCGTCGGATGCAAAGTTTCAGCGGTCGCGCGTGCTATTTCCTTTTTCATTGTATAAAGGCAAACAGGTGAATCGTATCCAAAAGAAGGACTGGAAGCACGATCCTTTATTTAGTCGTGAGCAAGCGTATACGGTGCTTTTCGATAAGGAAGAAGATATGGAAATGGAAAAGGATACCAGTATGCACAGTGTACAGGTAGACTGGATTTTTCTGACTGAGAAAAAAATCAAGCGTTATTATTTTGAACGGAAAAAAGATTCCTGGTTCCTCGAGGCTATTAATGTGGAGAAAATGGCAGAGGAACACGATGGTAAAGAAGATTTCTATACTTTTTATGAACGTTTTTCACGTGATTCGCTTTTCCAGCAGGAACGTTTGCATGAACCTCTGTATTTTGTAACGGCCGATCCCGAAGATGAATTCCAGATATTGGAAACCACGCTGGAACCGGGGCAATGGTTTGCTTTTCGTCCCCCGATGATGAAAGGAAAGATGACTAATGTACACTATGGCCAGCCTGAAAATATACATTCCGATTATAAGGTAGTAGAATTCAAAGGATTTGGAAACGGCTTTAGTAATACACTCTATTTTGAACGGCATGAAAATATCTGGCAACTTATCCGGTTTGAAGATTTGAGCGATTGATGCATTATGAAAGACTATACAAATTACTCATTGCTTCCTTATAATACATTCGGAATGGATGTAAAGGCAGCTCGTTTCGTGGAATATGAATCAGTGAATGAACTGCTCTGCTTTTTGAAAGAGTGGAAAGCACAAAAGACTCCTCTTTTACATGTAGGAAGGGGAAGTAATCTGTTGTTTGTGTCCGATTATCAAGGAACTGTTTTGCATTCAGGTATTAAAGGAATGCAGGTGGTAGGTGAAACTGATGAATGGGTAGAAATACGCGTCGGTGCTGGTGAGGTGTGGGATGACTTTGTAGATTATACAGTCAAGCAAGGATGGTATGGTGCGGAGAATCTGTCCTTAATACCTGGAGAGGTAGGGGCTTCGGCCGTGCAGAATATCGGAGCGTATGGAGTAGAGGCCAAGGATTTGATTGTGTCGGTCGAAACGGTAGCGGTGAATGATGGAACCACTCGTCTTTTCAAGCAAGATGAGTGTGGATATGCATACCGTGAAAGTGTATTTAAACGAGAGTTGAAAGGGCTTTACATTGTGACTTATGTCACTTATCGCCTGAAAAAACAGCCGGAGTTTCATTTGGATTATGGAAATATCCGCTCCGAGCTGGAGAAGGAGGGAGGAGAATTGTCACTGGAAAAACTTCGTTGTGTGATTATACGTATCCGTGAGGCGAAACTTCCCGATCCGGAAAAGATTGGAAATGCTGGTAGTTTCTTTATGAATCCCATTGTACCGCTTGCACAATTTGAAGATTTGCTCAAGGAATATCCTGATATGCCTTTTTATAAAGTAGGTGACGACCGTGTAAAAATTCCTGCAGGATGGATGATTGACCGTTGCGGATGGAAGGGCAAACGGCTGGGAAATGCCGGAGTACATGACAAGCAGGCGTTGGTGTTGGTGAATCTGGGAGGAGCTACCGGAAGTGAAGTGGTCAAACTGGCAGAAGAAGTCGTTCGTTCTGTGAAAGAAAAATTTGGAGTGGCCATTCATCCGGAAGTGAACTTTATTGGAGTAAAACAATGAAAATAACAATTTTAGGAAGCGGGACGTCCATAGGAGTACCACAAATGGGATGTACTTGTAAGGTATGTACAAGTTCCGACCCGCGTGACAACCGTTTGCGCTGTTCCGGTTTGGTAGAAGTAAATGGAGTACGTATTCTTATCGACTGTGGTCCGGATTTTCGCGAACAGATGCTTCGGCTGAATGATTTTCGTGCGATAGACGGAGTGCTGATTACCCATGAACATTATGACCATGTGGGTGGTTTGGATGATTTGCGACCTTTCTGTAAGTTTCGTGACATTCCGGTGTATGCGGAAGATTATACTGCCACTCGCTTGAAGAACCGCATGCCTTATTGCTTTACGGAAAACCTTTACCCCGGTGTACCTCATATTCCATTGAATTATATTAAAGAAGGCGAACCGTTCGTGGTTTCTAATGTGGCTGGAAATCAGGTGGAAGTAATTCCTTTCCGCGTGATGCATGGAAAGCTTCCGATTATGGGTTTTCGTATTGGAAAAATGGCCTGGATTACAGATATGCTGCATCTTCCTGAAAGTTCATACGACTACCTGAAAGGATTGGATTGTCTGGTGATGAATGCCCTGCGTATTGAATACCATTGGACGCACCAGTCTTTGTCCGCGGCATTGGAGCAGACGGCCCGTATTGCAGCTGGAAAAACTTACTTTATCCACATGAGCCATCAGATAGGTTTGCATGCGGAAGTGCAGGAACAGTTGCCGGAAAATGTGTTTTTGGCATACGATGGACTTGTGATAGAACTGGATGAGTCAGATGAGAAGAAATAACTCATAAGATAAATTAATACACCTATCATGCTTTTTTATTGATAAATCTGTATCTTTGTGCCCTATTAAGTAGACATTTAAGTAGAAAAAATCAAAATAATAGGAAAAATGGCACAAGAAGACGTTTTCAAGAAACTTGTTTCACATTGTAAAGAATATGGTTTTGTATTCCCGTCAAGTGATATTTATGATGGGCTGGGAGCCGTATATGATTACGGTCAGAACGGTGTGGAACTGAAAAACAATATCAAACAATACTGGTGGCAGAGTATGGTGCTGTTGCACGACAACATCGTAGGTATTGACTCTGCTATCTTCATGCACCCTACTATCTGGAAGGCTTCTGGTCACGTAGATGCTTTCAATGACCCTTTGATTGACAATCGTGATTCAAAGAAGCGCTACCGTGCCGATGTCTTGATTGAAGATCAAATTGCTAAATACGACGAGAAAATCAATAAGGAAGTAGCGAAGGCTGCCAAGAAATATGGAGAAGCATTTAATGAAGAAGAGTTCCGTAGCACCAATGCACGTGTGCTGGAACATCAGGCAAAACGTGATGCATTGCATGAGCGTTATTCAAAGGCTATGAATGCCAATGACTTGGCCGAACTTCGTCAGATTATTCTGGATGAAGAAATTGTATGTCCTATTTCTGGTACAAAAAACTGGACAGAAGTTCGTCAGTTCAACCTGATGTTTACTACTGAAATGGGATCTACTGCAGACGGTGCTATGAAGGTATACCTGCGTCCGGAAACTGCTCAGGGTATTTTCGTGAACTACCTGAACGTGCAGAAAACAGGACGTATGAAGATTCCGTTCGGTATTGCACAGATTGGTAAGGCTTTCCGTAATGAAATTGTAGCTCGTCAGTTCATCTTCCGTATGCGTGAGTTCGAACAGATGGAAATGCAGTTCTTCGTAAAACCGGGAACAGAACTCGACTGGTTCAAGAAATGGAAAGAAATTCGTTTGAAATGGCATAAGGCGCTGGGCTTCGGTGATGATCACTATCGTTATCATGACCATGAAAAACTAGCTCACTATGCTAATGCTGCTACTGATATTGAATTCCTGATGCCGTTCGGATTCAAGGAAGTAGAAGGTATCCACTCACGTACTAACTTCGACTTGAGCCAGCACGAAAAATTCTCAGGAAAGAGCATCAAGTACTTTGATCCGGAAATCAACGAAAGCTATACTCCGTATGTCATCGAAACTTCTATCGGTGTAGACCGTATGTTCCTGAGCGTGATGAGTGCGGCTTATCATGAAGAAAAACTGGAAAATGGCGAAACTCGTGTGGTATTGAAATTGCCTGCAGCTCTGGCACCGGTGAAACTGGCTGTCATGCCGTTGGTGAAAAAAGATGGTCTGCCTGAAAAGGCTCGTGAAATCGTGAACGACCTGAAATTCCACTTCAACTGCCAGTACGATGAAAAAGATTCTATCGGAAAGCGTTACCGTCGTCAGGATGCTATCGGTACTCCGTACTGTATTACCATCGACCACCAGACATTGGAAGACAACTGCGTAACTTTGCGTAACCGTGACACCATGGAACAGGAACGTGTGGCTATTGCAGATTTGAATAATATCATTGCAGACAAGGTAAGCATCACCAGCTTGCTGAAAACATTGCAGTAATAAATTAAACCTACATGAATAAGAACCTATTTTGGCTGATTGCCCTGTTATTCCCTCTTTCTTTCGGTTTTGTGTCGTGTGCAGAAGACACAGCTGTGGAAGATCCGTATGCGAACTGGCAAGTTCGTAATGAACACTATATCGATTCCATTGCGGATGTGGCTCGCGCAAATTTGGGAGAAGAAGTGGGAAAATGGAAAATATATCGGAATTATAAAATTGCGAATGAAAGTACGACTCCGGGATTGGGGGGTACAATTGTTACTAATCCTTACGAAACTCCTGCCAGTGCGAGTGATTCTGTATATATGAGAATTATTGAGGTTGGAAAAGAGGAAGGGTTGACCCCATTGTTTACGGATAGTGTGAGCGTGTATTATCGTGGAAAACTGATAAATGGAACTGTATTTGATCAAAACTATACAGGAGATTTGGATGAAAAAATCCACGTGCCTACTCATTTTGCATTGCAGGCTAATCAGACAGATGGATTGATTGTAGGTTGGATCACTGCATTGCAGTGGATGAAAGAGGGAGAACGTGTGGAATTATATATTCCGGCTGCCCTTGGATATGGTACACAGAATCAGTCTTCAATCCCCGCAAATTCAGTTTTGATTTTTGATTTGAAGCTGGAAAAAGTAATTCATCCTGATGGCATAGAAAGCTACAGTTTGAAAGTAGACTGATTGTAGAAGTAATATAGAAAAAGACGGTGAGGAAGTGGTTTTGAGACACTTCTTCACCGTCTTTTTTGTGATAGTTGATGTGAGTTTTGGAATTAGTATAATTGCTTTTTGTAGTGAAGTCGAAAGCTCAGGTAGTTATTAGAAAAACTGTTTGTCTCCTTTTATGTTTCTCCTGCCGGAAATGTACGTTTTTCATGCGGGAAACTTACGGCTCCGCGTCGGAAAACGTAGGGCTTACAGGCGGGAAACATAAAAAGTTTTGATTCGATATTTCATTTACGCGGGTATATTTAGAACTTTTCAGGTGTGTATGAGATTCAATAGAGAGTTGGTAAGCGTGTTCTGCGTTGACGCCTTTTGTTTTTTAGGAGATTTCTTCGTATTTTTGTGCCCGACAGAAAAAGAATGAAGCAGATATTAGGTACATATTGTTTGCTGTTGGTCAGCCTGTGGGTGCTGGTGGTAGGTGTGTTTCCACATCATCATCACAATGAGGCGTTTTGTGTCAGTCCGGATATGGAGACTTGTGCTGCGTCATCGCATGACGGATGCGAAGGACGGCACCATTGTACAGGAGATGCTGACAAGCATGCGTGCGATATCAGTTGTGTTACGCATCTGTCTTTTTCTGTTCCTCATCATTTGCCGGATTTTACCCCGGACTATACATTCTATACTTTGATTTATCTGTCATCCCTTTGTCTGGAAGCTCCATCTGTTTCCGTTGAGCGAGGGGATATGATTTCCTATTACGTAGAAAAACTGCACGCACGGCATTTTTCTGCTGTTCGCAATTTCCGTGCTCCTCCTTTTGCTGTTGTAGCTTGATTTTTAGGGAAGTTACTGCACTTTGCAACCTGCTTGCAACGTGTAGGATTTATTTTTGCAAACAAAAAACAACAGTATTCAATGAAAAACTATATTTTGACAGGAACATTGTGTATGTTCCTTTTTGGGGGATGCGGCGAACACGCACACGACCATGAGCATGAAAATCATGACCATGAAGCGGAAATACATGCAGAGGAAAAAACAGCTCATTCAGATGAAATCGTACTGACGCCGGAGAAAGCAAAAGCGGCTGGGGTGGAAGCTGAAGTGATTCACCCGGGAGCTTTTCGAGAAGTGATACAGGCTGGCGGACAGATTCTGTCGGCACAAGGCCAGGAAGCAACGGTAGTAGCAGCTTCTTCGGGAGTGGTATCTTTCTCCCGTAAAATTGCGGAAGGTATTGAAGTGGGCCAGGGTAGTGAACTGCTGAGTGTATCCGCTGAGCACATTCAGGAAGGTGACCCCGTGAGAAAGGCAAAGGTGGCTTATGAAAAAGCCAAGGAAGAATACGAACGTGCAGAAAAATTGGTAGGCAGTCAGATTGTGTCGCAGAAAGAATTCGCCGCTTTGCGTGAGGCATACCAGAATGCCCGTCTGGCATACGAGGCTTTGTTGCCCAGCAAGTCGGGTAAGGGAGTAGCCGTGAAGGCACCTATCGGCGGCTTCGTGAAAAACTGCCTGGTGAAGGAAGGCGATTACGTAACGGTGGGACAACCGTTGATGACGGTGACTCAGATGCGCCGCTTGGTACTGAAGGCCGATGTGTCGGAACGTTATTATGCACAACTTCCCCGCATTGTGTCGGCTAACTTCAAGACACCTTATAATAATAAAGTCTACTGCCTGGAGAACTTGGGCGGAAAAGTGCTTTCGTTTGGAAAATCATCAGGCGATACGTCTTATTATGTACCGGTGACATTCGAATTTGACAACCGTGGCGACATGGTTCCAGGCGCATTTGTGGAAGTCTTTCTGCTGTCGGGCGAACGTCAGGGAGTCATCAGCTTGCCGGAATCGGCGCTGACCGAAGAACAGGGACTTTATTTTGTGTACCTGAAACTCGACGACGAGTGTTATAAGAAACAAGAGGTACAATTAGGAACTTCCAACGGAGAGCGGGTAGAAATTCTTTCCGGACTGAAAGACGGAGATACCGTGGTGACTCGTGGTGCCATTCATGTGAAACTGGCTGCCGCTTCCAATGCTATTCCGGCTCATTCACACAACCATTAAAAATGACCCGCTATGCTGAATAAAATTATACAATTTTCGCTACAGAACCGCTTGCTGGTTCTGGTGGCTTCGGTGTTGTTGCTGATAGGAGGAACCTATACAGCTTTCCATACCGAAGTCGACGTGTTCCCTGACTTGAATGCGCCTACCGTAGTGGTGATGACCGAAGCCAACGGGATGGCTGCCGAAGAGGTAGAGCAGCTGGTTACTTTCCCGATAGAGACTGCCGTAAACGGGGCTACTCATGTACGCAGGGTACGTTCTTCCTCTACCACGGGATTTTCTGTCGTATGGGTGGAATTTGAGTGGGATACCGACATCTACCTGGCGCGCCAGATTGTATCGGAGAAACTGGCGGCGGCAGGCGAGGACTTGCCCGACAATGTGGGTAAACCGACATTGGGCCCTCAGTCGTCTATCTTAGGAGAGTTATTGATTGTGGGATTGACTTCCGACTCCACTTCCATGCAGGATTTGCGTACCATGGCCGACTGGACCATCCGTCCGCGTCTGCTGTCTACCGGAGGTGTAGCTCAGGTAGCTGTACTGGGAGGCGACATCAAGGAATATCAGATTCTGATTCATCCGGACCGTATGCGCCACTACGGCGTGACGTTGGGCGAAGTGATGGAAGTGTCACGAGGCATGAACCAGAACACCAACGGAGGTGTCATTTATGAATACGGAAATGAATACATCGTGCGTGGAGTCATCTCTACCGACGATGTGCGTAAGTTGGGACGTGCTGTTATCAAGACTACTCCGGATGGAGCACCCATTACCCTGGAGGACGTGGCCGATGTACGTATCGGATCACAGCAGCCCAAGTTGGGACTGGCTTCCGAAAAAGGAAAGCCGGCGGTACTCATTACGGTGACCAAGCAACCGAATACCGGAACCATTGAGCTGACCGAAAAACTGGAAGCCGCTTTGGCCGATTTGCAGAAGAACTTGCCGAAGGATGTGCATATTTCTACCGACATCTTCCGTCAGTCACGTTTTATTGAGAGCTCTATCAGCAACGTGCAGGATTCACTTTACGAAGGGGCCATTTTCGTGGTGATTGTGCTGTTCCTGTTCCTGGCCAACACACGTACTACGATTATTTCACTGATTACCCTTCCTCTGTCGCTTGTGGTAGCCATCCTGACCTTGCATTACCTGGGACTCAGTATCAATACCATGAGTCTGGGTGGTATGGCCATTGCCATTGGTTCGCTGGTGGACGATGCCATTGTGGACGTGGAAAATGTATGGAAGCATCTGCGTGAAAACCGTCAGTTGCCGTTAGCAGAACGGAAGCCGGTACGTGAAGTTGTCTTTCAGGCTTCACGCGAGGTACGTATGCCTATTCTGAACTCTACGTTGATTATCATAGTCAGCTTTATTCCTCTTTTCTTCCTGAGCGGAATGGAAGGTCGTATGCTGGTGCCACTGGGTATTTCCTTTATCGTTTCTTTGTTTGCTTCTACGATAGTAGCTTTGACCCTGACTCCGGTACTTTGCAGCTACCTGTTGGGTAAAAATACGTCTAAGGGAGAGGGATTGCCCAAGGAAGCCTTCCTTGCCGTATGGTTGAAGAAATATTATGAGCGTGCCTTGCTTTGGGCACTGGAACATAAGAAGACGGTGCTGGGAGGAACGATAGCTTTCTTTATCGTGGCGTTGGGAATTTTCTTTACCTTGGGACACAGCTTCCTTCCTTCTTTTAATGAAGGTTCCTTTACCATCAATGTCAGTTCATTGCCGGGTATTTCACTGGAAGAATCCGACAAGATAGGCCGTCAGGCAGAAGAACTGCTGCTTTCGATTCCTGAAATTCAGACTGTGGCCCGTAAGACAGGACGTGCGGAACTGGATGAACATGCGCTGGGTGTGAATGTATCCGAAATAGAAGCACCTTTTGAACTGAAAGACCGTTCGCATGCTGAATTGCTAGACGAAGTGCGTCACAAACTGTCGGTTATTACGGGTGCCAACATTGAAATTGGGCAGCCTATCAGCCATCGTATCGATGCTATGTTGAGCGGTACACAGGCCAGCATTGCCATCAAGCTGTTCGGCGACGACCTGAACCGGATGTTTGCCATCGGTAACCAGATAAAGGAAGCGGTGAGCGATGTAGAGGGAATTGCCGACCTGAATGTGGAGCAGCAGATTGAGCGTCCGGAACTGAAGATTGTGCCGAAGCGTGAAATGCTGGCCAAGTACGGTATCTCGTTGCCGCAGTTCAGTGAGTTTGTCACGGTCAATATGGCCGGTGAGGTCGTGTCACAGGTATATGAACAGGGAAAGACCTTTAACCTGGTGGTACGTGCCGCAGAATCCGACCGTGGTACGATGGAACGTGTCAAGGAGTTGATGATTGATGATGCACAAGGCCGGAAGATACCTCTTTCTTACGTAGCAGATGTGACTTCTTCTATGGGCCCCAATACCATCAACCGTGAGAACGTAAAACGAAAAATCGTAATCTCAGCCAATACCAGCGGGCGCGATCTGCGCAGTGTGGTGAACGACATCCAGCACCGGGTGGAAGAAAAAATCAGTTTGCCGGAAGGGTATCATATAGAATACGGCGGACAGTTTGAAAGTGAACAGGCTGCCAGTCGTACCTTGTTGCTGACTTCCCTGATGAGTATTGCAGTGATTTTCCTGTTGCTGTACATGCAGTTCCACGATGCGGCAGAAAGTGGCGTTATCCTGTTGAATCTGCCTTTGGCCCTGATTGGAGGAGTTTTTGCCCTCTTCCTGACTACGGGTGAAGTCAGCATTCCTGCCATTATCGGTTTCATCTCGTTGTTCGGAATCGCTACCCGTAACGGAATGCTGCTTGTCACACACTACAATCTGTTGCGTGAAGAACAGCAGTTGGGAGTGCGTGAAAGTGTGGTGCGTGGTTCACTTGACCGTCTGAATCCGATTCTGATGACGGCTCTTTCCTCTGCTTTTGCATTGATTCCGCTGGCCTTGCGCGGCGATTTGCCGGGAAATGAAATTCAGAGTCCGATGGCGAAGGTCATTCTGGGAGGTCTGCTGACTTCCACTTTCCTGAATGCGTTTGTCATTCCTATTGTGTACGAGTTAATGAACCGGAAGAAAAACCTTAAAAGAACAGAAGAATGAAAAAAATAGGATGGATGTGGCTTGCAGGACTGGCATTTGCCAGCAGCGTGCAGGCACAGAAAATAGAAGAAGTATTGCAGTCTGTAGAGCAGAATAACAAGGAACTGCAGGCGGTCTTTCATTCTACGGAAGCTGCTAAGATGGAAGTGCAGACGCAGAATAACCTGGAAGACCCCAGTGTGGAGTACAGCCCGTTCTTTGCCAAAGGAGTAGACGGAATGGCCAGTTCGGAACTGGTGGTGACACAGGGATTTGATTTCCCGACCTTGTATGCGGCACGTAATCGTTCCGGAAAACTGCAGAAAGATGTGCTCGACCGTCAGCAGCAGGCGCTTCGCCGCGATATTCTGCTGCAGGCCAAGAATCTGTGTCTCGACTTGATTCGCCTGAATCAGGAACGGGCTTTGCTTATGGAACGGCAGAAAAATGCCGATGCCCTGTTGCAGTTGTTTGAAAAGCGTTTGAAAGAAGGCGATGCCAATGCTTTGGAGGTGAATAAAATCAAGATGGAACGCATGAAGGTGCAGACGGAAGTGGCGCAGAACCATGCGGCACATCGTACGGCACTTCAGCAACTGCTGGCGATGAACGGTAACCTTCCGTTGGAGTTTGCAGAAGACCGTTATCCGGCAGTGGAAGCCATTCGTGACTATCATACATTGTATAACGAGGTAATGATGCAGGATGCAGACCTTCAGGCGGCAGATGCGGCTTCCCGTGCGGCTGCGGAACAGGTAAGCGTGAACAAGCAGAACTGGTTGCCCAAGCTGGAAGTAGGTTACCGTCGCAATACGTCGGTAGGTGAGAAAAGCAACGGTTTTCTGGTAGGAGGAAGTTTCCCGATTTTCTCTAACCGGAAGAAACTGAAGATTGCCAAGGCACAAGCCTTGAGTGCCAATCTGCAACTGGACAATACCCGCTTGCAGGTGGAAGCAAGAATACAGGGACAATTCAATGAAATGCAGCAGCTTCAGGAAGCAATGCAGGCCTATGATGTGCCTTTGATGCATCATACCCTCCGCTTGCTTTATGATGCAGTGACTGCCGGACAACTTTCGATTATTGACTTCTATGTAGAGGCCGATAACGTGTACGGCAATCTGCAAAGTTATATCACCCTTGAAAACCAGTATCAGAAACTGATGGCGGATATTTATAAAAACCGTCTTTGATAGGTCATAAAAAATCCATCCCCGGTAATTTATCGCTAATTACCGGGGACGATTTTTTAGTCAAGTCAGTTTGTCATTCAAATATTTTCTAATGGAATATTCAAGGCTTTTGCCACTCCCTTTCCATAATTTTCATCTGCTTTCATGCAGTTCCGTATATGGCGAAGCTTGATTTCTTCGGGAATATCTCCCATGGCTCTTGCCGTATTATCGAAGAGCACCTGCTGCTGGGCGGGAGTCATCAGTCGGAACAGATCGCCCGGCTGAGAGTAGTAATCTGAATCATCTTCCCGGTAGTCCCATTGGTAAGCGGCTCCATCGAGTTCCAATGGCGGCTCCTTGTATTCCGTCTGGTGCTGCCATTCTCCGTAGCTGTTGGGTTCATATCCTAACGTAGACCCGTGGTTCCCGTCCACGCGCATCTGTCCATCCCGATGATACATGTTCAGGAAAGGACAACGGCTGCGGTTGACCGGAATCTGGTGATGGTTCACTCCCAGTCGGTAGCGCTGTGTATCTCCGTAAGAGAACAGACGTCCTTGCAGCATACGGTCGGGCGAGAAACTGATACCCGGTACCACATTGGCCGGATTGAACGCTGCCTGCTCTACATCTGCAAAGTAGTTTTCTGGATTGCGATTCAGTTCCATCACGCCCACTTCAATCAACGGATATTCTTTCTGCGACCATACTTTGGTCAGGTCGAACGGATTGAACGGACAGTTCTTGGCCTGTTCTTCCGTCATTACCTGAATGTACATAGTCCATTTGGGGAAGTCGCCCTTCTCAATGCTTTCATACAAATCGCGCTGGTGGCTTTCACGGTCTTTGGCAATGATGGCTTCTGCTTCTGCATCGGTCAGGTTCTTGATGCCCTGCTGCGTATGCAGGTGGAATTTCACCCAAGTGCGTTTTCCTTCTGCGTTGATAAGTGAGAATGTATGGCTTCCGTATCCGTGCATGTGGCGGTAAGAGGCTGGAATGCCTCGGTCGCTCATGGTGATGGTTACCTGATGCAGTGCTTCAGGTAGTAACGTCCAGAAATCCCAATTGTTGCGTGCACTTCGCATGTTGGTGCGCGGGTCACGTTTTACCGCATGATTCAGGTCGGGGAATTTCAGCGGGTCACGAAGGAAGAAGACGGGCGTGTTGTTTCCTACCAAATCCCAGTTGCCTTCTTCTGTATAGAATTTAATGGCAAATCCGCGAATGTCACGTTCGGCATCTGCCGCTCCTCGTTCACCGGCTACGGTAGAGAAACGGACAAACAGTTCTGTTTCTTTTCCAATCTGTGAGAAAATAGCTGCCTTGGTGTAGGCTGTAATGTCATGAGTGACCGTAAATTTTCCGAAGGCGCCGGAGCCTTTGGCATGCATACGACGTTCCGGAATCACTTCGCGGTCAAAGTGTGCCAGTTTCTCAAGAAACCATACGTCTTGTAAAAGCATCGGGCCTCTCCGTCCTGCGGTGGCCACATTGTGGTTGTCGGTTACAGGTGCTCCTGAAGCGCTGGTCAGTTTTTTATTTTCCATACAATATTACATTTATAATTAATAAAAAAGGGATGTACTGATTAATTGGTCTAATATCTTTTTGTCTGTTTCTGTCAGCAATCCGTTTTTGGATTTCAGGAAAGGTATATGGGTGTTCCGTGGAATCTTCAATGTTTTCTTCATTTTTCGGTACATACTACCTGTCCTGAATTTATACGTGGTAAAAAGAAGGGTGCGATGTGGAGATATGCGTCCTGCCATCTGCCGGCTGTATGCACTCCATTTCTTGTGAGGGTGCTGTCCGACGACGAACCAGCCGCACGTCCAGCATCCGGAAATAAGGAAGTCTGTCTCGTTTAGCTTTTGAGTGTCAAAATCAGAAATGGCACTCAGGCTGACGTTCAACCCTTTTGACCAGAGATACATGGCTATCTCTCGTGCGAAAAAGGCGGTCTTTCCTGTGTGGCTGTAATATAAGACAGTGGCTTTCATCTTATTGGCAACAACATGGTTCTTGGGCAATTTTTGTTCATTGTTTTTGCGGTTTGTGCTGAGACGGTTATTGTCAGCCAGGCACACATTAAACTGATGATTTTTTTCATATAGCGTTTCTTTTTTAACAAAGATAAGTGGGCTGAGAATATTTATTTATATTTGCAAAACTCATTTTTTCGATAATATCCATAGATAAAAACGATAAGGACATGGAACTGCGTCAATTGAAATACTTTAAGGAAGCCTGCGAACTACAGAACTTTTCAGAGGCTGCGCGTGTGCTGCACATCTCTCAAAGTACCCTTTCACAGCAAATCAAACAGCTGGAAGATGAGCTGGATGTGCTGCTGTTCGACCGTATTGGCAAGCGGATTGTTCCCACAGAGGCCGGGCTGGCTTTTCTGCCTTATGCCGTCAGGGCAATACGTGATGCAGAAAACGGGAAACAGATAATTCGCGACCTGAAAGGTATTGAAACGGGAGTGCTTCATGTGGGAGTGACTTACAGCATGAGCCCGTTATTGATTGCAGCGTTGGGATTGTTTTCCAAGACCTATCCCAAAATAAAGGTCAATATCAGTTTTGCTACTTCCGAAGAGTTGTTAGAAAGATTAGAGGCAAATCAGTTGGATTTTGTGTTGTCTTTTAAACCGGAAGGCGTGTCAGAGCATCTGGAAACCATGCCTTTGTTCTCTTCCATGCTTCGCTTTATTGTGCATTGTTCCCATCCGTTGGCCGAATTGTCGTCCATCACCTTGAAGCGGCTTTCTGAAACTCCCTTGATTCTGCCGGGAAAAGGATTTGCCACCCGAAAAAGAGTAGACGACCTGTGCCGGAAGCATCAGTTGGAGCTGACGGTAGGCGTGGAGATGAATGACGTGCATACCATCATTCATACCTTGCGTGAAGGATATTGGGGAACTATATTGACGCAGGCGGCTGTACGGGGAGAAGAGAACCTTGTACAAATTCCGATATTGTGTGCCGACAAGCTGACTTCACAAGGTTTTTTGTTCTGGGCACAGGGAGATTACCGTAAGAAATCGGCATTGGCTTTTGCGGATTTTCTCCGAAAAGTGGCAGGAGGAGAAGAGAGAAGCTAAATAATGATAAGATGTAAAAAAGACAGGTCCCTGTTTCTCTTAATCCGTTCTGAATTATTAACTTTGTCGGTCGATAAAAATTAAAACAGAAACACAGCGCTATGCCATTAAATTTACCCGATAAACTGCCCGCAATTGATTTGCTGAAGGAGGAGAATATTTTCGTTATCGATAATTCTCGTGCCAGCTCACAGGATATTCGTCCGCTGAAAATTGTGGTGCTGAACCTGATGCCCATCAAGATTACTACAGAAACCGATTTGATTCGTTTGCTTTCGAACTCTCCTCTTCAGATAGAGGTGAGCCTGATGAAGCTGAAAAGTCATACGTCAAAAAATACGCCGGTGGAACACATGAAAGCTTTCTACCGCGACTTTGAACTGATGAAGAATGAGAAGTTCGACGGAATGATTATTACGGGTGCACCGGTGGAACATCTCGATTTTGAGGATGTAAATTATTGGGATGAAATCACGGAGATTTTCGAGTGGACCCGTACGCATGTGACTTCTACTTTTTATATCTGCTGGGCGGCACAGGCGGGATTGTATTATCATTATGGCATTCCGAAATATCCGCTGGAAAAGAAAATGTTCGGAATTTTTGAACATCATATCTGCGATGGATTCCAGCAGTTGCCTATTTTCCGTGGGTTTGATGATGTGTTTTATGTACCTCATAGCCGTCATACGGAAGTCCGTCGGGAAGACATCGAGAAGTGTGAAGGTTTGCAGGTAATTTCGGAATCGGCCGACTCAGGTGTACACATTGTGATGGCTCGCGGCGGACGTGAGTTTTTCGTGACCGGACATTCCGAATATTCTCCTTATACTTTGGACACGGAGTATCGCCGTGACCTGGATAAGGGACTTCCTATTGAAATGCCTCGAAACTATTATCGTGAGGACAATCCGGAGAAAGGACCGCTGGTACGCTGGCGAAGTGTGGCCAACCTCTTGTTCTCCAATTGGTTGAACTATTATGTATATCAGGAAACTCCTTACGACATCAATCAGATAAAATAATGCTCAGACAACGTCCTATCGAATTGCTTGCTCCGGCAAAGAACTTGGAGTGTGGAATGGAAGCCATTAATCATGGTGCCGATGCGGTGTATATTGGTGCACCTCGTTTTGGCGCGCGTGCAGCTGCCGGAAATTCCCTGGAAGACATTGAAGCCCTGGTGCGTTACGCACATTTGTATCGGGTGCGTATTTACGTGACTGTCAATACAATTTTGAAAGATGAGGAACTGGCAGAAACGGAGAAAATGATTTGGGATTTGTACCGGATTGGGGTGGATGCCTTGATTGTGCAGGATATGGGGATTACCCGTTTGAATCTTCCTCCGATTCCTTTGCATGCCAGTACGCAGATGGACAACCGCACTCCGCAAAAAGTAAAATTCCTGGCTGAGGCTGGTTTCCGTCAGGTGGTGTTGGCCCGTGAGCTGACGCTGGATGAAATTGCAAAGATTCATGCAGCCTGTCCGGATACACCGCTGGAAGTGTTTGTACACGGAGCCTTGTGCGTAAGCTATAGCGGACAATGTTATGTCAGCCAGGCTTGCTTTGGCCGTAGTGCAAACCGAGGAGAATGTGCACAGTTCTGTCGCCTGAGTTTTGATATGGTAGATGCCGACGGGAAAACGATTGCCCGTGGCAAACATCTGTTGTCCTTGAAAGATATGAACCAGAGCGAGAATCTGGAAGCCTTGCTGGATGCCGGTGCTTCTTCACTGAAAATAGAAGGACGGTTGAAGGATGTGGCTTATGTAAAGAATGTGACGGCTTACTATCGCCAGAAACTGGATGCGATATTCAAACGCCGCAAAGAATATATACGTGCTTCTTCCGGTACGGTCCGGCTGGCTTTTCGTCCGCAATTGGACAAGAGTTTCAGCAGGGGCTTTACTGATTATTTCCTGCACGGACGTACACCGGATATTTTCTCCTTTCATACGCCGAAGTCGTTAGGTGAAGAAATGGGAGTGGTGAAGGAAGTACGCGGCAACTATTTTACCGTGGCAGGTGTCAAACCTTTTAGTAACGGTGACGGACTTTGTTATCTGGATGAGGCGGGAAAACTGCATGGATTCCGGGTAAATCGCGTAGAAAACAATAAACTTTATCCGCAGGAAATGCCACGCCTTCGACCGAAGACCAGGCTTTACCGTAACTTTGACCAGGAGTTTGAGCGGGTGATGCAGAAAAAATCGGCAGAGCGGAAGATAGCCGTGGCCATGGCATTGGAAGAAAACAATTTCGGATTTACACTGACTTTGACCGATGAGGACGATAATAGCATCAGCGTGACATTGCCGTACGAAAAAGCACCGGCGCGTACACCCCAGGCTGAAAATCTGAGAAATCAGTTGGGCAAGTTGGGAAATACGCCTTTTGAGCTGGAACGTTTGGATATTTCTTTATCGGGCGACTGGTTTATTCCTTCGTCAGTGCTTGCGGATTTACGTCGTACGGCAGTAGAGAAACTGCTGGAGGCTCGTCGCATCAACTATCCGCAGGAAAGAGTTCGTTTCCCGAAAACAGTTCATGCTTTTCCGGCAGGCGAACTGACTTATTTGGGAAATGTGATGAACGGTAAGGCGCAGGCTTTCTACCATGACCATGGAGTGAAGCGCGTGGAGCCAGCTTTTGAAAAGGAAGCACAGGCTGATGCGGTGTTGATGTTCTGCAAGCATTGCCTGCGTTATAGCATGGGATGGTGTCCGGTGCATCATAAGGTGAAGTCGCCTTATCGTGAGCCGTATTACCTGGTAAGTACGGACGGACGACGTTTCCGTCTTGACTTTGACTGTAAGGTTTGTCAGATGAAAGTCTCATTGGATAATCGGGCATCTTCATGAAGCACTTACAATATTTTCTGGGCATACTCTTTCTGTTGCTGTGTATGACGGCCTGTCATTACCGCACCACCTTGTCTTCGGCTGTAAAGAATGGGCCGGAAGACTCGGTAGCCGTGTCGGTACAGAAAGAACGCCCGTATGCCCTGAACAGCAATTTTCGTGTGACAGCAGATACACTCTGGTTGCGTCTGCTTCCGTTGCTCGACTCTATTCCGGTAAGGGAAGGAGATGAACTGGTGGTGGCTGAAATATCGCTGCGCACGGAAATGCAGGATGATTCAGTGTGGGTGAAGGTGGCACGCGACCAGGAGACCATAGGCTGGATTCCAGAACATCAGCTCTTGACGCACATTGTCCCTGTAGATCCGATTTCACGCTGCATCCATTTGTTCAGCAATTCACATACCTTACCGTTCTTTTTGGTATTGGCTGTGTTCTTCCTTTGCTTTGTGTACCGTGCCGTACGGCGCAAGCAGATAAAGCTCATCTGGCTGAACGATATAGACAGTGTGTTCCCTATTACGTTGTCGTGGTTGCTTGTGGCGGCTGCCACACTTTATAACAGCATGCAGCATTTTGTGCCGGAAACCTGGGAGCGGTATTATTATGATCCGTCCCTGAATCCGTTCGACCTGCCTTTTGTCTTAGGGCTGTTTGTGCTCAGTGTGTTCTTTATTTTGCTGTTAGGAGTCGCTTTACTGGATGATTTGTTTCATCAGACCTCTTTTGAAGTAGCCTTCTTCTATCTGCTGGGACTGGCTTCCTATTGCATATTTCTTTATATCTTCTTTACTTATTTATGGGTGTACTTGGCTTATGTGGGCTTTATCGGATATACCTTGTGGTGTATTCGCCAGCTCCGAAAATCGCACGGTTATCCATACGCCTGTGGCTCTTGTGGCGCAAAAATGAGATCGAAAGGCATTTGTCCGCACTGTGGCGCATTGAATGAGTAAGAATCGGCAGAATTTTGTAATTTTGCATTTTCCAAAATCAAAAATCTTAAAACGTACCAAATATGATTAGTATAGATGGACTGACCGTAGAATTCGGAGGGACCACCTTGTTCAGTGACCTGAACTTTCAGATTAACGAGAAAGACCGTATCGCCCTGATGGGTAAAAATGGAGCCGGTAAATCGACACTTCTTAAAATTTTGGCAGGCGTTCGGCAGCCCACCCGTGGAAAGGTGACAGCACCGAAGGACTGTGTGATTGCCTATCTGCCCCAGCACCTGATGACGGAGGATGGTCGTACGGTGTTTGAAGAAGCCTCTCAAGCCTTTGCCCATTTGAAAGAAATGGAAGAAGAGATAGAGCGGATGAACAACGAACTGGCCACTCGTACGGATTATGAGAGTGACTCCTATATGGCTTTAATCGAGAAAGTGGCAGCCATGAGCGAGAAGTTCTATGCCATCGACATGACGCATTTTGAAGAAGATGTGGAGAAGGCTTTGCTGGGATTGGGATTCTTGCGGGAAGACTTTAACCGTCCGACCAGTGATTTCAGCGGAGGATGGCGCATGCGTATTGAGCTGGCCAAGCTGTTGCTACAGAATCCGGACGTCCTTTTGCTGGATGAGCCTACCAACCACCTGGACATCGAATCTATCCAGTGGCTGGAAGATTTTCTGATTAACAGTGCCAAGGCCGTGGTGGTCATCAGTCACGACCGTAAGTTTGTCGACAATATTACCACACGCACCATCGAAGTGACGATGGGACGCATCTATGATTATAAGGTGAACTATTCTCAGTATCTTGTATTGCGGAAGGAACGCCGTGAGCAGCAGATGAAGCAGTACGAGGAACAGCAGAAAATGATTCAGGAAACCAAGGACTTTATCGAACGCTTCAAGGGAACATACAGCAAGACGCTTCAAGTACAGAGCCGTGTGAAGATGCTGGAGAAACTGGAGCTGATAGAGGTGGACGAAGAAGATACTTCGGCCTTGCGTTTGAAGTTTCCTCCTTCTCCGCGTAGTGGAAACTATCCGGTTATCATGGAAGGAGTCGGTAAAACATACGGCGATCATGTAGTCTTCAAAAATGCCAATCTGACCATTGAGAGAGGGGATAAGGTGGCATTCATCGGAAAGAACGGAGAAGGAAAGTCTACGCTGGTGAAATGTATCATGAATGAAATAGACCATGAAGGTACGCTGACGCTGGGACATAACGTACAAATCGGATACTTTGCACAGAACCAGGCATCCTTGCTGGATGAAAATCTGACGGTGTTCCAGACCATTGACGATGTGGCCAAAGGTGAAATCCGTAATAAAATCAGAGACCTGCTGGGAGCATTTATGTTTGGTAGTCCGGAGGCTTCCATGAAAAAGGTAAAAGTGTTGTCAGGAGGAGAACGTACCCGTCTGGCAATGATAAAGCTTTTGCTGGAGCCGGTCAACCTGTTGATTTTGGACGAGCCGACCAATCACCTGGACATGAAAACAAAAGATATTCTGAAGCAGGCACTGGTAGATTTCGACGGCACACTGATTGTCGTATCTCACGACCGTGACTTCCTGGATGGGCTTGTGACGAAAGTATATGAATTCGGAAATCAGCGTGTGAAAGAACATTTGTGTGGCATTTATGAGTTCCTGGAAACGAAAAAAATGGAAAACTTGCAGGAACTGGAGCGTAAAAATGCCTAAAATCACCCTTTTTTAGAGAAAAAACAGGGATTTGAGAAAAAAAGTTCTCAAATGTTTTGCAGGTTTAAAATAAGTTACTACCTTTGCACTCGCAATCGGGAAATGACCGATGCGACAAAGGATTGATTCGCTAGCTCAGCAGGTAGAGCACAACACTTTTAATGTTGGGGTCCTGGGTTCGAGCCCCAGGCGGATCACTCAGAAAAAAGCGATTATCTTGAAAAAGATAGTCGCTTTTTTCGTGTTTGTATATGCGTGGAATGGACTTGGGGTGCAATGAGACTAACATAAACAAGTTAACGTAAAAGTGTTCAATTTATAAATGGCAGATATGATGGAAAAATTTCCTCAGCATAAAGTTTCAAAGTTTTCTGATGTAGCTATTCATCTTCGTATTTTTACACCAGATGAGGAATGTCAAGAACCGGTTATGTATGTACATCAGGATGACTATTATGTGTTTGGATTTGTGGAATCTGGAGAGTGTGAAGTTTTGATAGATTTTCAGTCTTATAAGATTCAGGCAGGAAGTGTTGTGTTGATTCAGCCAGGACAAGTGCATTGTTTTGTGAACTCTTTGGGACTTTCAGCCTATTTGCTTTTGATAGATGGTGCATTTATAGAAGATAAGGTGAGGCAGGTTATTGCACAATATAGTTTTACTTCACAGATAGCTTTATTGGCTTCTGTTCATCAGGCTGAATTGAAACAATTGTTTTCTATGTTGTCAGCAAAAAAAGGGGCGATTACTGATGCTTTATCTGCTTCTTTAGTGATGCATCTTTCGCTTGCTGTGGTAGATGTGATTGCTAGTACCATGCAGTATGGATTGACACAACGGAAATGTAGTAGACGTTATGTGGAGTTAACACAGATATTTCGTTCTTTACTCAAGGAAAATGTGACTAGTAAACATGCTCCGGCTTTTTATGCCAATAAGATGAATGTTTCTGTAATTTATTTGAATGAGGCAGTGAAGGCTGCAACGGGGAACAGTGTTACTCAGAATATTCATCATGAGATTATCGTAAGAGCCAGGAGAGAACTGGTGTATACAAACAAGTCAGTAAAAGAAATTGCCGTTGGACTGGGTTTTGAAGATTATGCCTATTTTACTCGTATTTTTACTCGAATAACAGGTCAGAGCCCTAATTTGTTTCGTAAGAACCATCAATAGTCCAAGTATTGCTTTATCCTGTCCATTGTTTGGAAATGGCCATGAAACTAATTTTGCTTTCGTAAAAATGAAATAAGTATGGCTATTCATCAACGAAATCAAACGAAGTATGTGCAACTTTTCACGCATAAATGCGTGGGTTGTTATCATTGTGCGGAAATATGTCCGGCAAATGTATTGGGTAAAATTCGCTTTTTATGGCATAAGCATGTTTTGGTGAGACAAGCAGATGGTTGCACAGGATGTATGAAATGTGTGAAAGTCTGTTCTCAGAAGGCTATCGTTAAAAAGTAACAATTATGGATAAGAAAGTAATTTATCGTACAGACTGGTGTCTGGTATGGAACTTTCCGTTTACTTTAGTAACAGGTCTGGTGATTCATGGCTTAGGGCATACGGGAGATTTACAGACGATGAGAGGTTGGATGCTGATACATATTCTAGGGGGAATACTGTTTGCCGTATTTTCCATATTGCATATAGTTGCACATTGGAAATGGTATAGAAGTTTGAAAAAAAACTTTTCTAGGCAGAGTAAGGTTACCTTAGGATTGTCTGTTTTGTATCTGGTCACTATGCTGACAGGTTTTTTTCTGGTATATCAGAAAGGAGGTGATGGAACTCACTTATCTTTATTACATTATCAGGCTGGTATTGTGATGGGCGTATTGGGAATATGGCATTTGCTGCATCGGGTGAAGATACTTTTAAAAAGGAGATAAATTCGAGCTTGGATATTATGAAAATGTACTTCCCCAAAAACGTCTTTGTGCCTTATTTGAAACACAAGTACGTTTCACTTCAAACGCAAAGACATTTAATCTAAGATGCACTTGTGTTTAGACTAAAACGTACTTATGTTTGAGAGGAAATGTACTTGCGTTTTTGAGTGCTAATCTCTATCTCGTTTAGAGAAAATGGTAATGTGTTGATAACGTGTAGTTTATTGAATTTTCTTCCGATAAGAAGTCGGTGTCATCCCCGTATGCTTTTTAAAGCACCGGTTAAAGTGTGCGACTGATTCAAAGCCGCATTCCAGACTGATTTCCGAAATATTCCATTTCCCGTTTAATAATAGTTTGCAGGCATAGCCAATTCGCATGTCCGTGATATGTTGTCTGAATGTTTTTCCGGTGTTTTCCTTGAAAAAACGGCAGAAGGCAGTCGTGTTCATGGCAGCGTATGAAGCTACATCCTCCAAGCAGATTGGCTGGGTGTAATGCTTGTTGAGGAACGCCATGACCTTTTCAATCTTTCGTCCGTTAAATCGCGCTGGGACCGGATCGTAGGCAGGAGAGGAGATGACTTTTTGGGGAGTGAGATGCGTCAGTGCATCCAGCAGTTGCAGAAACTCCACTATTTGTCCCACCCCTTCTTTTTGCGGAATGCGCTTTATTATCTGCGGAATATCATCCGTGCAATTGGATAATGAAAACAGCAGCCCCCTTTGTGCCTCTTCCAGCAGGCGGTTGATACCTTGAAACTGGCTGTAGTGCGAGAAAGCATATTGCATGAAATCCTTTTCAAACTGAATGATAACCCCGTTCACTCTTAATTCTTCCTTCAGGTCATATTCCGGTGCGTTTTCCAGGTAATGAGGAAGGTTGGAACCTAAAAGAAACAGTTGCTGGTCGGAGAAACCGGTCATGCCGTCGCCTGCCATTCCCAGGCCATATCCCTTTTCGATGTAAATCACTTCAAACTCACTATGGAAATGCCAGGGATAAGTGAAGTTCTTGTAATCGTAGAACCGGGCCTTCAGCGGGTGGGCATCCGTAATGTCCAGTTGTTCATTAAGTATCTTTCTCATGTCAGGAAAAGGAAAAAGTAAGATGCTGCAAAGTTACGCAAATAACCTGCAAAAATTGGCAAATGTTCATGTTTATTTCTCCTCTAACTTTGGGGCAGATAAAAATTGACATAATATATATGAACAGTTTGTTTGATGTATCCGGAAAAGTGGCTGTAGTTACAGGCGGTTCCGGGGTATTGGGAAGTAACATATCTGAAGGCCTGTTGAAGGCTGGAGCCAAAGTCGCAGTGATTGGAGCACATTCCGACCGGGTGGAAAAAGCGTTGGAAAGACTGAAAGCGACCGGGGGAGAAGTTTGCGGTTTTACCTGCAATGTGCTCGACATGGACAGCTTGCGGGAAGTGAAAGAAAAAGTGCTGGCTCAGTGGGGAAGAGTAGACATCCTGGTCAATGCAGCGGGAGGAAATATCCCGGGAGGTACGCTGACCGAAACGCAGCACGTGTTCGATATGAAGGTGGAAGACTTGAACAAGGTGGTAGACCTGAACCTGAACGGTACGGTATATCCTTGCCTGGTGTTCGGGGAAGTTATGGCCGCACAGAAAAGCGGTAGCATTATCAATGTGTCTTCTATGGCGTCTTATGAAGCCATTACCCGTGTGCCGGGCTACTCCATGGCCAAGAGTGCTGTAGAGAATTTCACTCGCTGGATGGCTCAGGAAATGGCCTTGAAGTTCAGTGAGAAGATTCGCGTGAATGCCATTGCGCCCGGTTTCTTTATCGGCAACCAGAATCGTGCTGTGCTGATAAATCCTGACGGTTCGCTGACGGAACGTAGCCGGAAAGTCATAGCCAAGACTCCGATGAGGCGTTTTGGTGACATCTCGGAACTGAATGGAGCCGTACAGTTCCTGTGCAGTGAGGCGGCCAGCTTCATTACGGGAGTTACTTTGCCTATCGACGGAGGATTCAGTTCATTCAGTGGAGTATAATTTAAGGGAACGGTAACGATGGAAAAGACTTGGAGATGGTTTGGTAAGAAAGACCGCATCACGCTTTCCATGCTTCGGCAGATTGGGGTGGAAGGCATTGTGACGGCGCTTCACGAGGTGCCCAACGGGGAGGCTTGGACCACAGAGGCGATTAATGACCTGAAAAACTATATTGAATCGTACGGCATGAGATGGTCGGTTGTAGAAAGCCTTCCGGTGTGCGAGGCTATCAAGTACGGCGGCCCTGAGCGTAATGCCTTGATAGAGAATTACAAAATCAGTCTGGCTAATTTGGGGAAATGTGGAGTGAAGACGGTGTGCTACAACTTTATGCCGGTCATCGACTGGATACGTACAGACCTGCATTATGCCTTGCCCGACGGAAGTTCTTCGCTTTACTTTAACCGGATACGCTTTGCCTATTTCGACTTGAAGATTTTGCAGCGTGAAGGAGCGGAACGTGATTATTCACCGGAAGAATTGCAGAAGGTGGAAGAACTGGACCGCCGTATTACCCCTGAGGAAAAAGCCGAACTGATAGATACGATTATTGTAAAAACGCAAGGGTTTATCGACGGTAACATTCAGGAGGGAGAACAATACCCCGTCCGTAAGTTCCGCGAACTGCTTGCATTATATAAAGGAATAAACCGCCAGAAGTTGAGGGAAAATCTGCGTGAATTCCTGAAAGCAGTGATGCCGGTGTGTGATGAATATGGAGTTAATCTGTGCATTCATCCGGACGATCCTCCTTTTCAGGTGCTCGGCCTTCCGCGTATTGTCACCAGCGAAGAAGACATCGACTGGCTGTTGAATGCCGTGGACAATCCGCATAACGGACTGACTTTCTGCGCCGGTTCCTTGAGTTCCGGAAGCCAGAATGATACCCGTGAACTGGCCCGCCGTTTTGCCCGGAGAACCCACTTTGTCCATCTTCGCAGTACGGAAATATTGCCTGAAGGAGATTTCAGAGAGACATCACATCTGGCCGGAAGAGGTCATTTGCTGGAACTAATCCGTATTTTTGAGAAAGAAAATCCCGGACTCCCCATGCGAGTAGATCATGGACGTACGATGCTGGGCGATGAAAAAGAAGGATACAATCCCGGTTACTCTTTCTACGGACGTATGTTTGCTCTGGCACAAGTGGAAGGTATGATGGCGGCAGTCCGTAATGAAATGGAAAGCGGACTCCTATAATTCAGGGCTGTTTTTGCGTGCGGTACTCTTTGGGAGAAATGCCGGTATTTTTCTTGAAAAACCGGCTCAGGTAAGAAGAATCTGGAAACTGACAGAGGGAGGCTATTTCTGCAACGGATAAAGCCGGATTGTTGAGCAGGACTTTCAGTTCGGCAGTCAGCTGTTCGTCGATAAGTGCTTTCGGAGTCTTTCCGTTGGAGTAGGTTTCCGTAATTTCGTGCAGGTAACGCGGAGAGATGCAGAGCTTTCCGGCATAGAACGATACCTGATGCATTTGTGCGGCATGTTCGTGAATCAGGTGCATGAACCTGTGAAACAAGAGTTGCTTCCGGGTGTACGATTCGGCCACTGATACGTACGTGTCGGGGATGGAACTGAAAATCCACATCAGCATACCTTGCAGGAAATTCAGTTCCAGCCGTTCGCTGAATGCAGAAGGAGGCTGGGTAAAAAGCAGTTGTCCCATGTTCATCCATAGACTGATGTTTTTCCAGCTTTCTTCTTCGTGGTTGTATTGTGGAAATTCTCTCATGTAGTTAAAATACGTGGTATCGAGTGAAATGGCAGCCTGTAGAAAGAGCTCCTTGGGATAAAGCAGAAAGCGGACATGAAAATCATCGGATGCCTCTATAAGTTGCATGATACTTCCTTCCCAGAAAATAAGTTCTGACATTTTGTGTAGGTGAAATTGCTGTGCACCGGTGGAGAGAATACCTTCTCCGCTGGTGCATTGCAGTTGGATGCCACAGTCGAAATGGAGCAGGGAGGCTTTCAGAAAAGCCAGATTGCCTTCATCATAATGGATGGCGGTGAGAGATGATAATAAGGAAATATCCATGTGAAGATAATTTTATGAAACAAAAATACGCTTTTTCTTCGAGAAAAAGATGAGTTAGTTCTGATTTTGAAAAGTTTTGTGCGGTAAAAGGAAGGTGAAAACTTCGTCATAATGTCTAATTTTGCAGCGTTTTAAAGAAGGATATTATGACAAGAAGCAATTATCAATTATTTATTCTCGTATTCTTAGGTATATTAACCGCATTTGGTCCGTTTGTAACCGATATGTATCTGCCTACCCTGCCTGCCATGACTGACTATTTCCATACCACTTCCTCACAGGTGCAGTTAGGATTGACGGCCAGCATGATAGGATTGGCTGTCGGGCAATTGTTCTTTGGTCCGCTGAGTGACAAGTATGGTCGCCGGCTTCCTTTGATTGTGGCCATGTGTTTGTTTCTTTTAGCTACGTTGGGATGTCTCTATTCCCGGACCATCATGCAGTTTGTGGGCTGGAGAGTGGTTCAGGGAATAGCGGGTGCCGGAGGTATTGTGATTTCACGTTCCATCGCAGCTGACAAGTATTCCGGCAGGGAACTGGCAAAGATGCTGGCTATTATTGGGGCTATCAATGGGGTGGCTCCGGTGGCGGCTCCGGTGGCTGGAGGAGGAATGGCCGAAAGTGTAGGCTGGCACGGCATTTTCTGGGTATTGTTCGGATTAGGTATATTGTTGTTGCTCGGAAGTCTGCATTTTGCGGAATCATTGCCGACTGTACGTCGTCAGAATGCACGTTGGGCAGATGTGTATAAGAGTTTTCTTACCGTCATTCACAACCGTCGGTATGTATGTTATATCTTTCAGTTTGGTTTTGCTCAGGGAGTGTTGTTTGCCAATATCGCTTCCTCTCCTTTTATTATGCAGCAACATTATGGTTTTTCGCCTTTGATGTTCAGCATCTGTTTTGGAGCCAATGCCATAGCTATTGTCATTTCTGCAACCTCGGCTGTCAGGTTTGCCCATCCGGAACAAGCTTTATATAGGGGGAGTGTCGGAATGGTAGTCGCTTCTTTCTTTCTGTGTGTGGCATTGTGTGCCGGTTGCAGTTTCTGGATTTATGAAGTGCTGCTTTTGGCGTTGCTTTCCATGTTAGGACTCACCTTTACCGCATCCAATACCTTAGCGATGGATAGTGAACGGGCAAATGCAGGTATGGCATCGGCCTTGCTAGGAGCATTGGGGTTTGCCTTTGGCGGTGTGGTATCTCCGCTTGTAGGACTGGGCAATATTATGGTCTCTACCGGAGTTCTGTTTTTTATTGGTTCTGTATGTGCGTTTGTTTGCACTCGCATAGCGCTTCGGCGTGCTTTTTCATTGGCGCAGTATTACCGTAAATGAGTTTGTGGTAATTTTCTGTTTTCATTTTTTCCTTTTGGGGATAGGGATATACGTGTAATTCTATATCTTTGTATAAACTAAACTTATCTTATGAATACACGTATCCGAATAATTCCCTGGGTGATGCTTGTGGTGGGCTTCATTTTACTTTCTGCGGGAGCTGCCGAATTGTATCCCTTATGTATGGCCGCCCGGAATTGCCAGCATACTGTGGGAATTGTACAGAGAGTCGAAACAAAGAAGAGTTATCGCCATCGTAAACCCAGATACGATACTGAGATGACTGTTGTTTATTCTACAGAAAAATACGGGGACTTATCTGTAACCAGAACCACTCACTGGCCTTTTACGAGGAAGGGAGATGAGATTTCAGTATGGTATCATCCAGAACATCCAAGAGAGGTTCATCTGCCTGTCTCGGAAGGAGTGTTCGGGGGAGGTCTTGCCGTAATAGGAGTACTGTGTATTTATGGTGGGTGTTTTTTTCGAAAACTATTAAAAACAACATAAATGATGACTAACCAATCTAAATGAAAGTTTTATGAAGAACAGAGTGCTTTTGAAAGCAATTGTGTGCCTGATGTGTGCAGTATCGTCCGTACCGGCTATGGCGCAGTTTAATCTGAAGAAAGCGATTAGCGGGGCTGTGAAAGCTACTCAAGCTGTGACGTTGACCGATGAGCAGATGAGTGAATACGTAAAAGAGTATATCACTTGGATGGATGCCAACAATCAGGTTTGCGCAGATGACAATGAATATACCATTCGCCTGAAGAAGTTGACCGAAGGATTAGGAGATGCAGACGGTATTCCTTTGAATTTTAAGGTGTATTATGTGACGGATGTCAATGCGTTTGCCTGTGCCGACGGTAGCGTACGCGTCTTCTCTTCTTTGATGGACATTATGAGTGATGAAGAGCTGTTGGGCGTGATAGGACATGAAATCGGTCATGTGGCTCATCGGGATTCTAAAAAAGGTTTCCGTACGGCATTGCTTACTTCGGCATTGAAAGACGGTATTTCTTCTCAGGGTGGAAAAGCAGCAGCGTTGACCGATTCACAGTTGGGCGACTTGACAGAGGCGCTGGTGAATGCCAGGTATTCTCAGAAGCAGGAATGTGCGGCAGATGATTACGGATATGAGTTTCTGAAAAAGGCAGGAAAGAATCCCTGGGCCATGGCGCTTTCATTCCAGAAGTTGAAATCCCTGCAGGAACAGAGTGGTGGTTCGTCTTCCAGCAAACTGAATCAGTTGTTCTCCACGCATCCGGATCTTGATTTAAGAATCGAGCGCATGGAAGAACGTGCTACTAGCGAGGGCATTGAAAAACCGGCTGAAAAGACTGCGGAATAAGAATTTTAATTTGGCAGAATAGATAAAGAGGGCGAAACGCATTGGGATTCGGCCTCTTTTTTGTGGATGTGATAATATGAGGGTGGCTTTTGTTGAACTGTATATTTATCAGTGCTGAAATAGATTCTTTTTCCGTTTGTGGGGATAGAAACCTCAATAGGTGATAAACCTTTTTTGTTTTGCTTACTTTCTCTCAATGAAAAGTAAACCATCGTACAATGTTTTTCCATATTAAAATGATTGTAAAATGGAGTGTGTCTCATTGTACTATAGTTGGCATATTAATAAGATGAGAGAGTATAATCACTTAATATGCCATTGTTATTGTCATTATTCTGTGTCTTTTCACCCTATTCTATCCGACAGGCTATGAAACTCCGGAGAAGTCTGATGATCTCTTCTGACTCTGTGAGTAAAATCATATCATACTGCCTTAGCTGTTCTGTTCCTGATTTTGTCAATCATTAGTACGGCTTTTCCGTATGTATTCTGAAGAAAATTCAAAGGGTTTCCGTCTTCCTGTTCTGTACCTTTATCCTTGAGAGTGGGTAATACTGCTTCTGAGTGCCGAAGCTGCCTTCGAGCCGGGTGGCTCTCTCCTTTGATAGTTCACTTCTGTGAACCTTCTGTTGGTTCAATTTCTCCTGTTTTTATTTCTTCTGGTGATATAGTAAGCTTGCTCCAAGATGCTATTGATTGGCGAGTGCGTTTATCTATTCTTTGTGAAATTCATTAATGTATTCCATGAAGCATATATTTATAATTAAAAACGAAGGTAGTCATTAGTGTCCAATAAAAATGGACGAGTTAAAATAAATAATCAAATAGTCCTTCAAAAAAGGGGATAATTGAGTTCTTTATTATCATTGAAATTCGTCTTATCAGCCTCACGTAGGTTAGTTTTGTCCGTTAGAGAGATATTTAGAGTCTGTAAAACTTCATAAGTTGAATGTTTCAATTGCATATCGTGTTGGACAATAGCTATGAGACAGTAAGTGATGATCCCCACACTGATTTGAATGCGAACAGCGTTTTCCATTATGCCCTAGAATCTTTTTATTTTAAGGTGTTGCTTTTGCCATTTGAAGAATAGTTCGACAACCATCTTTTCTTAAAAGGCATACTTATTTCCTGGAATTTCCAAGAGATTGCTGACTCTTTTTCTTCCAAGAAAAGTCGAAGGCGAAAGTGTCCGGAACGAAGTGTAGGTTATGTACATAATCTGCTCCCGTAGGGGTGGAATAGAAAAGTGTACATTTTCCTAAAAGAATGAGTCTTTTTATTGGAAAAATATTCCATCCTTCGGTTATGTATATCTATATCTTACCTTTGTCTTCGACTTACTTTATCTTTTACACATTGGGATAGTATAAGTGGAATAGTTACAAGAATGATAAACGTCTGAGAATTAGTTAGTATAGATTGTCTTGCCAATAAACTGCAATAAAGACAAAGTGAGAAATATCTGATAAATTTCCTACATTAAACAGCCCAAAAACTTATATTTTAAGAAATAATACTTAGAATAAGAGCGTTACATTGACAAAAAATACTATCTTTGTGATGTTTGACCGGAGAAATGGTTGGATATATAGAAAGCGTTTTTTGCTTTTATCCTAAAATCGAAATTTGGAAAATTTCAAAGCGAAGGGTAAGGGACAATGTAACGCTCATTTTTGTTTACATGTATATGGTATACCAATGTTGTATCATTCTACATAGCTAATAGCGTGAGTATTGTTTCTTTGTATTCATTTTTCCAAGGCTTTTCCAAATGTCCGATTCTGATGAATAGCAGGAAAAGTCCTCACGTTTTTCTTTTTTATTGATCTAATACTGACTTTGGGGGCTTATAAGTTTTTGTATAGTAGGACATATTTTGTCTTACTATACAAGTTCTTTTGCAATATACAAAAAGGAATTATGAGTAAGATAGAAAAATGTTTGTATATAATAGAACTTCTTTCCAGAGGTAAACCTTTGTCTTTGAAAGAAATAAATGAGCATTGGAGTTATTCTTCCCTTTATGACGGAGAAATAATTCCAAAGACATTCAGCCGTTATAAGGAATATATTTCCAATGCGTTTGCCATTGATATAGAGTATAACCCTCAGTCCCGGAAATATGCGATAACCAATCCGGATTTTATGAAGAACAATACTCTTTATAAATATCTTCTTTCTGCTTTTCATATTCAAGGATTGATAGAACTGACTTTAAAGCATAAGGAACAGGTTCTGCTGGAAGATGCGCCAAGTGGAGTAGAACATCTTCATGTCTTGCTTGAGGCAATCGACCGGAAAGTATCTGTTGAGTTTGACTATCATTCGTTCAATAAAAAAACTTTTACTCATCAACAGTTGATTCCTTGTTTCTTGAAAACATGGGAGCAACGTTGGTATCTGGTAGCCGAGCCTTTAAGTCGGAAAACTCCCTCTGTGTATGCTTTGGAGCGTATGAGCAATATTCGTTTAAGCGAGGAAAAACTTATCCCTTCTCCTGATATTCACCCTCAGACTTATTTTGAAGGCTGCTTTGGTGTAAATCACGAAAATTGCCCTCCTGTACTGGTGAAGTTAAAAGTATACGGGAGTCAGGTGGATTATGTGAAAGCACGTCCTATTCATGCATCCCAGCAAGAGATAGAGCAAGGCGAAGGTTGGAGTATATTCAGCTATTGGGTTCGTCCTAGCTATAATTTTTATCAGGCTTTGCTGTGGCAGAGGGAAAAGGTGGAAGTGCTGGAGCCGGTAGAGGTGAGAGAGGAAATGAAGAAGATTGTAGAGAACATAAGTAAAAAATATTATTAACCAATAAAATTATCAAGTATGAAAGATTTTATTTCAGAGTTTGGCTTAACATTTAAACAGACCTGTCTTTTGTTCAGTTTGGAAAGAAAAATAATTGTGGATGACATTTTAAGTAGTAAAGCAAACGATAAGCTAGAAGAGGCTGCGAAAAAACAGGCGTGGCTTAATACTTGGGATGTTAGTATCAATAATTTTTTGAATAATTTGGGGGAGGAACATAATATTTTGGTTGATATAACCAAAATTGATTCTAAAAAGTTATTAGAACAAATCTTAAATGAAGAAACATCAGAAACAATTAAAGCATGGCGTTATCTAATTCTTTTGGAATGTACTTTGTTTACTCCTTATTATCCACTTGAAAGGCTCAATGATACTGATCAAGAAAATTTTATAGATAAATTTAAAAAACTATTTGATGGACTATCATTAAATAATGAAAGCCAAAAATTAAGCCTGATAAAGATTGCTGAATTGTTGAATATTGATTTCAAATATATTGATATATTCAGAAGACGTCATCAGGAGGCATTACGGTCGTTATCAGGATTTTGGAAGAAGATTTTATTAGCTGGAGGAACAGGTATGGTAGTAGCTGTTATAATTACGCTACTATTTATCAATCCTATTGCGGGATTGTTCGCCGCTCCAGGTCTTGCAGGTGCTGTCGCGTTAAATTCAGGTTTAGCAGCACTTGGTGGAGGTGCAATAGCAGCCGGAGGATTTGGTATTGCCGGAGGTATTTCTGTTTTAGTAGGTGGTGCGTTGCTTATAGGTGGAAGCACAGGCGTTGGAATAGGAACATTATTAGCATCTCCATCTGAATTGGTATTGACTGAATTGGCTAAAATGGAAGTTGTATTGAAGGAAATAATTTTAGGAATACAACATGATACTAAAATGATGCAGGAGATTATTATGAAGTTAAATGATAATCTAAATGAAATGAGAAAAGAAGTAGCAAGGTTAAATATTGAAAATAAGAAGAATAAAGAAATAATCAAGAACTTGGAAGAATCTATAGAATATCTTAAAGCAGCAATTAATGAATTTCAAAATATGAAGTAATATGGACTATATGAATTTTGACAAGGAAAACGAACAATTAGAGCAAGATTCTGCTAATTTGGGAGAAGACATAAATGAACTGTCAAGAAATCAAGCAGAATGTTCTCAACGAATAGATTATATATTAGGTCAAGTAAATGATTTAAGGGAAAAAATGGGTATGCAGAAACTGGAATTTAAAGAAGAAACTACAGTTTCAGACTTGAATATGTATATAGAACAAGTCTTTCCTAATAATAATATGAAAACTATTTCAAGCAGAGAGTTGAAGATGCAGCCTATGGATTATATTGTTGCAGCTTTATGTGGAGGTTTGGCTGCTATAATTGATGTTTTCCTTATCAAAATTCCTAAAGATGCAGTAATTATTAGAAATGGCGAAAGGATATTTCAGGAGGGTAGCTCTTTAACCGGAATGTTAAGAGGAATAGGTGTTGATGAAAATGGAAAAGCCTCTAAGTGGATAACAGTTTTAGAGAAGTGGTTTAAAGTTCCGTATGATAAATCTATAGATTCTGATATCATAGGGTTGATGCCTAAAACTCACAGGCTTCATAGTTTGGCACACGATCCATCAATAGCTGGATTGGTTTGGGGAATAAAAGATATAGTTGCTGGTACATTTACTTGTATAGATAAAAACGGTTGCTTGGTTGTGGAGAAAGTGACTGAAGCTAATTTTATGAAGCTGTTTACTGCACCGATTTTATGGTTGGGACATATTTTGTCGGATGTATTTACCCGGATGGGAATACCTATTCCGGGATGGAGCTATTTGCAATTGCTTCAATTTGGAAATTTTGGAGAAAAACAGCGTACAATAGCAGAGGTGGCACGATATATGTATTTAGAGGGATATGATTTAAGACATTTGGTTTCCATGTCTTCAACAAATGCTGTAATAGAACTGATTGTGAGATTGTATTATCATTTAGTTTGTAAAGAAAGACCCGACGAATTTGTATTGACATCAGAAAAGGAATATGTTGAGGTTAAAAATAAGATTAAATTACATAATATGCTTTTTGTTTCTTATTCGGTTGCCTCATGTGGAAATATCGCTAAGATTTGTGCATATCAGGGAAATCCAACAGCATTTAATTTACCTTTGTGGTTAGGAATGATTAAAGAATCTATAACTCAGGTTACAATATTAAATAGAGATTCTAAAAATTATGAAAAGGCAATTGAAAATAGACATACGATAGGTGAGAATTTTGAGACTTTATATTTTTCTGTAATGGGATATAACCCCTAAGTTTTAGATAATATAAACTTTATCTCTATAAAAAAGCAATTGACAATGAGGGATTCATACAATGTGAATATACTGGACTGCCTTGTAATTCAAATGTATTTTCTGTATTTGTAGGTTTACGTACAATGGGTTGAAGGTATATTCTTTCAAAAGTGTGAAGAACTCGTTGAGAGTAATCATACTAAGGAAGAACTCATTGTCAGTGGCAGTGGTATTATTATGCAGAGACTGAAAGATTTTGGAATTGATTGTACGGCGATAAACTATCTAAAAGAATTAAAGAAATATCTCGGACGGAAAATTGGGAAATCCACCATTAACGAAATTGCAAATACTCCTACAGCATGGTCGATATTTATGAAATCAGTTGAAGGGAAAAGACTGCCGGGAAAAGTTGTTCACAGTATTCACGATTTGCTAGGTTGTGGATGCTGTGATGATAACTACGAGGTTTATGTAGCGAACTAGTTGATTTTATTGCGGAGTGGAGAGTTTTGTAAGATATGGAAAGATTCTTGATGTCCGACCGTATAAAGGTGATTGGAAAGTGCATTATAATCCAAGTATTATTGAAAATGCGATAAAAGATTATGTAAATGCCCCAATGTGTATGGTATTAATTTCGGAGTTACTTCAAAAGGTGAGACATTATTAGTTGAGGTAAATGAGGGTTACGCTCTTGGATGTTATGGCTTGTTTCCAGATCTCTATGTTAAATTGATTATTACCCGATGGGCTGAACTGACAGATACATTGGATGAACATTGGTATATATAAAAGTAACCATAAATATTTAAAACTATGGGACATAAAAAACTTATAGAAAAGCTATTGAACGAAGGCTTGGAACTACTATCCAGTGAAAAAGAACAGAAGCAGAGAAAAGGTTTTGTCTCATTACGGGCGGCTTTTGGTTTGGGTAGTATGGAAGCTGTTTATTATGAAGGAATTTGTTGTCAAAACGGAGTTGGGATATACCAAAGCGATGAACAAGCTTTCAGGTGTTTTGAAATGGCTGCGAATGTAATTCCTGACGCCATGTATGAACTTGGTTTATGCTATATTAATGGAATAGGTATATAGACAAAGGTTTTCGTGCTTTAGTGATGCAGCAAAGAGTGGAGTTCCGGAAGCGCAGTATGAATTAGTAGTCTGCTATCGATGTGGCGAAGGTACTGAACAAGATATAAGGACAGCAATGTATTGGTATGAAAAGGCTGCTGATCAAGGCTATCTGCAAGCTTATCAGAATATGGGTATTGTTTACCACAATGGACTTGGAGATGTGCCTATAGATTATGATAAGGCTTTCATTTGTTTTAAAAAAGCAGCAGAGGAAGAAAATCCTGACGCATACCTTTGTGTTGGCAATTGTTATCTGAATGGATTGGGAGTTGATAAAAATGTGAAGGAGGCAGCCGCTTGGTTCAAAAAGGCAGCAGAAAAGGGAGAGCCTGATTCCATGTTTCATTTAGCCTGGATGTATCAGGAAGGAATAGGTGTAGAGAAGAACGATGAATTATCGGAAGATTATCTCTATAAAGCAGTAAAAGCAGGATGGGAACCTGCAATTAAAATTATGGAAGAAAAGGATTAGCTATAAATTCTATTTTTGTTAATGTCTCGGACATCTTTTGTCCTTTCCCCTATTTTCCTTTGCAATACGAAACAATAAAAGAAGTGGTATTATGAAGGAAGATAGGGATTTGTTGTTCTTACAACAAGCAAAGAATGAAGATTTGAAGGTACTGGTTGATATTTTGACTCACGACACTGATGGAGAAGTTCGCATATCAGAACGACTAACCAATACGGATGCTTACCTCTATTGTTATCCGAATTGTTTGAATAGGATGTGGAAGGAGATTGCCGGAGAATTGCAACGTTTTGGAGGTAATACATTAATGAATCTGTATCGTGGAAAAGGTGTTGCTTATCGGGAAATTGTGGAAGATGTATGTCGGAAAATGAATGTCTTTTTTTATGATTGGGAAGATACGGCCACATTGGAAAAACGGTTATTGGAAAAAATATGTCATGAAGTTGTAGCCCAAATGTCAGAAAATGAATTGAGGAACTTGGTTGGGCAATTGAACATTAAAAGTAAAAAAACACAAAAATATATGTTTGTCTTTGCACTTCAAGCAGCCATAAAGAAAGGTGGAGTGCTATTTACACGCTTAGCTTTGTATATTACTCAAATAATCTCCAGGATGTTGCTGGGGCGTGGATTATCCTTTCTCGGAGCAAATGCAATTAGTAGAGTATTGGGAGGTCCGGTAGGATGGGCTATTACTATCGGTTGGAGTGTGGCGGATTTAGCTTCTCCAGCTTATCGGGTTACAATCCCTGCCGTGTTGCAAGTGTCATGTATGCGTATGCATCAATTTAATAAAGAATAAGGAGGATGAAATGATGAAGCCACAGGATATAATGCACCCCGAAGATGCGAAGGCAATACAGTTGGTAAAGAATGTACCGTTGTGTGAGTCATTGGTTCGCCTGTTTATGGAAATGGGCTATGAAACTCAATATCGTGGAGAGAATCTTGCTAATATGATACAGGTAACTCCCGGTTATCTTTCAGATGTATATATATTGTTTAAGGAGGTAGTTCAGGAAGTTGGAATTAAAGAGCCTGAACTTTATGTTTACAATGATCCGGTGCTGAATGCTTATACTTACGGAGAAACTCGTACTTTTATTGCCATATCAAGCGGAATGCTGGAAACAATGAGCCGTGAGGAGTTAAAAGGTGTCATAGCTCATGAGTGTGGTCATATTTTATGCAAACATTCATTATATAAAACCATTTATCAGACTATTGGGGAAATGGGATTCATATTTGGAGTATTGCATCGCAGTTTGTTTGCTCCGTTGTATTTTGCATTACAATATTGGAACAGAAAAAGTGAATTTTCTGCGGACAGATGTGGCGCAGCCATAGTTGGAGAGGAATGTTATCAGAATACTTTAATCAAGTTGGCATCCGGTTTGAAAGAAACACCTTCAGATTCAAATCGTTTGGTGGAACAAGGCAAGCAATACGAAGCTTTTAAGCATTCGTCTTTATGGAATCGTATTCAACAAGAATCTCGTTGTATCTTTTATTTTCATCCACAATTATGTACACGTGCATTGGAACTGGATAGGTGGAAAATATCGTATAATTATCAATCATTGAGGAATATTTATCATTAAAGAGAATAATTATGATACGAGGAACAACATTATTCATTTGCACTCAGTGCAAGAAAGTCTTTTTGGCATTAGACATAGAATATAACGCAACGTCTCTTTCTGTATCTATGCCTTGCGAACGGTGTGGGAGTACACGCACCATGCCGTTGCAACAAGTAGAGATGGAGATGTGGGTGGAGGAAATGGATAGGGAGTTTTTGGAGGACAGACTGATGAAGAAACAATTGATCTATAAGGGACCGGGAGCAGTACATATAGAGCAGAAGAATACTCCTGATGAGCAATACCACACCGGGATGATGTATCTGAACGGCACATTAAGGATTTGCGGTACTGATGACGTTGCCTTTTATTGGTTAATGAAAGCAGCTAAACAGGGACATGCTCAGGCACAGTATCAGGTAGGTAAGATGTTATGTCATAGATCTTGCATAGATGAATATTTGCAAAATCCACCCTTTTGCTACACGGAGGGAACAACCTTTCAATGGATGAGCAAGGCGGCAGAGCAAGGCTTGCCAGAAGCCATGTGTTACTTGGGAAATATGTATCACATTGGAAAATTGATTGAGAAAAATTTAGATAAAGCATTTGCGTGGCATCTGAAAGCATCTATGGCTGGCTGTGCAGCAAGTGAATATGCTATAGCCTGCCTATATAAACAAGGTGAAGGAGTCGAACGGAATACGTTCAGGGCTTTGCGTTGGTGCAGGAAGGCAGCTTTGCATGAGTGTCCGGAAGCGCAACTCCGATTAGGTATTATCTATGAAAGCACTGGAAAGGAACGTCATTTTCTTACTGCTTCCACTTTTTACCGACAGGCTGCACAACAAAAGCCAGAGGCTTGGCTGTGGTTGGGTATTGTCTATGACAACAGCGGAAAGGAATGGGCTTTTTATACGGATTTTAGTTCCTATCAATGGAGTGCACAACAAAAACAGGCAGAAGCTTGGCAGCGGTTGGCCTTGCTTTATGAGATAGGCAAAGGGGTGGAACAAGACTTTCAAAAGGCTTGGGAATGCTACCTGAATGCTTGGAAAGTAGGAAACGAAAAGGCATACTTGGAAGCGAAACGTCTGTTGGGGGAAGGTCTGGCGAATCCGGAAATTTCCACCTTAAAAGAATGGTACAGGGACTGTATCACGCAAGGACATAAAGAAATGTGGTATGACTTGGGTAAGATATATTATGACGGTAAAGTGGGTGAACGAAACTTGAAGGAAGCTTTTCAATGCTATTTGATTGCAGCACGCACCGCTCATGTAGTAGAGGCACAGTATGCCTTGGGTTGTATGTATGAACAAGGTAAAGGTGTCCAACCGGATTTACAGAAGGCTGTCCGCTGGTATAAGGAGGCAGCGAAACAGGGACATGTGGAGGCACAGGCAGCTTGCGGACGATTGAAAGAACATGAGGAACAGCTTGAAGTGTAAGAAAATATTCTGGAAATCAGACGTAAAATTGAAGGCTATGTCTTATTCAGTTTCAGTTAAAAAACAACTACTCTGAATAAAAGTATGTAAAGTGAAATTCTATAACATAATTATGAAAGTAGATGAAGATGATTTATTTATTGGGGGCATTATAATTGGAACAATTCTATGCAGTCCATTTATTCTTTCCTACTATGCTGGTAAATAGATTTATAAACACACTCCTTGGGAGCAAAAGAAAAAGTATTGGACAAAGAAATACATTTGCTGGAAGAAAAGTTAGGTTTATATGGTAGGGATGATAAGGTACTACATTATGCCCCCATTATTATGGAAATAGTTTTTGGGATAGGGAAGGTTATCGTGAAGACTTGAAGATGAAATTGGAAAAAGGATATGCTTCTCCTCCAATCATAGTAGCAACACTTGACCAACCTTTCTTACTTTCTTTGATACCATCTGGAAGATTTTGTAGTATAGTTCTTTGGGCTCATAAAGATTATTACCTCATACCTGAAGATTCAGAACGTGCGGGTTCACTTTAGACGTCTCAAATCGAATGTATATAAAAAGGGGCAACTGCCGAGAACGAAATATATCCATGCAGAGACAAGAACAGAGTGCAGACATTACGAAGATTATTATATATAGATGTTCCCGGATATTATAAGTATAATGAAATTCAATTCTCAAGTGTCATAAAAGAGTTTATTGAGGATTTCAAGAAGAAATATAGAAAACAAGATAGATGTCTTATTAAAGGAGAATAAATCATGGTACGAGGAATGACTCTTTTTAGATGCAGTAAGTGCGGAAAGTTTTTTATGGCACCTGATGTGGAATATTATGCAACAATTTATTCTGTACCTCAGCCTTGCAAACGTTGTGGTAGTATAAGAACTTTACCTGTTTTGGGGTTGCTACATTATCATGTATATAAGGAAATGTGGAAAGAAATGGAAAAGATAAACCGACAATAAATATCTTAATTTAGCATGAACAAAGCTGTTTCATTTTTGGGGAGAGGATTATGCTTTAAGCATAACATTGGTAAGATCCGTAAAACCATTATGGATTATCTGAAGAATGAAGGTATTAAAGCTGAAATACTGGATGGACATTGGGGTTACTTTTGAAGATTGTATATGTACTGTTGATTTTTATTTAGATGATGAATATCCCTATTGCGATATAGAATTTAGTACGAAAGATGAAGATTATCAGAAACTGGAACTTTCACAAAAGACTCTTATCGCAGACAATGTGAATACGGATGAGTATCGTCATTCTATTGTAAAGGGTTTTAATAATTCATTGAGTGCAGAAACACATTTTTATTTCACAAACAAAAAATGCTGCTTATATTGTTTTATGCTTATTTTACGGATTTAAAATCTATGGTAGATGATATGATAGAGATAGCCGTAGATCAAATGCAGGAAGAAAAGAATAAAAGACCGATTGGATTTGCAATAAATCGAGACAATGAACCACAAGCAGAAGATACGAGGTTTACAGCTTTGCATAATTAGAAAGGTATTAATACTATAAAAGTATTATTGCTGTTCGCTAAAGTGTATACTTTTTCCCATGGTTGGATTCATTTTGTTTGGCGACAGAAATTTAACGAGAATAGGCTGACCTCGCAAATGAAGTCAGCTCTAATTTTATTCTGTGTAAAATTTTTATCGGACAGCAATAATAATTTTTTCTCAGTTCTTCTTCTTTAAATATGATATATCTTTCTGTGTATTAGGTAGATGACGCGATTTTTGTGTGCAGTTTTGATAAAATATGAAATTGCACACAGATTGCACACAAAACATCCTCTTTTTAGCCCATTTTCAAGGATAATCAGCCACTTCTTAACCTTAGAAAAATAAGCTCAAATAAAGTGATATTCAGCTTCAATTTCAGTATCTACCTGCAACTATCTACAAAAAGAAAAAGCAAGTAAAAAGTAATAGGGAATTATCTTCTATCCATGAAGTACGGACAAAATAAAAATCCCCATAACTCATAGAGCTACAGGGATTTATTATCTTGATTAAGTATAGATTACTTATTCAAAGCAGTAGCAACGTCAACTGCACAAGCTACTGTACAACCTACCATCGGGTTGTTACCGATACCCAGGAATCCCATCATTTCTACGTGAGCAGGAACTGATGAAGAACCAGCGAACTGAGCATCTGAGTGCATACGACCCATAGTATCTGTCATACCGTAAGAAGCAGCGACCGAGCATCCCTGTAACCTCTATAATTGTTTATAAATCAAGGCTATAGAGACAATAGATAAACTCCGTGTTAATAAATAAAAGAACTAATTATCAAAATGGGCTGCATTATGGTCAAATTTCATATGCAATCCAGCTTCAATAGAAATCCTTGTTTGGATTAAGACCTAAGCTTATCCTTAGAGAGTAGCCTTCATTTTATTATAAACAAAGATACTAATTCTATCTCTTAATAAGCGTTTTTCTCAAAAAATGTCACCTGTTCTGCATTTAAAGAGAATGTTACTTTTATTTCTATTTCTAGTCCTTTATATAAGGTCATATCAGAAAAATCACTCTCAAAATGTTTACCACTTGTTAGATGAAGATTTTATTCGTAAACATTTCCCTGAATAACTAAAGAAACAGAACAAACCTAAATTAGTATAGAGAGAACAAAGTAAAAGAAAGGCAGTATTGAGAATTAACTCTTTGCTGCCTTGACTTTTAATAGGAGAGATAAATATCAGTTCTTATAGATAAAAGTTCCTTTTTCTATTACTTTCCCGTTATCAGAAAGTGTTGATGAAGTGATAAAACCGTTTTCATCAAGTAGATAATCAAAACTGTAAGAATAATCATTAGAAACTCCGTTATAATTATAGTTTTGTCTATTAATAATAGATGGTAAGTATTTGCTTAATTTACCAAACAGACTACAAGACATTAAAAGGTCAGGTATATCATCACCTACAATTACAAATAACCCGCTATCAAAACTGGAAGAACAGGGTTGTATATTTCCTTTATTAGGGATATTTGTATATTGATAGTAGATATTTCCTTTTGAAGATAAAGAGCCACTTTCAGATTCAGTTGTTTTTGAGCTTACCAAATTTCCATCTTTCCATTCATGATTTGTTGTAGTAATATATGTATCTATTTTTTCTGAGAAAGGTGCTTGTTCAATCATTTCTTGTTTTTCATTAACTTCACATACTGATTTGATTAAATATCCTTCATCATTGTAAGTGAATGTAGCTTTACAATCTTTTTCAATATCATTAAAAGATTCTTTATATGATAATTCTGTGATATAGCTTTTATCGTTGAGTTTAAATGTATAAACTCGGTTATTGTCACCATAAAAAGAGGATGCTGTGATTGTACATGAAGAATAATCAATAGTATAATATATTGAATTATCCCCCTCTTTAATAGATGTTAAACGATTTTTTTCATCATAAGATAATTCTGCAGACTCTATTCTATCGCCATAGTCAGAAGAATAAGTGTAAGAGCGATATTCTATGTATTTTTGTGTTACAGGAACATCATCTCCTGTATTGGGTTCATTATCATTAGAGCAAGCAGTAAAATTCACACTCGCCATTATGGCTAATAAAGCCATTCCAATTAATCTAAAAGTTCTCATATCGATATTCATTGAATTTGATGTTAATGCTGTTATTGCATTCTTACGAAAGTAATAGTTTCTTCGTAATCTTCCCCACCTTCTTCTATATATCTCAAATATAACTTTAAGTTATCAGATGTCAGTTCTTTGATTATTATGTAAGCATTATATCCCGAATTACGAGATATTGAAGGGATTGACTTATTCAACACAACATCTTCCTCATCATCATTATCATCGTCTATTGATAAAATAATTTTATTATCATTTAATATTCCAGTCCAATCTCCGTCTGCTTCCCAATTCCCTTTATCATCACTGACATATACTACACATGAATATTTGTTATCACCTAATTTTTTGATAACCCATTTTTCATTATTTTCAGATGGCGCATAGGGATTATATTCTTCTTCACTTAATGAATTATCCCTATAATCAAAATATTTACAATAGGTCATCCCCCAAGTACCCTCTAAAGAAATTACGTCAATATCCTTGTCATCATCTGAACAGGAAACAAAATTCATGCACAACATAATAGCTAATAAAGCCATTCCAATTAACTTAAAATTTCTCATATATCTTTCTTCTTTTATGTTACATGCTATCCAGTCCCCCCTAAGACAGCAATAAAAAATAAGGTGTGGGAACTATATTTGCCTTATCCAGTAGTATGGCTTCTCGCATCGCCTTTGGCATGGATAAAACAATAGCAACCCACACCAAAGAGTATATAGAAACCTTATAGACATAAGGTAGGTATATATCAATGATGGGGTGCTACTGCTATCATCTTCATGCCAAATAAAATTTTGCGAGAATTTTACTACGAAGATAATTTCAATAACACCTTTCGTTAATTATGTCCTTCCAATGTCCTAACACTTTAGTCCGTTGAAATTGGCACAAAGTTACTGAAAAGTGTTTGTTTAAGCAATTTTATTCTATTTAAAAGTTTGTAACTTATTGATTTTAACACATTATCCATGGTCTAAAAATTTCAGTAGTAGAAAAATTTAATGGGTTGCATATATCATCCTAACCATCCGTTTTTTTCCACTATAAACAGGTAGAAAATCCAACCCTGCCCATATAGAGCAAAATTTCCAGATTTCCTACTTATAATAGATTTAGAAGCTAAGACACTCGTAAGTATTCAAAAGTTCTTCCTGTCTTAATCCCAAGTATCTTTTAGTAATGGCAACAGAACTATGATTGAAAAGCTCCATCAGTTTTACTAAAGCAAGCTCTGAATTTTCACTGTTCATATTATAAACCTGTCTGCCAAAAGTCTTTCTAAGTGAATGACAGGAAAAGTTCTTAATCTTTAGCCTGTATTTCTTCTTAATCTCTTTAAGAATGATATTTATTCTCTGTACTGAAAAGACTGTACCTTTCTGACTTACTAAAATGGGTGCATTGATTCCAACTGGCTTTATATGTTCGTAACATTCTCTGATATGTTCCTGTAACTGTGGATTCAGTCTTATAGTTCTTTGTTTTCCTGTCTTTTTCTCAATTACAGAAAACTCGTCATTACCTAATATCTGTTTCCATCTTAAAGTTAAAATATCAGAAATTCTCAATCCTGTGAAACACCCTAAAGCTATGAGAAGTGATATTTTATAATTATCATCTTTAGCCAGTTTCCTAATAAGGTTCATTGCGTCTGACCAAACAAGATAGTCTGCTGTTGTGCTTGAATATTTAAGTGACATAATGTTCTGTTTTATAAGTTAATGAATAAGAGTAAATATTATTTTTGAGTTGGATTTACTAACTCTCTGATTACTAAGGAAACAATTATTTTTATCCAAAGTGAATATATTTAAGGTGGGAACATCTTGTAAGGATATTGCACACCTTTTATATATGGTATTTCTTAAAACGGTCTGTTCCCATATTTGTATTCTTGAATGGAATTACAAACTCTCTCATAAAAAGAGAATCCGCAACAGGTATGGAAGTAGCTTTCATAAACCGCTGCATATTTGGTATACTGTCCGTTTAGTAAGGATTCAAACTTATGCAGCCAATATTCCAGTGCCTGTAATCTTTTAATGTATTGCAGATTGTTTTCACAGTGGCACAGTCTTTCCTGTAATGTAACTATGCGTTCTATTGTCTTTTCTATTTTGGGATTATCCATAATATTTGTCTTTAAATAAAAGAAAAGGACAACTAACTGAATAGCTGTCCTTTCCATCTGTCAATCAATAAGTACTTAGCCCAAGAACCAAGCGTATTTCGTATCTCCGTGTAGTGCGTTGTTTATTCCTGTTGCCACTTCTGTTGCGTTCACAGCTCTTTGTAAATATGTATCTATGTAGCTGCTCTTGTTGGATTCTGTAAGCAGGTTGTGAAAGTCAAATAGTGAAATGGTATTGTCCTTTGCTCCAAAGTTTGGATTGGTATAGTAATCACGGCAGACATTGTTTATCTGACTGTCTGTAATGAGAAGTCTTGGAATGTTACGCTGATAGCCATTGGGCAGTGCCTGATATAATCTCATTCTTCCTACAATCTGTGCAAACTGTGTTTCTGTAAGATAAGACTGTGAGAGAGTTTGTAGCAGATGTATTTCCCTTGCAGGATTGAAATTGTAGAACATTTCAAGTGCATTCTTGTACAGGTCATTCAGATTCATTACTTCAAGTTGAAGCTTCACTCCCTCTCCTGTAAGAACTTGATTACTGCACACATTTACCCTCCATCCTATAAAGACTGAGAATTTTTCTGTACCTTTGGTAGCCCTGTAAAGATTAAGGTCTGAATAGTTTCTTACTCCACCTATGCAAAGTTCAAGTTTCTGTCCGTTTACATTCTCGTGTATAGTAGGGATTGTAAACGCAAATGCAAGTCTTTGATAAAACTGTGTCTTTTCAGATTCCAGAAGTTCACTTGCTTTCTTTCCAAGTGCGGATGGTACACGACCACGTACAATGTGCGACACCCGTATTTCAGGTTTGTGTATAGTTTCACCTGTAAACATATTGTAGGCTGCATCATGTATCGTATTGATAAAGTCCTGATGTGAAATGGTAAGTTCCTGATTTGCCCAAGTAGGTACTACACATTGGGTGGAAAGTTCTTCAATGGTAATTGCGGCAGTGTTAGCTTCAAGGAAATTCACACTTGGCGATGAAACCTTTACTTCTTCAAAAGGAACGTATTCATCCATCTGATAATCTCTCTGTTCTTTTACTGTTACTAAAGTTGTTTCCATAATTTAATTGGGATTAAGTGTTATTGATTTACAAGTACAATGAGTTTCATTATCAAATAATTATGGATGTTCATAACAGGCTATGTTAATCCTTATATGCAATCAGGGCTATGTTGTTTTTACTTCTGTTTATGGGGGAGGGGCTTTGTAATGGGTGTAGTCCTTCGTGTGTAGTGAATAAAATTTTATGAAATGGGATATAAAGTCTTATTCTGATATTTATGATTCTTTGTATTGGCTGGATTTTAAGTATATGTTTCTGTATTCTAAAAATATTTTCAATCAGGGATAATTTTGAATCTGGCTATATTCACTGTAATAGTGGGGATAATTATTTAATAAATAAGGTATTAAACTTCTTATTTGGTTGCTTGTGTACTCTCTTAACACAAAAAACTCCACATTTAAAATATGGAGTTGAGGTATATTTTTTGAAAATTTTGCTCTTAATAGGCTCTGCCTAAAAAACTACCAAACTGAATTTATAAGCTGTAAGTTTATATGAGCCACCATTTATTGAGCCGCTGTTGTCTGTATCGTAGTAATCTTTAATTGTGTCCTGTTTTACTTTAAATTTTATGCCATATTCGTCATATATAGCTTGTAGTGTATTCTTTATTTCGTTCTTATTTATATAAACATTCATTTTAAATTCCTCATATATGGCTTTTTTCACTTCAGGAGAGAATCTAAGGATTCCAGCCTGTTCTTTCTCGTATAACTTTAAAGCCTTATCAATCGCCCCTTTCTGATATTTAGCATTTTCCATTCCTTTTTTCCCTATCTTTTTATAAGCATCAATAGTATATTGTGCATCTGTTTGTTCACTTAATAACGTGATATAGCTGTCCTTATCCTCAAAACTGATTCTGCCATTTTCAAAATCATTATGAATCTTGTCTAAGAGTTGCACAAGTATCTTTCTTCTTTCTATTGCTTGTTTGGTTGTGTTGAGTTTCCTTATATCATCATCACCAACACACTCTGTCACGTCATTTAGTGTAACATTAAAGAATCCTGTATCTTGATAGGCTTTATGTAAGGTTTTTGCTGAAATATAATAGGATTTAACACGTTCTTCATTATAAAGGTTATCTATTGAAAAAGAATTGATTTCACCTCTTTCGTCTATCAGTTCTTGATATTTTAAACCTTTCATATCATCAAATATGGCTTCTTTCCTTATGTTATCGACTTCCTTATCGTGCCTTTCTTTCAGTATATTATAATCAGCGATGAACTGATTGATTCTTATATCTAAATCTTCCTTACTTCTGATTCTCATTTCAGGATTGATAGTTGAAATATGGGTTAGTGAGTTATAAATAACATCATCATTTTTCTTAGTCTTTCTGAATCTGCCCTGTATTTGTATAGCTTCTGTGAAAGGGTCTATCATCGTCCAATTTGCACTACTAAAGTCTGTCAGCATAATAATATCAGGTTTACATTTTCTAAGCACTATATCCAACCCTGAATAGAAACGGCAAGTGAAGAAGTTGTATTTTGCTAATGGATAATCTATCATGGAATGGGCTTTGCTTATTCCTCTTGTCAATAGTTTATCCACGCTATTCTGCGAACAGAATATCTTATAATCAGTTATTCCAAGATTTTCTATGATTTCATTGATTCCGTCCGTCACATTAAAGAAGATGCAGACACATTTACTGTCTTTCATGCTGTCAAGCACTTTCTTCAATCTCTTATAATAGCTGTTAGTTACAATCAGTTCCAAGTCTTTCTTATAGTCATATTCAGGCTTTATTTTTATCTTCTGAAAATTCTGCCGTTCAAACTCCTTATGTGTCATGGGTAAAGGTGTGGCAGAAACAAATGCCTTGTTTTCAAATTTAAAGAAGTCATAGATAGGTTGTGCTATTTTTCTTCTGTAATCAATATCCTGTGTGACTTTCTCGCACTCGTCAAACAAGCAGAAATATTCTTTATAGATGTTGATTCTTAATTCTTCTGCTGCCTTTCGTATTTTATGAAAACTTTCAGGGGTACAAAGTATCTTTTTGTATGGAATATCCATTTGTAGGTACTTCTTGATGTTATAAGGTGTACATTTCTCATAAACTGCTTCCAAGTTTTCATTGTTATTCAACTTACCAAGTATTACCGTAACATTTGGCTCTATGATTATGGAATTACGCTTTGAATGTATTTCACTATGAGTTGCGCCCAAACCTGTTAAAGTCTTGTCAAGAATGGTATTTGTGGGTATCAAGTCATAACCGATGCGTTTTAATGCGTCAAGTAACCATTCTCCTTTTTTAATAATAGCTTCTTTTATCTTCATATCTTTTCCTTTATATTAAAAGTGGATTCTACTTGATTTTTCAGGATAGGTAGAAAATGTGAAAATTTCGCTTGTATATAGCCATTCTCCAAAATTCTACCTATTCTTAGAATTTCATGTTTTGTTGTATTTATGTATTCAATTTTGTGTCGTACCTTGATATTCCAGCCAAACAGATTGTAGAGCATCTGTATAAGCTGCTATTTCCATTGAGTGACCTTTCTCCGCAGTAAAATGGTTTTCCCATATATCGTTGTCTATAAGGGCAATCACATCAAGCAATGTCTGAAAATCCTGATTGTTATCTATATAGAACTTTTTTAGGGCTGTTCCAAATCGACCGTTGCAGCGGTCAGATGTAAATGTTTTATTCGCTTGTATCGTTTCCATAACTTTATCTCCCATTTCTGTTGTTATAGGTGAAAGTTGCAGTTTCTTAAAATCCTGAATCTTTTTATAGCCTTGTTGCAGGGCTTTTATCTGTTTAGCTTTCAACGTGCTTGTAGTGAGGGTATAAATGGAATAAAAGAATGTATCCTCAATCTTACTACTTTTGCATTTAGTGAGTATATGGTCTATCTCTTTGTTGTTAGTAGCAATTCCTGAATGGGTGAAGTCATTGTTTTTCCACGGTTTCCCATTATTTCGTATTGCGACATAAGCAAGAATATCCATGTTTTGAGGTATTTCAGCTTCTGCATAAGTGACTTCCTCATTCTGTAAGTTACTAAAAAGAAGTGCTAATGTACGGTGCTGACCGTCCACGCAAACACCGTCATAGTTATCGTATTCTTCTGGTTTAACCGTTTCAGTTTTTATGTCAAAGTTGGAAATTGTAGGTTCTCCCTCTCCGGTCTTGCGGACTACAGTAGCCTTAAATAGAGCCTTGTTGCCAATCTTGAATTTTGCCTTATCCATTGGAACGTACTCCAGTGCCATAGATTTTATAAAGCCATATTCCTTTATTTTTAAGTAGGCTTCTTTTACGTTGGTTTTATCAATTTTCTGTCTGTTACCTTCAATAAAGAGCAAGTTCAATCTTTTCATGCCATTTTTGTTTTTATTGTTATCTACTGAATTTACTTTCTCTTTGTTATTTGTTTTAATTGCTTCCATGATTTATGAGTTTTAAATTGTTATAAACTTATTTCATTGTAACCATCCAACCTATGCGCACTTGGCTTTCTGATTACGCTGCAAAAGTACAAGGCTTTGAGATTCGTTATAAGGAATAAAATTCTGTGGTTTTTTATTCCCCTAACTCTTGTTTAGACCTTGTCATTTGACCATGCAAAGATGAAAATAATATTTACAGGCTATCAGGAATAAAAAATCCCGTTATCCTATTCCTCTTAATGTAGAATATTGGATAGCGGGATTATTGATATATTTTTAACTTGGCTTTATATCAGCAGAAACGGATATATGCTGCTTATGTTATTGGGGTATTTGTAGTTCTTGTATTGATTTAAATAGCCTTTAAGAGTTTCATTCTCAATATCAAGCCAACTTTCGTTAGTTGAAATTCTAAGAAGATGTATGAGGTTGGAAATAAGTTCCATTTCTTTTTTGGAATATTTTGCTCCTTTCCTTCTTAAATCCTTAATTGATGGTTGAGTTGTAAGAAAACGAAGAAGTATTTTGGCAAAGAAAGCTATAAATGGAGATTCTTTTAACATAATAGTCTCTTTATTTTTTTCTCTCTTATGTAAACTTGTAAAATAGTCTTCGTCAATTTCGCTTTTGTAATTGGATATTATTTCTGTTAATGCTTTAATGGTTATTGGGTTATCAACTACTATTTTCTGTTTGCCTGTCTTTAAAGTTAAAGTCATTGGCATATCTTCTGATTTAGTGATAACTTCACAAAGTTCTGTCAGTTGTTCAATAGGTGACATATTCATGGTTGTGCCATTATAGAATGTTGTATCACAGTAATCATAAACGAAAAGAACAAGCAACCAGAACTTATCAGGATTTAAGTTGAAAGAATTGATAATATTCTGAATATTTTTATCGCTGATAAATTTAGGGTAAAATGCTTTAGGACGGATTTTGTTATCATTGTACCTATCTTTAAAGATTACCATGCACTCTGTTGCATTTAGTGGTATTTCTGACTTTACAAGCTCTTCTTTACTACCTTCTGTAAATCCTTTAATGTTATATCTGTATTCGCTGTTTTCTAAGTCAGGTAGTAATATGCTCTCTACAATTTCAATGTAACTCATGTTATCCACTGCATTATCTTTCCAATCTAATTGCATTATCATATCCTTTAATAGTTTTTGCTTTAAAGATAAAAAGAAAATCCCACTCACAATGTCTGCAAGTGGGATAATCGTAATCTGTAAGATTTAGTAGTCTGAATCTCCAATAAATGTTTCCATGAGCTTATCCATCTGTTCACCTATGCACTTATCTATAAGTTTGGCATAATGGTTAGTCATTCTGGTATTGGTATGACCAAGCATCTTAGAAACGACTTCCAGTGAGATATTATTAGCTAAAGTAACCGTACTTGCGAATGTGTGGCGGGCCGTATGAAATGTGATTCGTTTCTTGATGTCACACAAAATGGCTATATCCTTTAGGTATTTGTTTATATCTGCTGGGTCTTGGATAGGAAGTAATTTCTCTCCACCTTTGTACTTATCCAGTATCAGTTTGGCAATAGGGAGTAGGGGGATGCGTGATAGAACTCCAGTCTTAACCCTGCGTTTCTTAATCCAAATTCTGCCTGTATTGTCCTTTTCAAAATGTTCTGGTGCTAAGGTTTTGATGTCAATGTAGCTCAATCCAGTGAAGCACCCAAAGAGAAACATATCTTTTGCTCTCTCCAGTCTGGGTAGGGGAGTGTCAAAGTTGATAATCTTTCTTAGTTCTTCTTCATCCAAGAAATCTATTTCTACGGGTTCACGTTCTATCTTATAAGTAATGAATGGATTGGTAGCCATGTATGAGTTGGCTACTGCAAGGTTGACAATCTTTTTAAGTAGCTTTAGATGTTTGGTAGATGAATTTTGTGCCATTCCTTTGTCTATTTTTAGGAATGTATGAAACGACTGGATAAAGCTTAGATTCAGTTCACGTAAGTATAAATCTTCTCTTTTGTATTTCTGCAGAACAAATTCTTTGAGTAATCTTACTGTATAGACCGAAATCCAATAGGTAGCTTTAGAAACTCCATTACCTACCAGCTTTTCCTGTTCTTTGTTGTGTTCTTCAAAGACTTCAAGCAGGCTTTTTTCGTTCAATGCTTCTACTTTGTCTGCAACAGCTTCTTTTAGTAGCTCTGCTGTAATTAGGTAGCCCATTTGAAGTAGCTCAATTTCTTTCTGGTATATTTTGTTTCTTAGCTGTGTAAGATAGCTGTTTACTAACAGAGCTTCTTCACTCTTACCTTTTACTAACTGTTTTTCTTTATTCCAGTCTGTAGAGCGTGCATATTTACCTGTGCTGAAATAGATTCTTTTTCCGTTTGTGGAAATAGAAACCTCAATAGGCGATAAGCCTTTCTTGTTTTGCTTACTTTCTCTCAATGAGAAGTAAACCATTGTACAATGTTTTTCCATTTTAAAAATAATAGTAAAATGGAGTGTATCTCATTGTGCTATAGTTGATTAAGTGGGTTTTGCAGCCCATTTTTGAAAATGGCAAATTGGGCTGCAAATGGGCTGCAAAAATTACTGATTTAGGCTTGAATTAACTAATAATAGTCCTGCCTTATGCTTTGCTATAATAGTCTATCGGTATGTCTGATTTCAGCTTATTATAGCCTTGTTTCTCTTCTTTCTTAATATGGTAAGTGAACCAAAGATGAGGCTATTAAAGCATCAATAAACTATAAATTATGGCAAATAAAAAACTCCTGCAACCATTTAGATTACAGGAGTTTATATATTTGATTAAGTATAGATTACTTATTCAAAGCAGTAGCAACGTCAACTGCACAAGCTACTGTACAACCTACCATCGGGTTGTTACCGATACCCAGGAATCCCATCATTTCTACGTGAGCAGGAACTGATGAAGAACCAGCGAACTGAGCATCTGAGTGCATACGACCCATAGTATCTGTCATACCGTAAGAAGCAGGACCAGCAGCCATGTTATCCGGGTGAAGTGTACGACCTGTACCACCACCTGAAGCTACTGAGAAGTAAGGTTTACCTGCAAGAACACGTTCTTTCTTGTAAGTACCTGCAACCGGGTGCTGGAAACGAGTCGGGTTAGTAGAGTTACCTGTAATAGATACGTCTACACCTTCTTTCCACATGATAGCTACACCTTCGCGAACGTCGT